>ERZ856578.7912-NODE-7912-length-10770-cov-3.488263_pt1 | contig 10770 bp, 12 predicted proteins | sample MGYA00514384_ERZ856578 | MGnify/ENA primary metagenome ERZ856578 (study PRJEB29103, sample SAMN06111958) | human gut metagenome | biome: human gut; feature: ankylosing spondylitis patient; material: healthy_person | host: Homo sapiens | place: China:Hangzhou...
GGAATTCCATCCTGGCTTTCATCGGATATTACTTGTCCACAGTACCCGGCATCGAGAACGAGGAACAACTGCTTGCCCCAGGCTGTAGGCCACGTCCAGCCGCAGCCCGTCGATGCCGAATTCCCGGATCCACCCCTCCACGCAGCCGAGCAGATGCCCGGCCACCTCTTCGTTTCGCAGGTTGAGCTTCACGAGCTCGTCATGGCCTTCCCATCCCTCGTACCACAATCCGTCGTCATACCCGTTGTTGCCGTCGAAACGGACGAAGAACCAATCCCGGTAGGGGGAAGCCTCCCGATTTTTCAGCAGGTCCTGGAACGCCCAGAAGCCCCGGCCCACGTGGTTGAACACCCCGTCGAGCACCACCCGGATCCCCGACTCGTGAAGGGTGCGGCAAAGGGCGGCGAATTCGCCGTTCGTTCCCAGCCGGCCGTCGATCCGGGTATAGTCCCGGGTATCGTAGCCGTGCGCGTCGGAGTCGAACACCGGCGTAAAATAGACCGCATCCGCATGGATGCGCCGTATATGGGGGATCCAGTCTGCCACTTTTTGCAGACGGTGGCCCGGCACACCCTCGTTCTTGTCCGGGCAGCCGCAGAAGCCCAGGGTATAGATCTGATAAAAGACACTGTCATAAGCCCACATGATGGTACCGCCTTTCCGCGCGGGCGCCGCCCGCTCCAAAACGCTCATGGCGTTGATTGCATCCAAAGGACACGTCCCTATTAGTATAGCCGGGACGGCACCGGGACGCAACGCCCCTTTTTCTTCCAATGGGTATTTGACGCGCCGCGCCGCACATGCTATACTGGGAACCGGAACAATGTGAGGAAGGACCGGTGCTCTATGCAATATCGCCCCTTTGGCAAAACCGGGGAATCCGTCTCGGTGCTGGGATTCGGTGCCATGCGCTTTGAAACGGAAAACGGCATTATCAAGGAAAAAGAGGCCGTTTCCCTGCTGCGCGCCGCCATCGACGGCGGCGTCAATTACGTCGATACGGCTTATTTTTATCTGGAAGGCCAAAGCGAGGCCCTGGTGGGGCGGGCGTTGCGGGACGGTTACCGGGAGAAGGTCCATCTCGCCACCAAATCGCCGGTTTTCGCGCTGGAATCGGCCGAGGATTTCGACCGGATTCTGAACGAGCAGCTCGAGCGCCTTGAGACCCGGACCATCGATTTTTATCTGCTCCATTCCCTGAGCCTCAAGACCTATGAGGAAAAGGTGCTGGGTTACGGCCTCCTTGACAAAATGGAAAAGGCCCGGGCCGACGGCAAGATCCGGCATATCGGCTTCTCCTTCCACGACAGCCACGAGGCGTTCTTGAAAATCCTGAACGGCTACGACGGCTGGGATTTCTGCCAGCTCCAGCTTAACTATATCGACGTGGAGAATCAGGCGGGCCTGCGCGGGCTGGAAGAGGCCGCGGCAAAGGGGCTCGGCGTCATCGTGATGGAACCCCTGCTCGGTGGCAAGCTGGCCAATCCCGCCCCGGGGGTCCGGGCGGTGCTGCCCTCCTCCCGCACGCCGGTGGAATGGGCGCTGGACTTCCTGTGGGACCGTCCCGAGGTCAGCCTCCTTCTCAGCGGCATGAACGCGATGGAGCAGGTATCCGATAACCTCGCATACGCCGGCCGTGCCCGTCCGGGGATGCTCACCACGGAAGACCGCGCGATGTTCCGGCGGGCCAAAACCGTTTACGATACCATGGCGTTGGTCCCCTGCACCAAATGCGCCTACTGCATGCCCTGCCCGTTTGGGGTGGATATCCCGGGTGTATTCGAGGCGTACAACCGCACCGCCGTCAATATGAACGAGGCTCGGGATCTTTACGCCGGCCTGGAGGGGCACCGCGCCGACCTGTGCCGCGCCTGCCGCCGCTGTGAACGGAATTGCCCGCAGCACATCGCCATCAGCACCACCATGAAGGCGATTCCACCCGTATTTGCAAAAGACGGGGCGGGGGACTGATTTCGGTTCCGGGTGTCCTAGTATGCCTCCGTCCGGCGGCCGTCTCGGAACGCCGCGACCGGCTCCTCCCTGTCCGTGGAAAGGAATGAATCATTCAAATGGAACAGCGTCTCTCCTCCCCGCGGCAGCCTCTGGCGCAGCGGCTGGCTTTTGGCGGCCTGTTTCTCGCTTTAGGGATCCTGTTCCCCCTGCTGTTTCATCTTCTGCCCGCCGGGTCGGGGGAAATTTTCCTGCCCATGCACATCCCTGTCATCCTGGCCGGAATGGTGCTCGGGCCCGCGCTCGGCGCTGCGGTCGGAGCTCTTACCCCCTTGCTGAACACCCCGGTCGGCAGCATGCCGCCCCCCGCCCGTCTGCCCTTTATGATGGTAGAGCTCGGGGTATACGCCTTGGCAGCGGGGCTTTGCTACCGCAAGGCGCGGCTGCCGCTGCCTCTCTCCCTGGCCGTTACGCAACTGGCCGGCCGAGCCGCCTATGGGCTCAGCCTGTTTTTCGCGGGGACGCTGCTGCATGTCCCGGGGGCCGCGCCCATCGCGGCTGTCACCGCCGCCGTCAAGGGCTGGCCGGGCATTGTGGTGCAGTGGCTGTTCATTCCCCTGCTGCTGTTGGCCCTCAAAAAAGGAGGCGCTCGGATTGACCGATGCTGAACGGGCCGTCGCCGCCCTGAGGGACGGCTTCACCTGTGCTTTCGTGCGCGGCGGACGGCTTTATACGTCGACGGCTTCCGGCATCCGTCCCCTTCTGGACTGGCTGGCGGAGGATCCGTGTTGTTTTCAGGGCGCTTTTGTCGCGGACAAAATCCTCGGCAAGGCCGCGGCGCTCCTGCTGCTCCAGGGCGGGCTGGATGGATCCTCCGGCGGCGTGTACGGCGGCGTACTCAGCGACGCTGCCGCCGGTGTGTTCCAGCAGCACGGCATTCCTTACGCTTGCGGGCGCCGCGTCCCCCATATCGTCAACCGGCGGGGGGATGGCGTCTGCCCAATGGAACACCGGGTCCGGGATATCGACGCCCCCGCCGCCGCCCATACCGCGCTGCTGGCCGCGGTCGCGGCTATGCGCGCCTCTGCAAACGATCAACCGGGTTCCGCCCGGGAAGAAACGGAACGTGAAGCATGAATCCAGTCAAATTTTCCGACCTGAAGCTGATGCCCTCCCTGCTCAAAGCGGTGGAGGAGGAAGGGTATACCGCCCCTTCCCCCATTCAGGAAAAGGCCATCCCGCCGGTGTTGGAGGGACGGGATCTGGTGGGCTGCGCCCAGACCGGGACCGGCAAAACGGCGGCGTTCGCACTGCCTATCCTCCAGCGCCTGACAAAAAATCCGATTCGCCGGATCGACGGGCAGCCGCTGCGGACTCCCCGGCCGATTCGCGCCCTCATCCTCACCCCCACCCGGGAGCTCGCTTTGCAGATCCAGGAGAGCTTCGACGCCTACGGCCGCCACACCCATCTGCGCAGCGCCGTCATCTTCGGCGGCGTCTCCCAGGTTCCCCAGGTGGAGACCCTGCAAAGGGGCGTGGACATCCTAGTGGCCACTCCCGGCCGCCTCAATGACCTGATCGGCCAGGGCCACGTCCATCTCAAAAATCTGGAAATTTTCGTCTTGGACGAAGCCGACCGTATGCTGGACATGGGGTTCGTCCACGATGTCAAGAAAGTGATTTCCCAGCTTCCCGCCCGGCGGCAGAGCCTGCTGTTTTCCGCCACCATGCCGGACGAGATCGCCCGTCTGGCCGACACCCTGCTCACCGATCCGGTCCACGTTGCCGTGGCCCCGGTTTCTTCCACGGTCGACGCCATCGTGCAGTCGGTCTATTTCGTGGACAAGGCCAACAAATCCCGTCTGCTCCTGCATCTGCTGCAGGATCCCGCCATCCGTTCCGCCCTGATCTTTACCCGCACCAAGCACGGCGCCGACCGGGTGGTGCGGGATCTGGGCCGTGCCGGGGTCCAGGCGCTCGCCATCCACGGCAACAAGTCGCAGAACGCCCGTCAAAACGCGCTCGGCAGCTTTAAAAACGGCTCGATCCGCGTCCTGGTCGCGACCGATATCGCCGCCAGGGGGATCGACGTCGAGGAACTCTCTCATGTGATCAATTACGATCTGCCGAACATCCCTGAAACCTATGTCCACCGCATCGGCCGGACAGGCCGGGCGGGGCTCAGCGGGGTCGCCGTTTCCTTCTGCGATTTTGAAGAAAAAGCCTATCTGAAAGACATTGAAAAACTCATCCGCAAGCCGGTCCCGGTCGTCGAGGGGCATCCCTATCCCATGCAGGTGTTTGAAATCCCGCCCAAGCCCGAACGGCCGCCCCGGCAGAACAGCCGTCCCGGACAGGGGCCGAAAGCCGACGCGCGAAACGCGGTCCGGCCGGGTCCGCATAAACAGGCCGCTAAACAGCCAGACTCAAAAGAGGAGAACAAGAGCCGCGGCACGGGCCGGGTGCAGAACGTACCCGGCACCGTTCGGAAAAACACGGCGGACACGGCTTCGCCGCCGTCCGTATCCGGTGGGAAACGGCCGAAAGGCCGCAAGGAAAAAACGCCGCCGTCCCCTTCCGCCCCAGCGCCCGCCCCGTCCCGCCCGGAGACGGCCAGCCCGTCCGGTGGCGCCCCGCGCAAAGCCGCCGCACAGCGCCCGGGACTCGAACCCGCCATTACGAAAAAACCGCGTCCCATCCGGCCTTTCCAGTCCCGTTCAGCCGGTGTACAGCGGGATTTCCTGCCCAAGGACGAAAAGAAATAAACCCGGTTTGCGTTGGAAAAAACTCGCTATATTAACACAAATTTACTCGCATGAAATGCCTCCTCAGAACCAGAATAATGAATGCAAACGCAAGCAATCAACAGCGGCGTAAACGCCGCCAAAAAAACTGAGGAGTGTATTGAAGTATGTCTAGCAACAAAACTTTGGTTCCCGAAGCTCGCGAAGGCCTCGACCGTTTCAAGATGGAAGCTGCCAACGAAGTCGGCGTGACCCTGAAGCAGGGCTACAACGGCGACCTGACCTCCAAGCAGGCCGGTTCGATCGGTGGCCAGATGGTCAAAAAGATGATCCAGCAGTACGAGAACGGCCTGAAGTAATTCAAGCCCTCTCACACGGCCGCCGGGAGGCAATCGCCTCCCGGCGGTTTCCTATGGCTCCGCCGGATTCGCGTTCGCCCCCGGCCGATTCCGCTTTCCTTCGCACAGGAATGGGTTTCGATATCTTGATGCATAAAATTCGCTCGGATGGGAAAAATCTCACCTGTAGCCTCTTGACAAATCCCCAAAATTCGGTATAATGGTAAACGCTCTCACACATTGCGGAATTGTGTAATGGTAGCACGACAGTCTCTGACTCTGTTTGTCTGGGTTCGAATCCTAGTTCCGCAGCCAAAAAAGCCTCATTGCGTTTGCAATGAGGCTTTTAACTTTAAATCCGTATGAGAAAAACCGGTCTCATGCATGGAAATGAGGCTGGAATCAAGCATTCGCCCGTCTGTTCCATCGTTAGCAAACCCCTGCCCTGGGACAGCTGTGCAGGAAAACCCGAAGATCCCCCAGCGCCTTAAACGCGCCGGGGGATCCGCTTTCTATCTCATTAAAACGCGGTCTTTTCCCTCAGGTAAGCGGAAAGGGAGGCGAGGGCGACCCGCTCCTGGCCCATGGTATCCCGGTCCCGGACCGTCACGCAGCCGTCCTCGAGGGAATCGAAGTCAAAGGTGACGCAGTAGGGGGTGCCGATCTCGTCCTGACGGCGGTAACGCTTGCCGATGGAGCCCGCGTCGTCGAAATCCACCATGAAATCCCGGGCAAGGGACGCATAGACCTCCTTGGCGCCGTCGCTGAGCTTTTTGGACAGGGGCAGCACGGCGGCCTTGAAGGGCGCGAGGGCGGGATGGAGCCGGAGCACCACCCGGGTATCGTTCTTTTCGGCATCCACCACTTCCTCGTCGTAAGCGTCGCACAGGAAGGCCAGGACCACCCGGTCGGCGCCAAGGGAGGGCTCGATGACGTAAGGCACGTAATGCTCGCCGGATTCGGGATCGAAATACTCCAGCTTCTGGCCAGACTGGCGGATATGCTGGGTCAGGTCGAAATCGGTCCGGTCGGCCACGCCCCACAGTTCGCCCCACCCAAAGGGGAAACGGAACTCGAAGTCGGTCGTCGCCTTGGAATAGTGGGACAGCTCCTCTTTTTCGTGATCCCGGAGCTTGAGGTTTTCGTCCCGCATTCCCAGGGACAGCAGCCACTGATGGCAGGTGTTTTTCCAATACTCGAACCACTCGAGGTCGGTGCCCGGCTTGCAGAAGAATTCGAGCTCCATCTGCTCGAATTCGCGGGTGCGGAAGGTGAAATTGCCGGGGGTGATCTCGTTGCGGAAGGACTTGCCGATCTGGGCGACACCGAAGGGCACCTTCTTGCGGGCGGTGCGCTGGATATTCGCGAAATTGACGAAGATGCCCTGGGCCGTCTCGGGCCGCAGATACAGCTCGTTTTTCGCATCCTCGGTCACGCCTTGGAAGGTCTTGAACATCAGGTTGAAGGTCCGGATATCGGTGAAATTCCGCTCGCCGCACTGCGGGCAGCGGATATCCTGTTCGTCGATATAGGCCTTCATCTTCTCGAAGCTCCAGCCGGCGGGGTTGACCCCGGTGTCCTCGATGAGCTTGTCGGCCCGGTGGCGGGTCTTGCAGCTCTTGCAGTCCATCAGCGGATCGGAGAAGTTACCGACATGGCCGGATGCCACCCACACCTGGGGGTTCATCAGGATGGCGCTGTCGAGGCCCACATTGTAAGGGCACTCCTGGACAAACTTCTTCCACCAGGCCCGCTTGACATTGTTTTTCAGCTCCACGCCCAAAGGACCGTAATCCCATGTGTTGGCGAGGCCGCCGTAAATATCCGAGCCGGGATAGACGAACCCCCGGTTTTTGCACAGGGCCACGATCTGGTCCATGGTTTTTTCACTGTTGTTCATGCTGGACGGTTCCTTTCGTGCCAATATCCGCTGCCCTGTCGGGAAGCAGGCATCTGTTTGTTTAGTTTAAACCGATTCGCGCGTCTTGTCAATGCGCAGTGTGCGATATTCCGGCAAAACAGACCGGATTTCCCCCTCAGCCGCGCAAGCGGCTTTCTATAATCCGAAAGCGGTCGATTTCATCCGGCGGATTGGATATAATATCCACGTCCGGCACGTTTGGCAAACCGGCCAGCAATGTCCCCTGGTACAGACAAATTCCGATTAGGAGAAAGCCGATCACAAGCGATACGACGGCGCCGATGCGGCGTCTGTAAACACCGATGACCGACGGCGCTACGGCGTCCCCTCCATCGTAGTACCAGGCGAGCCACTCTTTCTCCCCCTCCCACAGCTTTTTGGGGCGCAGCGACATCAGCGCCGCTCCCCCGAAAAAGAACAGTTCAAACAGCAACCAACCCAGGGATTCCAGTATGCTGTGAGACAGGTTCAGCACCCCGGCCACCCGCAGCACAAACAGACCGATGGAAACAACCGCCCCCACCAGTGCCGCGGCCGCCGATATCTTTTCAACCGGTCCGGCTTTCAGTCCTGCTCCCTCGTCGAACAGCTCATCCATCCGGCTGTCCAGTTCGGCCTTTTTTTGCGCCGTTTCCTCCGCCGTCAGCCGTTTTCCCAGTCTGGCGCCGCAGTCCACGCAGTACAATCGGCTGTCCTTCTGCTCGGCTCCGCATTTCGAACAGATTTTCATGTTTCCCGCCCTTCTGATATTTTTCAATCAGTCGAATACCGTCGGATTATAACGTTTTATATCCTACCAATCCGCCCCCTGAAAAAGGTCAGATATAAAACCCGACCACGGTGGCATAGGTGCCGGTCACGTCGTCCCGGCCCGAGACGACGACACCGTCCAGGCTCATCAGTTCCCCGCTCTTGACCGTTTCCAGCGGTGCGGAAAAGGCCTCTTTCCCGCCAGCCATGACGATCACCCGGTCTTCGAGCACCATCAGGCGGCCATCCTTCCCCAGCACGACCTCAATCGGGCTGCCGTTCTCGTCGGTCTCTCGGCGGACCGCGTATTTGAGCAGCCTGCCGTCCAGCCGCCGCAGCGCCTCATCCGCCATGCTGTCGCTTTTCTTGGCCCCCCGGCGAAACCATCCCATGAGCCCCGCCCTCCTTTTTGCTCGATCTCCTGGCCATATTCTACCCGTTTTGTCCACCCCTGTCAACGCGGCGGCCATATCCAAAAACAGCCGCCGGCTCATCTCTGGCCGGCGGCTGCCTATTTTTCCTTATAAAAGAGATTCCCCGCGGGCAAGCCGCGCCTCGGCATCGGCCACAAACTGCCTCGCATACCGCGGGGACCGGGCGCCCCGTTCGAGCGCCCACCGCTCGGCGGCGGCCAGCAGGGTCTCCCGTTCCACCTCCAGATGGCGATCGGCGGCGATCTGGGCCACGATGTCGAGAAAACGCCGCTTGTCCGGCATCAGGAAGGTCAAACTGATCCCGAACCGGTCGGACAGCGACACCGCCTCCTGTACCGTATCGGCGGCATGCACCTCGTCCCCGTCCCGGTCCCGGAAGGTCTCCCGCAGCAGGTGGCGGCGGTTGGAGGTGGCGTAGACGAGCACGTTCACCGGACGGGAGGCGAGCCCCCCTTCCAGCACCGCCTTGAGCGCGGCGAAGGAATCGTCGTTCCCCGAAAAAGACAGGTCGTCGATGAACAGGATGAACTTCATCGGCAGCCCGGCGAGGAACCCGGTCAGCTCCGGCAGCTCCCGGAGGGTTTCCTTGGGCAGCTCGATCATCCGCAGGCCCCGGCCCGCGTATTCGTTGAGCAGAGCCTTGACGGTGGAGGACTTGCCGGTGCCGCGGTCTCCGTACAGCAGCATGTTGTTCGCCTCGAACCCATCCAAAAAGGCCAGCGTGTTATCCACCGCGATCTGCCGCTGCGCGGCGTAATCCTTGAGATCCGACAGGCGGATCGGGTCGGGGTGCTCCACGGGATGGAGGGCGCCGTCCCGCCACAAAAAGGCGCGATGGGCGGCAAACCGGCCGCAGCCATGGGCCGCGTGATAAGCGGCCAGCGCCGGCAGCGCGTCACCCCAGGGCGTGTCCAGCGGGACCGCGGCGGCGGCCACGCCCCAATCGGGCAGCCGGGCGGAGAGCCCGGTTTCCAGAGCGGCGCAGAGCGTCTCCGGCCGTATCGTCGCCGCGCGGTAAAGCACATCCAGATCCCGCCGCGCGGCCTCCGCCATCCTGTCCGGATCGGCGGCGTCCGGTAACGCCCCGGCGGCCAAACGGATGGAAAAAGGATTTTCATCCTCCAGGATTTCCTGCGCCACGGCGGCGGGCAGGCTGTCCAGCCGCCCCCTTTGCAGCAGCACGCGGCACAGCTCCCCCCACCGCACGCACAGGGCTTGCTCCTCGCCCCCCGCGGCCGACTCCAACAACCGCACGAGTGCGGCCGTGACGGGGCGGTCCAGGACCCCCCGGTAAACCGACAGGGACAGGAGTTCCAGATACAGGCGGCGGACAGATACGGATACTGGCATGGGGAAGGCTTCCTTTCTTTCGCCCGGCACAGGGCCGGTGGATTCTCCCGCATTTTACCCCCATACTGAAAATCTGTCAACTTGCCCGCCCTTGCCTTTTTTCCCTCTGTCCGGTATACTATGTTCGGTCGATAGGGAAAGCGAGGGATCACGAACCATGGAGACACCGGCCTTCCGGCGGGAAACCGCCTGCTCGTTCAGCGGACACCGGCCCGGCCGCCTCCCGGGCGGATATGCCGCCTGGCACACGCCCTCCTCGCCGCTCCGCTTCTGGATCCGCAAGGCCCTGGAAGAGGCATACACGGACGGATACCGGGATTTCGTCTGCGGCATGGCCCTTGGCGCCGACACCCTGGCCGCCGAAGAGGTGCTGGCCATGCGGGAGTGCCGGCCCGCTGTCCGCCTGATCGCGGCGCTCCCCTGTCCCGGTCAGGAAGCCCGCTGGCCTCTGGCCGACAAGGAACGGTACCGCGCCCTGCTCGCACAGGCCGACCTATGTGTGACCGCCTGCCCCGCATACACCCCCTATGCCATGCATGCCCGCAACCGCTGGATGGTGGAGCACACGTCCCGCCTCATCGCGATTTTCGACGGTTCGCCTGGCGGCACCGCCCACACCGTCCGGCTCGCGGAAGCCCGGGGCCTGGATATTTGTTTCCTATCTCCCGACAGCCTGGCTCCCTGAGCCCGTCCTTGCCGGCTCGGTTGTGTCCGGGAACCGAAAGGCGCCTTCGGAAATCCGAAGGCGCCTTTGTGATATTCTCTTGACAATAGGATAAAAATCGGATAAAATAGTCGTCTTAACCCATGGCTTTTTATGATTCGAAAATCTTTCCCTTTATATCATATCATACCCATCCCCGTTTGTCAACCCCTTATTTTGAAAAGGAGGAAATCCCCGTGGAAAATGCCCTTTTCGCCCTGCTGGCTCCCGCTCAAGACGAAGAAGCCGCCTGCCTGGCGGCGGTCCGGGAAGCCGCGGCCCGCCATGGCCTGTCCGTGACGCCGGAGGAGGCGCTGGCGCTGGCAAACACCCATCGGCAGGCCCTTCACGACGCCGGCCGGATAGAGATCAGCGGCACCGTCCTTCCCAAACTGGCCGCCTCCTTTGCCGCCTCCCCTTATGCGCCGTCCAATGGGTTTGCCCTTTTGTTGGGGGAGCTGTGCGGCTGGTTTTACCATTTTAAAAACACCATTCCACAACTGTCTTCCTCCCAACGAAACACCATTTTAAACGGCATATTGTGAACTGCTATACCATTACTCATGTTAAAAAAGAGATC
>ERZ856578.7916-NODE-7916-length-10765-cov-3.997006_pt1 | contig 10765 bp, 10 predicted proteins | sample MGYA00514384_ERZ856578 | MGnify/ENA primary metagenome ERZ856578 (study PRJEB29103, sample SAMN06111958) | human gut metagenome | biome: human gut; feature: ankylosing spondylitis patient; material: healthy_person | host: Homo sapiens | place: China:Hangzhou...
TAGCCCGATCAAAGTCGAACTGCAATCCCTTATTTAGTTTTTTTTGAGGTGGCCGTTGTAACGCAACCTTAGGAGGGGGTTGTTATATCCATTTAACTACGGGGGCCGATATAGGGTGGGACGGAACGATGAGGAGCCAGGAGAACGCGCGCCGGCTTCGGGTGGCCGCGGCGGATCCCGCACGGAGACCAGCCAGCAGGCTAGGAATATTATACCTGTCCGCCTTTTGTTTGTCAAATCGTTGTTTTTCGCGGAAAACGGGTGTATACTGGTGCAGGGAAGGAGGAATGCGTGATGCCCAAAGAGCTCCCGCTTGTGGAACTGCGGGACGCCATTGTCCGTCTGGCTGCCCCTGAGACCATTTTGCTGGTCAGCCGGAAAGAGGCGGTGGACGGGAGCCTGACTGCTGTCAAGCTCTGCGTCGTCATCGGCGAAGGGGACCCCGATGCTGTGGAACGCCGCCTGTATATGGACATTGACTCCGATCTGCCCTACGATGTCCTGGTGTATACGAGGGGGGAATGGGATCGGCTGGCAGAGGATGCCGCCAGCTTTGCCTCCCGGATTCGGAAGACGGGGAGGGTACTGTATGCGGCGAACGCGGCACACGAGTGACAGCCGTCTGTTTTTCGACTGGCTGGAAATCGCGGCACGGGATTTGCTGGCCGCCCGGCTCCTCCTGGAGCAAGGGCAGTGCCTGGATATCGCCGGCTTCCACTGCCAGCAGTGCCTGGAAAAGGCGCTCAAAGCCTACCTGCTCGATCGGACCGGGGTGCTGCCCGACGGGCACAACCTGACATGGCTCTGCAAGCAGGTCGCCAAGTTCGACGCCTCTTTCCGCCCTTATATCCAACACACGGCCGGGCTCAACCGCCTGTATATTGAGACACGGTATCCTTCAGACAACGGCCTGCATCTTTCCGCTGAAACGGTGGGGGCCGTGTATGAGTTCGCACAGACCGTCTATACACAGATTTGTGATGAGATTTACGATGCCGTGGACGTGGAAGAAGATTGAAAATATACAAAAAGGATATTAATTTAGAGTTTATACTACAAGGAGATGCGTTTGGGTGAGAAAATGGATATCCGGCCTGCTGGCCGGTTTGCTGATCGTGATCGTGAGCGCCGGATGTGGCAAAGCCCCCGCTGTGTCGGCACCGCCGGATTCATCGGAGGGGGGAGTACTGACCTTGCCGACCGAATCGGAGGCAAGCACCACACAGCCGCCGGTGAGCAACGAGAACCTCAACCCCCTCACCGGGAAAAGCGATCTGACCAAGGGAGGGACCCGTCCGGTGGGGGTCATGATCGGGAACAACTCCACCTCCCGTCCCCAGCACGGCATCGACAAGGCAGACCTGTATGTCGAGGCGGAGACAGAGGGAGGGATCACCCGGATTCTGGCCTTGTTTGCCAATGCAGAACGCATCCCGGCCCAGCTCGGCCCGGTCCGGTCGGCGCGCTCCCCGTTTGTGACCATTGCGCAGGCCATGGACATCGTGTATGCCCATGCCGGGGGCAGTACCCCTGCCTTGGATACCCTGAAAAAGATCAAGATCGACAACATCAACGCCCTCTCTTACGATGGCAGCACCTTCTGGCGGGACGAACAGCTGAAAAAGAGCAAGGGTCTGGAATACAGCATGATGACCAGCGGAGACAAGATGAAAGCCCGTATGGACAAGCTGAAAATCGGGACGACGGCCACCCGGCCGGTGCCCTTTGGTTTTGGGGACAAAGCCGGGAACGGCGCGGGCGCCAGTCTGCAGGTGAATGTCAGTGACTCCCGGGCTGTCACCTTTGTATACGATAGCACTTCTGGGTTGTACACCAAAGGCAACGGCAAGATCGGGGACACGACCACGCATAAGGCGGCGGACGGCACGCCGATCCAGGTGACCAACATCTTGGTGATGTACGCCGACAAGGTGATGGAAAACGAACTGACCTGCAACTTCAAGTTGGCCTCCGGTTCCGGCCTGTTGGTGACGGGTGGGACCAGCCGCCCGATGACCTATACCTGTACCGCGGACAAGCTGGCGTTCCGGGAGGAGGATGGGACCGAGCTGGCGGTGTCGCCCGGGAAGACGTATATCTGCCTGGTGAATTCCAAGCTCAAGAGCAAGACGGCGCTGGCCTGACCCCTGCCTGGAAGATAGAAACGGAAGAAAGAGGGCGTGTTTCATGTGAAACACGCCCTCTTTTTATCGGATCTGTGGGTTGACAAGTGAGGCGACATATGCCTGCATTTCCCGTTTTGAGGAAATTTGATGGGTGTGCTCGATGACCGACTGCTGCGAGGCGGGCGGCATGGCAGCGAATACCTCCATGGCGGCGCGGTTCTGTGCCAACGCCATGCCCAGGCCCATGGGGATTTCCGGGCCGTTCACCAAATTCTCCATGACAAACCATCCTTTCCAAACGTGTCTATCCTCAGTATTCCTAAAAAACCGGGAAAATATACCCGAGGACAGAAGGAGAAATGGGGTGGTGCAGGAAAAAAGCTTTTCCCCTTATAAAATCTGTGCTATAATATCCTCATATGTCGTCCGGACTGGCGGGCAATCGCCGAAATAGCCGACAGCCGGACATAGGCGGTTTTGAGAAGACGGCCCGTTGCTTCATGGCCGGGCGGGGAAAGAGGTGCCGGTTTGGGCAAGATCATTGCAGTTGTCAACCAGAAAGGCGGTGTCGGCAAGACCACCACCACGGTGAATCTATCCGCGGCGGTGGGAGCCAAGGGCCGTCGGACCCTCCTGGTGGATATCGACCCCCAGGGGAATGCGACCAGTGGGGTGGGAGCGGACAAAAAACAGGCCGGGCCTACGGTTTACGAGCTCCTGATCGGCACTGCTGAACCGGAGCAGGCCATCCGCCGCACCTCCTTTTCCAGGCTGGATCTGCTGCCCTCCAGCATTGCGCTGGCCGGGGCCGAGATTGAAATGGTGGAGCTCGCCCGCCGGGAGGGCCGCCTGAAAGCCGCCCTCGCCCCTCTGCGGGACAGATATGACTATCTCTTTGTGGACTGCCCGCCCTCGCTCGGGTTGCTCACCCTCAACGCCTTATGTGCGGCCGACACCTTTTTGGTCCCCATCCAGTGCGAGTATTATGCGCTGGAGGGCCTCTCTCAGTTGATGGCGACGGTTCGGCAGGTCAAACGGCTCTACAACCCGACCCTGGATCTGGAAGGCGTCCTCCTGACGATGTACGACGGGCGGCTCAATCTGACGCAACAGGTGGTGGCAGAGGTGAAAAAATTCTTTCCTCGCAAGGTTTTCTCAACCCCCATCCCCCGCAGCGTCCGTTTATCCGAAGCGCCCAGCTTCGGTAAACCGATCCGATATTATGATGGGGGTTCCCGTGGTGCAGAGGCCTATGAACGGCTGGCGGACGAGCTGGTTTCCCATCGCTGAGGGCCGGCGCAAGCGTCTTGGAGGATAACACGGGTAGAAATGGACAAGCTGTTTCACGTGGAACATATTGCGAAAGGATGGAGTCGATGGCAACGAAAAAAGGTGGGCTGGGGAAAGGGCTGGAGGCCCTTTTTGCGGAAAATGCGGTGGAAGAGAGCGGCCGTGCCGTAACCCTACCGATCGCGGATATCGAGCCCAATCGGGGGCAGCCCCGCAAGCAGTTCGACGATGCCGCTCTTGCGGATCTCGCGTCTTCCATCGCTCAGCATGGGGTGATCCAGCCGCTGCTGGTACGCCCTCTGCCCGGAGGCGGGTATCAGCTGGTCGCGGGGGAGAGGCGTTGGCGGGCCTCCCGGATGGCGGGCTTGTCCGAAGTTCCCGCCGTGGTACGGGAGATGTCGGAGCAGGAGGCCGCCGAGTTGGCGCTCATCGAAAATCTGCAGCGTCAGGATCTCAATCCTATGGAAGAGGCAATGGGCTACCAGACCTTGATGGAGACCTATGGCCTAACGCAGGAGGAGGCCGCAAAAGCGGTGGGCAAATCCCGTCCGGCGGTCGCCAATGCCTTGCGTCTGCTCCATCTGCCGCAGGAGGTAGCCGGATTGGTGGCAGCGGGACGCCTGACCGCCGGCCACGCCCGGGCGATCCTCGCTTTTGAAGGCGAGGAGGAGCAGCGGCGGGTTGCCCGGGCGGCGGTCGAGAGAGAATTGCCGGTACGGGCGTTGGAAAAGATGGCGAAGACCGCCAAAAAGGAGAAAAAAGAGGCGGCGTCTCCGGCCGCTTTTCCGAAAGACGCCTTTTACGCTGAGGTCGAGCTGGCTTTATCCGAGCAGACGGGCCGGAGGGTCAAGGTTGCGGAAAAAGGGGACAAGGGTGTCCTCCAGATTGAATTTTACGGCAGGGAGGATCTGCAGGAGCTGGCCAATCGGCTGGCGCCACGCTGAAAACCCGACAGGAAGGGGACACCCCCTTTGCTAAATAAATCAGGACGGAAGAAATGGGGACAAGAAGATGCTGGACATGAAATTGGTACGCAGTCACCCGGAACTGGTGAAGGCGGGGATCCGGAAACGGGAGATGGATCTCGATGATGTTGTGGATGAGATCCTCGACATCGATGCCCGCCGCCGCCAGCTGGCAGGACAGGTGGAAGGGATGAAGGCCGAGCAGAATGCCGCCTCCAAAAAAATTCCCCAAATCAAAAAAGAGGGGGGCGATGTGGCGGCACTGATGGCGCAGATGAAGGAGCTGTCAGCCCGGATCAAAGAAGGGGATGGGGCTCTGGTCGAGCTGGAAGACAAGCAGAAGGCCCTCCTGCTCTCTCTGCCGAATCTGCCCGACGAGGACCTTGCCGCGGGCGGCAAGGAGCAGAACCGGATGCTCCGGACCTTCGGGGAACAGCCACGGTTCGATTTCCCGGCGAAAAATCACGTCGAGCTTTGCGAGAGCCTGGGCCTGATCGATTATGAGCGGGGTGCCAAGCTGTCGGGAAGCGGCAGCTGGGTTTACCGGGGCTGGGGTGCCCGCCTGGAATGGGCGATCCTCAATTTCTTTATTCAGGAGCACATCGCCGACGGATATGAGTTCATCCTGCCCCCGCACATGCTGGGATACGACTGTGGTTACGTGGCCGGCCAGTTCCCCAAATTTATGGATGAGGTCTACTGGATCGAAAACCCGACCAGCAGCGATAAAAAATTCATGCTGCCTACCGCTGAGACGGCGCTGGTCAACCTCCACCGGGGCGAAATTTTAGATCCTGCGGAGCTGCCCCGCAAATACATCGCCTATACTCCCTGCTACCGTCGGGAGGCGGGCAGCTACCGTGCGGAGGAACGCGGCATGATCCGGGGCCACCAGTTCAACAAGGTGGAAATGGTGCAGTACACCACCGAAGAGGGCTCCGATGCGGCATTTGAGGAGCTGGTCGGCAAGGCTGAACGGCTGGTGCAGGAGCTGGGCCTCCACTACCGGCTGAGCAAGCTGGCCGCCGGCGACTGCTCCTTCTCGATGGCCCGTACCTATGACATTGAGGTCTGGATCCCCAGCATGGGGATCTACAAAGAGGTCAGTTCGGCCTCTAACGCCCGGGCCTATCAGGCCAGGCGGGGGGCGATCCGCTACCGTGGGGAGGACGGCAAGCCCCGTTTCGTCCATACCCTCAACGCCTCGGGCCTGGCCACCAGCCGGGTGATTCCGGCCTTGGTGGAGCAGCTCCAGAACGCGGACGGATCGGTCACGGTGCCGGAGGTGCTCCGACCCTTCCTTGGAACCGATCGCCTCAACCCAGTGAAGGGATGAGACTCGGGAGCAATTGACCAACAGTAGGGGCCCTGGCGGCCGGAAAACCGGGTCTGGGCATTGCCTGGACCCGGTTTGTTTCATGTGAAACATCCGAAGGAGAGACAGAGATGAGAGACGTGCTGGCCACACTGGTATGCCTGCTCGTTCCGGCGTTGGTGCTGATCCCGCCGCTAAGGAGGGGAGAGGGCGGTTTGCTCGGCCGTCTTGCATCGTTTCGGTACGAATGGGCGGTGTACACGGTGTTGGTGGTGGGGTTTGCCGCGAGGCTCGTAGCGCTCGGAGAGTATCCGGCGGGCTTCAACCAGGACGAGGCGTCGGCGGCATACGATGCTTACAGCATCCTAAAAACCGGATATGACCGGAACGGGCAGTTCCTTCCGGTACACCTCATCGCCTGGGGGAGCGGGCAAAATGCACTGTACTCTTATTTGAGTATGCCGTTTCTCGCGGCTTTTGGCTTGGATGTCTGGGCGTTCCGCCTCCCAATGGCACTGATCGGGTGCCTATCCCTGTTCGCGTTCTGGCGGCTGCTGTTGGCGATGACCGACCGGAAAACCGCCCTTGCCGGGTTGGCCCTGCTGGCGATCTGCCCATGGCATATTCTGAAAAGCCGCTGGGCCTTGGAGTCCAACCTGTTTCCCGACCTGCTTTTGTTCGGGGTGCTGTTCCTGGTGATCGGCCTGCAGCACGACCGGCTGCCGCCCTTTCTGGCCGGCTGCGGCGTGCTTGGCCTGTCGTCTTATGCCTATGGGACGGCGTATCTCTTCCTGCCGGTTTTCGTGCTGCCGCTCCTGCTTTTCCTGGTTGCCAAGAAGAGGTTGTCTTTCCGGCGGGCATGCGCCGGGCTGGGGGTGCTGGCCGTGGTCGCCCTGCCCATGATGCTGTTCGTGTTGGTCAACACCTTCGGCCTCCAGGCGATCCGTCTGCCGTTTATGACCATTCCACGGCTCCCGGCCAACCGGATGACGGCCATGGCTTCGGTTTTCAGCCCCGAATTTTTGCGGGACAGTATCGGGAATTTCGCGGAAGCCTCCAAAATCGCGGTGGTGCAGACCGATGGCCTGATCTGGAACGCGATGGACGGCTTCGGGATCGTATACGGGTTTTCCCTGCCGTTCACCGCCATTGGGCTCCTCCGCCCCGTGCCAGGGGGGCGGAAGGACCGCACCGCCCGGGGATCCGGCATGAACGCCTGGTTCCTGGCGGCACTGGTGCTGGTATTTGTAGTCAAACCGAATATCAACCGCATCAACGCCCTGTGGATTCCCTGGATTTATTATACCGCCTTGGGCGGGGCATGGGTCGCGCAGAGCCGCCGGCTTTTCCGTACGGCGGTGGCCGGGCTGTATGCCTCGGCGTTCCTGCTCTTTTCGGCGCAGTATCTCACCGAATATCAGGGGAAAATGGCGGCGGCGTTTGAAGATTCTTTCGGGGAAGCGGTTGTTTATGCTGCCGGAACCGGTGCGGAGACTGTGTATGTCACCGATAGTGTCAACGGCGCCTACGCGCTGACACTGTTCTACACCGCGGAAGACCCGGCCGTATTCCGGGAGACGGCGGTGATATCCAATCCCGGCGCGATGTTCGAGCAGGTGACCGCTTTTGGGCGGTATCGCATCGCCACGCCGGTGTCCCTGCCGATAGGGACCGCCGCGGTGGTGCGAAGCGACATCGCGGACGAGCCCCGCTATGAAACGTATGAGAAAACTGGCTTCGGGCGGTTTACCGTTCTGAGGCATATGGGGTAATGCGAACACAGGGCTTCGAGGAAGGCGAAACAAGGAGAGTGCAATCGATGGAAGACAGGACCTATCCAGTGAAACAGGACTATACCTGGCCCGCCCGGGTGACCTCGTTTGACGCAGGGCGGGATCGGCTGCTGCGGCCGTCCAGCTTGCTGCGTTTCCAGCAGGAGGCGGGGGAACGGCATCTGGGCGAGGCGGGGCTGACCTATCAGGAATTCTACCGCCGCGGGATGATATTCGTCCTTACCCGCTTGAATGTGGAGATTCACCGTCTGCCCGCGATGGGGGAAGAGGTTTCGCTGCTGACCTGGCATCGGGACGGCAAGGGAGCGCAGCTTTATCGCTGTTATCAGCTGCTGGACGGAAGAGGGACGGTTTTGACCGAAGGGGTTTCGGCTTTCGCGCTGGTGGAGGTGGAAAGCCACCGGCCCCTGCGCCCGACGGTGTTTGAACAGTTTGGTATTGGCTCACAGCCCGACCGGCGTAACGGCTGCCCGGATCCGGGTCGGCTGCGGCCGCCCGAGGGGCTGACGGATGCCGGGGAGCGGAGGGTTTTCTGGTCCGATACGGATTATAACGGGCATCTGAACAATACCGTTTATGCCGACATCCTCTGCGACTTTGTACCGGACGGGATGGACGGCCGGGAGATCGCCGGCTTTTCCATCGCCTATGAAAAAGAGGCGTTGGAAGGTGAGTCCCTCTCGATCCGAACGGCGGCGCTGCCGGAGGAGAATGGATGCAGTACGGTATGGATGACCGGAGAACATGGCCGCGGCCGCTGTTTTACGGCCAATCTCCGGCTGCGCCGGACAGGGGATGCGGGATGACGGCCTTTGAGGAGGCGAAACTGCGGGCGTTGCTCCATTTGCAAGATAGGTCCGGGATCGGCACCCTTGGGGAACGCAGTTTGCACGCCGTTCTCAAATACTGGATCGAGCCGGATGAGCGCCGCCATGAGGTGAAGCTCCCCTGCGGGCTGGTGGCGGACATTTATGATGGGGAACGAGTCGTGGAAATCCAGACGGGGAGTCTGTACCAGCTGCGTGGGAAGCTCGACCGCCTGCTGCCCTTCACCCCCGTCACCATCGTTGTGCCGGTTGTACGGAAGAAGACCCTGGTTTGGCTGGACCCGGAAACCGGAGAAGCAACGCCGCCCCGCCGATCGCCGCGGGTAGGAGGATTTTGGGACCGCCTCCCAGATCTGTACTGGCTGCTGCCTTATTTTTCGGATCCGGGGCTGGTGGTTCGGCTGGTTGAGCTGGATCTCGTGGAATCCCGGGCCCGGGACGGGTGGGGGCGGGACGGTAAACGGGGTTCTCACCGAGTGGAACGGGTTCCCGTCGCGGTGGGAAGGGAGCTGTGGCTGCAAGGCCCTGCCGACTGTGTCCATATGCTGCCTGACGGCCTGCCCATTCCCTTCACGACGGCGGATTTCCAGAAAGCTGGGAGGCTGTCCGCGAAAAAGGCAGGATTTGCAATAAACTTTCTGTATAAAAATAAAGTAATAGTACGAACGGGAAAGAGCGGAAGGGCTTATCTCTACGCGGCTGCCGATGGAGACGCGATATAGCGGAGAGAAATAGGCGGGAGGAGACGTGGCTTCTATACGAGGATGCTGCCGGTTATGAAACAGGAAAAAGCCAGCGCTGCCCCACCCACGAATTTCCGGATAAATTTCCAGGCCAGGACGGCGGCGCCTTTGCCCTTCCGATACGGATAATAGAATGGAAAATGTACATAATGGCGGACGGGAGGAGATGGGTTTGTCTTTTCTGACAAGCGGTACAGGGATGCCTGCCTGTGGATTTGTGGAACCGGCCCCCTTGACAAACCCCGTTTCGCCAGGTATAGTAGATACTAGGTACAAAGCCATATGAGTGGACAATGACGTCCGCGGCCCGCCGTTTTCGGCAGGGCCGTGGGCGTTTTTTATTTGCGAAGAGAGGGATTGGCATGAGACAATCGGATATGGCCCGGCATCCAGTTTCGTCTGCAGCGGAGTCGGCTGCTTCCTTGCCTAGGGCACAGGGGCTGTATGACCCGCGTTTTGAGCACGACGCCTGCGGGATCGGTATGATCGTGCAGACCGATGGGGAAAAGAGCCACGTTCTGGTCGACCAGGCGATCAACATGCTCGAACGGATGGCGCATCGAGGCGGGGTGGGCAATGAGGCCGACACCGGCGACGGTGCGGGCATCCTGCTCCAGATCCCTCATATGTTTTTGGCCAAGGCTGCGGCTTACAGCGGCTTTGAGCTGCCGGAAGCGGGCGACTACGGTGTGGCGATGCTTTTCACTTCCCCGGACGAAAAACGGGCGGACGACAGTGTCCGCCGCTTTTGCGGCCTGGCGGAGGCAGACGGCCTTACTGTATTGGGTGTGCGGCCTGTTCCGGTCAACCGCCAGGTGCCCGGCAGGACGGCTGCCGCCTTCTGCCCCGGGATCACCCAGGTGTTTCTCGCTCGGCCCAAGGGAACCGGCGAGGCGGCATTCGAACGGAAGCTTTATATCTTAGGCAAGACGGCAGCCAAGGCAATCCGCCATGCCGCTGAGGAGCGCGATCCATATTTCTATATTGCGAGCCTTTCCTCCAGAACCATCGTGTACAAGGGGATGCTGCTCCCCCGCCAGCTTCCCCGGTTTTACCTCGACCTGCTGGACCGGGACGTCACGAGCGCCGTCGCGCTGGTGCATTCCCGGTTTTCCACCAACACCTTCCCCAGCTGGGAAAGGGCGCATCCCATGCGCTACATCATCCATAACGGCGAAATCAACACCATCGGCGGAAATGCCAAATGGGTCAAAGCGCGGGAAAGCGCCATGGCGTCTCCCTTGTTCGGCGAAGACCTGCGCCGGGTGTTTCCGGTGGTAGAGGCCGACGGGAGCGATTCGGCCATGCTGGATGAATACCTGGCTTTTCTCCTGCACGCCGGATACTCCCTGCCCCAGGCCTGCATGACGGCCATCCCCCAGCCGTATGAAAATGATCCGCAGATGGATCCGGCCCTGCGGGATTTCTATGCGTATACCGACTGCCTCTCCGAGCCGTGGGACGGTCCCGCGGCCGTCGCCTTTACCGACGGGCGGCTGGCCGGCGCCATGCTGGACCGCAACGGCCTGCGTCCTGCCCGGTATACCCGTACGAAAGACGGCCTGCTCGTCCTTGCAAGCGAGACCGGCGTGTGCGACATCCCGGACGCGGATGTGGTGGAAAAGGGACGGCTGCAACCCGGCCAGATGCTGCTGGTGGATACCGGGACGGGACGGGTCATCCCGGACGCGGAAATCAAAGGCGCC
>ERZ856578.7920-NODE-7920-length-10760-cov-3.727511_pt1 | contig 10760 bp, 7 predicted proteins | sample MGYA00514384_ERZ856578 | MGnify/ENA primary metagenome ERZ856578 (study PRJEB29103, sample SAMN06111958) | human gut metagenome | biome: human gut; feature: ankylosing spondylitis patient; material: healthy_person | host: Homo sapiens | place: China:Hangzhou...
AGTATATGAACCCGGCATCTGTTGTGGCAACTGTTAATGACCAAAAAATAAGCATTGGTATGTTTGATTATTATTACCATTACGGTGGACGGAAACATCTACCGCAATGTCACCAACACCAATGCCAGCTACACCGACCCGTGGACAAAAACAGCTGTCCCAAATCAGGCCGCAAAAGTAACATCCGACGTGGACAAAACAAAATTCACGCACAAAGAATGGACTGGAGAAACCTATACCGATGTGGATGGCAATCAGGTCAAAGCAGCAGATGTATATGGCATCAACACAGAACAGGCAAGCACTTTTGCAACAACCAATGTGGTGTATGACAGCGTAGAGAAAGCAATCAAAGGTGCAAAAGATTACGACAAAGCAGCGTCAAAATATGTACAGTTCTTAACAGGGAAGGATCAGGCGGACTGGTCACTTGTTGTGTTACAGAACCAGGCACTCGCACAGGGTGATGCATACAAAGATTTCTATAAGACCGACTACAAAGCAACGACGAACGACTGGAAAACAAATCTGCAGCTTCCTTGCAGCTGGACGAGACAGGGATTTGATTTTTCTATCTATACTAATGTAACTATGCCTTGGCAGTCAAAATATGACAGTAATGTCAGTGCCCCGAATGCACCGGCAAATTATAACCCGGTAGGTCTTTACCGCAAGACTTTTAAGGTGACCGATGACATGAAGGCAGCAAACGGAAGAGTTTATCTTTCCTTCCAGGGCGTAGAATCTTCCTATTATGTATATGTAAATGGCAAAGAAGTAGGATACAGCGAGGACAGCTACAGTCCACATAGCTTTGATATTACCGATTATCTGACAACAGACGGAAGCGACAACCTTCTGGCAGTTGAAGTTCACAAATTCTGTGACGGTACCTGGATGGAAGATCAGGATATGTATTATGATGGCGGTATTTTCCGTGATGTATATCTGTATTCCGCACCACTGGTACATATCCAGGACTACAAGGTAGAAACAGATCTGGATGAGAATTATGAAAATGCAGAAATGGATCTGAATGTAACCGTATCCAATGCTTCCACAGCGGCAGCAGAAGGTTACAAAGTGGATGTACGTCTCTATGACCAGGACGGAAATGTATTTGTAAATGATATGACCATGGATCTTGGAACCGTTCCGGCAGCAGACGGTGATACCGACGGAACTGTTTCTGTAAGCGGAAGCAAACTGGTTCTTTCACCGGAACTGTGGTCTGCTGAGACGCCGAATCTCTACACGATGGTTCTGTCCCTGTACGATTCCAAGACAGGCACCTACATGGGAAGCGTTTCCCAGCAGCTTGGATTCCGTGAGATCGAGTTTACAAAATCAGAAGTAGATACAAATGGTAATCGTACCACAACCGATTCTGAGTACAAACCGATCACGATCAACGGTAAACAGCTTCTGCTCAAAGGTACAAACCGTCATGATACCGATCCGGAATACGGCAAATATGTACCGCATGAGACACAGGAAGAAGATATCAAACTGATGAAACAGTACAACTTAAATGCACTGCGTACCTCTCACTACAGCAACGACGAGTATCTGTATTATCTGTGTGATAAATATGGTATTTACGTGATGGGTGAGACCAACCTGGAATCTCATGCACTGATGAATCAGGGAGAAAAACAGGCAAACTTCAAGAACCTGGCAATGGATCGTACGGTTACCGCATTCAACAGACTGAAAAACCGCACTTCCATCGTTATGTGGTCAACTGGAAACGAAAATTATTACAGCAGCAGTGCTTCTTATGCAAATGGCATGTTCTATGATCTGATCTGGTACTTCAAGAACAACGACAGTACAAGACCGATTCATTCAGAATCTTCGGATGGAAACAATGGAACCGATATGCGAAGCAATATGTACCCAAGTGTTGATACCCTGTATTCCAGAGCAGCAGCAAATATGCCATATGTTCTGTGTGAATACGACCATGCGATGGGTAATGCGGTTGGTAACCTGAAAGAATACTGGGATGCGATCCGTTCTTCCGACAATATGCTCGGCGGATTTATCTGGGATTGGGTTGACCAGTCCAGAATGTTAAGTCTTGACAACCTGCCGAAAGCTTATGTCGTAACCGATAAGAAAGACGGAGTAACAGGATCTGCAAGCATTTCCAGTGTCAATGAAAATCCGGAAAGCGGAGCACTGACAAGCAAGAGTGCAAATGGATATGCACTGTTTGAAAGTGACAAATACAACGAAGCACTGTCCGGAAGCGGCAAGAGCTTTACTGTAGAAGTAATCTGTAAACCGGCATCGGACGGATCTGATAAAGTCCTCATGGCAAAAGGTGACCATCAGTTTGCATTAAAGACAAACAGCAACAAACAGCTGGAGTTCTTTGCTTACTACAATAACAGCTGGAATTCTGTAACAGCAGCAAAACCGGCAGACTGGGTAGGCAAATGGCATCAGGTTGTTGCAACTTACGATAAAGGTGCAATCAAGATCTACTGCGATGGAGTCCTTTTAGGAGAAGGAAATGGAAATACAAGCATCGCATCTGGCAGCGTGGCACTTGGTGTAGGATGCAGTGCCGATAACGGAAGAACCTTTGACGGTGAAATTTCTATGGGCCGCGTTTACAGCAGAGCACTGTCCCTGGAGGAGATCAAAGCTCAGAACGGCACGACACCGGCAATCACAGAGAAATCTGATTTTGCAGGCCTGACCGTTGATGAATCTTCCAAACCATATGATTACTATGCAGAGAAAGATGCTCATGCAAATCTGTACTCCGATGAAATCAAAGGCAACTTCTATGGATACGGCGGAGACTCCGGCGAAAGCCCGAACGATAACTCCTTCTGTGTAAACGGTCTGGTATCTCCGGATCGAGATGTTCAACCGGAACTTTATGAAGTAAAATATCAGTATCAGAGCGTATGGTTTAGCACAGATGACAGCAGGCTGCTCGGCGAGAGCATCGATGTTTACAATGAAAATAACTTCCTGAATCTGAATGATTTTGACGTGACATGGACACTGACGGAAGACGGAAAAGAGATTGGCTCCGGTAAACTTTCTGCGGAAGATACCAACATCGCAGGCAGAGAGAGCGGAAGCATCAAAGTTCCGTATCGTGCATCTATGCCGGAAGAAAAGAAAGCAGGAGCAGAGTATTATCTGAACCTGTCTGTACAGCTCAAAGAGGATACCGAATGGGCAAAAGCAGGACACGAAGTTGCTTACGAGCAGTTCCAGATCCCGGCAGAAGTTACAAAAGTAGAACCGACGATCAACACAAACGTAACCGTAGATGACAGTGCAGAAGATGTGATCAAAGTTTCCGGTACCGATTTTGGCTTTGAAGTAGAAAAAGCAACCGGAAGACTGAAAAATTATGTATACAAAGGTGAGACTCTGCTGACAAGCGGACCGGTTCCGAATTACTGGAGAGGTATTCTCAACAACGATAACGGTAACTACGACGGAAACTGGAAGAATGTCAACAAAAATGTAACGGCTTCTGATATTGCGGTCGGAACAAACGATGCAGGACAGAAGACGATCCGTGTGACACTGGCAAGTGCAAGCCAGGCAAACCTGAAACAGACCATGGTTTATACGGTAGACGGAAGCGGTGCAGTGACTGTAGATGCAACCGTAGACGCAACCGGAACAAGCCTTGGACGTTATATCCGTATCGGTACTGTTATGGAACTGCCGGAAGGATATGAAAACGTAGAATGGTATGGTAACGGCCCGGTAGAGGCCATGTGGGACAGAGAAGATTTCGCAACGGTTGGAAGATATAGCAACACCGTATCCGGAATGTTCTATCCGTACCTGGATACACAGGATACCGGTACCGTAACCGGAGTAAAATGGATCAGCGTAACCAATCCATCTGCAAAGAGTGCAATGGCAATCGCAGCAACCGATACGGTAGAAGCGTCTGCACTGCATTTCACAGTAGATGATCTGGATCAGGCACAGCATCCATATGAACTGACCAAACTGGATTCCACGATCCTGACAGTAAACTATCGTTCACAGGGAACCGGAAACAAGAGCTGCGGTCAGGATACACTTTCCGCATACCTGCTTTCAAATAACAAAGCTTATACTTATGAGTACACCATGGTACCATATACCACAAATGACAGCGATCCGATGGATGTAACACGTGCATACCGCACGGTGGCATCTGTTTCTGAGGATGATATCATCCAGAGTGCAGCAAAAGAACTGAGCGATAAAATCGATGGTATTCTGGTAACAGGCAGTGACACAAAAGAACTCCGGAAAATGCTTGTATCTTACAATGCACTCACAGAGAAAGGCAAAGCAATCGTAGGAGAGATCCGTTACCGGAAACTGCAGGAGGCAATCGCACTGGCACAGAAACTTGCAGATACCGAAAATGCAGCCGTTGTTGTAAAAGATCAGAGTGCAAATGGTTATGACATGGATATCAGTGGCGTATCCACAGCAGATCTGGCAGAAAAAGACGGCGAAATTGCTCTGAAAGGTTATGCAGATGTAACCGGAGAAACAGCAGATGAAACCTTCAACAGTCTGATCGGGGGAAATAAAGCCTTTACAATTGAAGCTGTATTTAATCCGAATAATGTAGGATACAGTGGTGCTGACTACAATATGATCGCATCAAAAGGTGACAGCAGTGCGGCATTCCGTGTTTCTGAGCAGACGGTGTACTTCTTTATCAAGAATACGAATGGAAGCTGGAAGACCGTACAGGTTCCTCTTACTTCAGAAGAAATGAACCAGTGGCTGCATGTAGCAGCAGTTTACGATGGAAACAATATTTCTGTTTATGTAGAAGGAAAAGAAATGGTAACCACACAGAATGTTGGAAGCGTAGCTACAACGACCTATCCGCTTGGTATCGGATATTGTCCGGAGACACAACGTCTTTCTTCCGGATATCTGAAGAACATCCGCGTTTACTCAGCAGCACTGAGCAAAGATGATCTGGATAACGGAACTTACAAAGCAGATAATGAAAAGACTGTGCTGTGGTATGATTTCGATAATTACAGCTACAATAACATCGATACCAAAGCAACCGGTGTAAACGTTTCCACGGATGCACTGGAACTGAAAGAAGAAGAAAGTGCACAGGTAAGTGCAGCAATCGCACCATATTATGCAAAAGGCGAGCTTACCTTTGCATCCGAAGATGAAACCATAGCAACGGTAGATGACAAAGGCAATGTAAAAGCAGTCAAAGCCGGTGAGACCAAGATCAAAGTTTCGGTAAAAGACAGCGATGTATATGCAGAAATTGCAGTAAAAGTAAACGGTAAACCGGTTGTGGAAAAACCAATCACAGGAGTTTCTGTAAAAGCAGACAAGAGCGAACTGAAAGTCGGCGAAACTGCAAAACTGACCGCAGTGATCACTCCGGAAGATACTACAGACAGCAAAGATCTGAAATATGAATCCAGTGATAAAGCAGTCGCAGAAGTCAGTGATGCAGGTGTGGTAACCGCAAAGGCAGCAGGAAAAGCAGTGATTACCGTAAGCAGTGCGGCAAGACCGGATGTGAAAGCAACGGTTGAGATCACCGTAAAGGCAAAGGAAAGCGAAACAGAAACAAAAGCTCCGCAGACCGAGACAAAGGCTCCGGAGACAGAAAAACCAGATGTACCGAAGAAAGTTCCGGCAAAAGGATCTGTTCATAAGAGTGCTGACGGCAAACTGGCATTCAAAGTAACAAAATCAGATGCTAAGAATGGTACGGTAACAGTAAGCAAGCTTCTGAAGAAAACGGTCAAGACTGTAACGATTCCGGCAACGGTGACCATTGACGGATACACCTTTAAAGTAACCGCAGTTGCAAACAATGTATTCAAAAATGCATCCAGACTGAAGAGCGTTGTGATCGGAGCAAATGTCAAGAGCATTGGCAAGAGCAGCTTCTACAAATGCAAGAAACTGGCAACGATTACCTTCAAGGGAATCAAAGCACCGGGCGTTGGAAAGAATGCATTCAAGTCCGGAAAATCAAAAGTAACGGTGAAAGTACCGAAGAAGATGAAAAAATCACAGCTGAACAAGCTGAAAAAAGCTCTGAAAAAAGCAGGCGTAAAGAAGGCATCTTATAAGAAAACAAAATAAGGATGCAATTGTCCTTTGTGTCAGAGCGATTCGCAGGCATCATCCAGGCTGAAAAGCTGCAAAACAAAAACAGAGTCCCGTTTTCGGGACTCTGTTTTTGTTACAGCAGTTCAGGATATCCAGGCATATATGTCTCTGAAAGCCGTGGATCAGCGGATAAACCACACCTGGTCTTTTCGAAGCCTTCTGGATGCAAACCATGCACACAGTCCGGTGAATGCTCCGGTGAGAATTCCGCTGATGGTCAGCATCGGCAGATAAACAAGAATACTTGCCGAGCGAAGGATCACCATGGCGATACAGATCTGACCGAGGTTATGGAAAAGGGCACCGATCACACTGATAAAAGGGATGTGCTTTTTCCCGAGCAGCCGAAAGAGCAGTGCCATGGCCACGAAACAGAACAGACCGCCGCACAGACTGTAGGAGAAGGATACCATCTGCCCGGTCACCATGCTGGCGATCAGGATACGCATCAGAAGTACGCACAGAGCATCCTTCCAGGTAGCATAATACAGAAGCCACAGCGTAACGACATTGGCAAGTCCCAGCTTGATCCCGGGGATCGGGGCGAGCGGCGGCAGCATTGCCTCCACCACAAAAATCGTCAGGGCAATGGTCGTGTACATTGCCAGAAACGTCATATGTTTTACTTTCATACAAAACTCCATTCCGTCGCCCGATCGGGCGACATAGTTTGACAAAACTAACTGCATTATAACAAAACATACGGACACTGGCAAGAGACTTCGGCGTAACTTTGGAGAAATATTGGAGCAGCAGTGAGACGTCTCACATGCACTCGGCTTTACGATGTTAAGAAAGGGATGCAACTTTAGAATTATTTAATAGGCAGTTTATTGATTTTCTGCGGGCGGAGTATTAAGATGAATCAAGAGACAAAAATCACGTATGACCCATTGCGTTTTCTGATATAGCCTCAGGCGGATCAGAGCGGTGTAAAAGAAAGAGAAAGATAAGGTCAAAAGAAAGATCGGGTCAGAAGAAAGGGTATAGTATGAGACAAAAATTCGAAAAATTTATGCAGGGCAGATATGGGATCGACCATTTTTCCCGGTTTTTACTGGTGGGAGCACTGGTATGCGTCCTGCTTTCCGGTCTGCTGCGGGCATCGGCACTGAACTATGTCAGCTGGATTCTGCTGATCTGGATGTATTACCGCATGTTTTCCAAAAATATCCGGAAACGATGCGAAGAAGAGCGTATGTATATGGACACAAAAGAGAAGGTTGTCCGGTTCTGCAAAGGGGACAAAAGTGTGATCAGCGATTCCAAAACACACAAAATCTACCGCTGTCCGCATTGCAGACAGAAAATCCGTGTCCCGAGAGGGAAGGGAAAAATCGAGATCACCTGTCCTTCCTGCCGCAGTAAATTTATCAAACGGACCTGATTCTTGCAATTTTTGCATGAATTTGCTAAAAATTGCAGGAAATATGCTTGTGCATCACAGAAAAAAGTATTATACTTAGAAACATATCAAAAATATTTTGTCGGACTGTTGTACCAGTATTTATGGATTGAAAAAGCAGCAGGTAAGGCGTCAGGAGGATAACATGGGAAAAAATATTGACTGGTCAAATCTTGGATTTGGCTATGTAAAGACAGACTATCGCTATGTATCAAATTTTAAAAACGGTGCCTGGGATGAGGGTACATTAAGTACCGATGATATGGTTACAATCAGTGAGTGTGCCTGTGTATTGCAGTATGCACAGACGGTATTCGAAGGTATGAAAGCATATACAACAGAAGACGGACGCATCGTTGTATTCCGCCCGGACCTTAACGCAGAGCGTATGGAGAATTCCGCAAAAAGACTGGAAATGCCGGTATTCCCGAAAGATCGTTTCGTAGATGCAATCGTAAAACTGGTAGAAGCCAATGCAGATTATGTACCGCCATACGGATCAGGTGCTACTTTATATATCCGCCCGTACATGTTCGGAACAAATGCAGTTATCGGTGTAAAACCGGCTGATGAATACCAGTTCCGTGCATTTTGTACACCGGTCGGACCGTACTTCAAGGGCGGCGTAAAGCCGATCACGATCCGTGTCAGCGATTTCGACCGTGCAGCACCAAGAGGAACCGGACATATCAAAGCAGGTCTGAACTATGCCATGAGCCTGCATGCGATCATGGATGCACACCGTCAGGGATTTGACGAGAACATGTATCTGGATCCGGCTACAAGAACCAAAGTAGAAGAGACAGGCGGAGCAAACTTCCTGTTCGTTACAAAAGACAACAAGGTCGTAACTCCGAAGTCAGACAGTATTCTGCCTTCTATCACACGCCGTTCTCTTGTTTATGTTGCAAAAGAATATCTGGGACTGGAAGTAGAAGAAAGAGAAGTTTACTTCGATGAAGTAAAAGATTTCGCAGAATGTGGACTTTGCGGAACAGCCGCTGTTATCTCACCGGTTGGAAAGATCGTAGATCACGGCAAAGAAATCTGCATGCCAAGCGGTATGACAGAGATGGGGCCGGTTACCAAAAAACTGTATGAGACACTGACCGGTATCCAGATGGGTCGTCTGGAAGCACCGGAAGGATGGATTAAGGTAATCCGCTAACGGAAATTACATTTTGTTTACAAAAATTAGAAGATTTTAAGAACCGCTCTTTGTTATAGTAATAGCGAGGGGTGGTTCTTTTGGGTTGCCGCAGGCAGCACCGCGACAGGAGGACTGTATGAGAATTGTACTTGCATCCGCTTCGCCGAGAAGGCGTGAGCTTTTAGAACAGGCCGGGATCGATTTTGAGATACTGATCGGCAGTACCAGAGAATGTATCACAAAAGAAGAACCGGGGGAGATCGTTGAAGAGCTGTCACTTGCAAAAGCATTGGGAGTTGCAGAAGCCGTGACAGGAGATGCCGTGATCATCGGGGCGGATACGATTGTTGCAAAAGGAAATAGAGTACTTGGAAAACCAAAAGATGCCGAAGATGCACATCAGATGCTTGCCATGCTTCAGGGAGAGAAGCATCAGGTTTATACGGGCGTGACACTGTTACAGAAAAAAGGGGATGAAAAGATCATCCGGTCGTTTCATGAAAGAACCGATGTCTTTATGACATCGATGAGTGATCAGGAGATCGAAGCGTACATTGCCACCGGGGAGCCGTTTGACAAGGCAGGCAGTTATGGAATACAGGGACGTGCAGGAATTTTCGTAGAAAGAATTGAAGGAGATTATTATAACGTGGTCGGACTTCCGATTTCCAGACTCTGCCGGGAATTAAAGAGCCTGGAAGCGGAGGATGACCGGAAAGAATGAAAGCAGGGTAACTGCACCGATGGCGGGTAGTTATAAAATGTAGAAGTACGGGGGCAGAGAATTATGGCAAACCGCATTCTTGTGGTAGAGGATGATACGGCGATTTCAGAGCTGATCTGTATGAATCTGGAAGTGACCGGCTACGAAGTGGTTCCGGTTCTGGATGGCAATGAAGTCGAGGGAACACTGGAGAAAGAGGAGGATTTTGACCTGGCACTGCTGGATATCATGCTGCCGGGCAAAGACGGCTTTGAACTTCTCGGAGTTATGAAAGAACATGGCATACCGGTCATTTATATCACGGCTAAGGCAGATGTAAATTCCAAGATCAAGGGACTGAGATCGGGAGCAGAGGATTATATCGTTAAACCGTTTGAGGTTCTGGAGTTGCTGGTGCGTGTGGAGAAAGTGCTGGAGCGTACCGGAAAGCAAAAAGAGATCATACAGGTAAAAGATCTGGAGATCCATTTATCAGAGCATAAAGTGACCAGAAACGGGCAGACAGTCAGTCTGAAGCCGATGGAATATGATCTGCTGGTATTACTGGCAAAGAATAAAAATGTGGCATTTACCAGAGAACAGATGCTGAATGAAGTATGGGGCAGCAATTATCTGGGTGAGACAAGGACGATCGATGTACATATCGGACAGCTTCGCAGGAAACTGGATCTGTCGGATGTCATCAAGACCATTCCGAAGATCGGATATCGACTGGAGGAGTAGTATGAAGCTCTGGCAGAAAATATCTCTGCTCACGGCAGCGATTCTTTTGATCTCCATGGTAGTTTACGGTGGGATCACAGTGTATGAGACATCAAATTATAACATCAGGCAGACATCAAGTGCAGCGTCACGACAGGTGCGTGCGACCGCTTATGCACTGGGACAGAGTCTTGAAAATGCAGCTACGGAGGAGATGAGCGACACCGCAAGGAAAGCTTATCTCCAGTTTTTGCTGCGCAGATACAGCAGCAGAGATTACATGCTGCTTCAGGACTGGCAGCTTGCAGCTAATACCACGAATTTCGAGCTGACCGGAAACCGGCTTGAACAGTTTGATTCCTATGAGCCGGTGGCAGCTTTTCAGCAGAAAAACGGCAGACATCTGATGATCGTCGGACAAAAGATCCCGCTTTCAGACAGTAAAAATACATCGTATCAGCTTCTGCTGGTGCGGGATATTTCGGAGATTTATAGCAATGTGCTGACGCAGATCGGCATGTTCCTGGTCATTTTGGGTGCAATCGTTGCGGTGCGCCTTCAACGCCCAAAAGCCCCTCTTTACCGCCTTTTGCCTTGCGTTTTTCCTTGCCTTTGATTTGAGGAAT
>ERZ856578.7936-NODE-7936-length-10740-cov-11.881272_pt1 | contig 10740 bp, 9 predicted proteins | sample MGYA00514384_ERZ856578 | MGnify/ENA primary metagenome ERZ856578 (study PRJEB29103, sample SAMN06111958) | human gut metagenome | biome: human gut; feature: ankylosing spondylitis patient; material: healthy_person | host: Homo sapiens | place: China:Hangzhou...
TCGCCCTGCTTTTTCTGGAAGGTAACCACTCCGTCCGCTTTGGCGAACAGGGTGTGGTCGCGTCCCATGCCGACGTTCTGTCCTGCGTAGTGTTTGGTGCCTCTCTGGCGTACGATGATGTTGCCGGCAACGGCAGCCTCTCCGGAGAAGATCTTCACGCCCAAGCGCTTGCTTTCCGAATCGCGGCCGTTCTTGGAACTACCGACACCTTTCTTGTGTGCCATCTCTTATCTCTGTTTTTTTTGGTTAGACGAATTTGTACCCGGGTTTTTCCCTCAAGCCACGATGTCGCCGATCAGGACCTTGGTCAGGTACTGACGGTGTCCATTGAGGGTTTGGTAGCCTTTGCGGCGTTTTTTCTTGAATACCAGGACTTTTTCTCCTCTCAGGTGCTCGAGGATCTTGCCCTCTACCTTTGCGCCTGATACAGTCGGGGTGCCGATTTTTACGTCTTTGTCATCGGCCACCAGCAGCACCTTGTCGAAGGTTACCGCGCTGTCCACTTCGCCGGCCAGGCGATTGACATAGACATACTGGTCTTTTTGTACTTTGTACTGAAACCCCGCTATTTCTACGATTGCGTACATTTGTAACGGTTTGTATGGGTTGTTGAACAATGAATTTTCCCCTTTCTTCGGGACGGCAAAGATACGTTTGCTTTGTCGAATATGCAAGTTTTTCGCGATACTTTTCGCCCCGGGTCTTAAAAGCGCCTTTTTTTGCCCCGTTCCGGGGAAAAGTCCGTACTTTTGGATTTCAAAAAATAGCGGTACGAATCTGCCGAAGCTCGAAGATAAAAAACAGACGTGTGTTGAAAGAAAAAAAATCCCGCACCCGATTTTTCACCGGGTTGTTCCTGATGTTTTTCGCCTCGATGTCCCTCGGGGCGCAACCCGCGGACCCTTGGGAGGAGCCGTTGGCCTCGGTACGCGCGTATGTGTACGTCGCCCGTCCCGCCGCGGCGGTGCGTGCCGACGTGGTGTGGCGCATGCCTTCGGATTTCCCGACGGAAAAGGCCGCAGAAGCTCTGCGGCACGTAGCCGTGTACCGGGCTTCGGACGGGCAGCGGGTAGGCAATGTCTATATCCGGGAGTTCTCGTCCGATCGGCTCGTAATCGCTTTCGAAGCTCTCTCGGCCGGCAAATACATCCTCTATGGCGCGCCGTACGCAGACCTTTCCGACCGGGCCTTCTCCCGGGCCGTCTGGACCCGGAAACACCGCCCGGAGAATTACCCCGACTTTATCCGTTTCCCGCAAGCGGAAACCCTCCAGGTACAATGGCGCGACCTCCCCTCGGACGACCCTTACACCGTCTGCGCCACGACTACCGAAGCGGACACCTACTTCTCGCGTGCGGCGGGCGAAGCTTTCCGCGCGTATTTCGTCCCCGAACGTTATCCCTTGAACGGGGAAAACCGCCTCCCGCTCCTGTGGGCCGTCCCCTCGGACGACGCCCCGGCTTCCGGCGGGTTCTTTTCCCGGATGTTCGGCCGAAAGACCGAAACGAGGCCCGTGGGCGATACCGTTCGGGTATCGGTGGGGGAGAACGCTCTGGTGCAGGTGGGTGTGGTCGGCACGGGCAGCGTCCCGTGTTCCCTCGTTGTGCGCTACACATCGGCTCCCAGCGCGGGGATTTCCCTGCGGGTGGCGGGGGGCGAGGAACAGTCGATCGCGCCCCGGGAGCTGCGCAGCATCTGGGCGGTCGTGGAGACCTCGGCCGATACGCCGGCGGGCGACTACGACCTTTCGCTGCGGATAGAGGGAGGCGGGACGGCGCGCGATATTCCGTTTACCCTGCGGGTGGAGGATGCTTTGCCGGATCCGGCGGCGAGCCGCCGGGCGGATTTCCTCTCGCGCATCGGGCAGAAGTCCGGAGGGGATTCGCTGACGAACCTGGCCCTCAATCCCCGTTTCCCGGTAACCATGTCGCAGGGGTATCTGGTGAGCAGCGGGAACAACATGCTGGCCATCAATCCTGAAACGGCCCTCCCCATCCAACTCTACACCGGGGAGGCTTCTCTGTTGGACGTGCCGATGCTGTTGGTGTTCTCCACCCCGAACGGCACCCGGAAGATCGGCGTGCGCGACCTGCGCTTTCTCCGCCGGGAAGGCGGTGTGCAGCTCTGGGAGGGAAGCGTCCGTACGCACGACATGGACGTCCGGCTGCAGGCCAGCCTGTCGGCCTACGGAAAGATCCATTACGATGTCGAGGTGCAGGCGCTCTCCGAGATCGATTTTCGCAACATCACCCTCGAAGCCGGGTTTTCCGAGCAGGCAGAACAGGCTTGTTGCGATACGGTTTGCGTAGCCGACGGGCAGGTGGTCGGCCGGCGTCCTTCCGAAGGGTTTTCGGGGCTTTGGATCGGCGGGAAGGGCGGCGGCGTATTCGTTACGGTCGATCCCGACACCTCCAACGTGTTTTACCGTTTGCCGGAGGCTACGGTTACCCTGTACAAGGCAGCCCGTTCGGGGCTCATCGTGGGTAGCGGCCCGCTGCGCATGCTCGCCGGCCAGCGTATCTCCCTGCAGTGTTCCATGCAGATGCTCCCGGTGGGTTATGCCGCAGGGAAGGCCTTCGGACGTCGTCTGTTGTGGGTGGAGGGCGATACCCTTCCCCGGGTGGAGGAGGTAGGACGGGCGGACGGGCTCGTTGTCGCACAGCCCCTTTGCCTGCTCGAAGACCGCAACGGCCGCCGGGCGGACAGTTTGTGGGCCGCGGGGGTCGGCCTTTTCCCTTATCTGCGCCCCTTTGCACTACCTGCCGACGGATTTCCGGCGCGGGCGCTGGCCTCGATGGGTCATGCATTTACCCGGGAAAATGCCGGCCGGACGTGGTATTTCGCTCCGCAGGAGTCGTTTTCCGCCGCGGTAGGATCCCTCTACGATGAGGTCCTGCGTTGCAGGAGCGTCCAGGGTGTCCTGTTGTTCGACGAACCGGGCAACCGGCTGCGCCTGCCGGAGTATTCGCTGCGGCGCACGGCAGCCGGAGAACCGCTGACCGTGCTGTGGTACGAGCAGGACTTCGATGCTTCGCGGCTGGGTTATGCCCCGTGGATCGATGCGGTGGTGGTGCCCGATACCTTGGGAAAAGCGGTCGGGGAGGGATGCCTGGCTCGTCTGGGCGGCTTACCGCAGTATGGCCTTGCGCCTTCGTCGTCCGGGGACGTGTTGGCGGGTCTGTCCTGCGGACAGGCTGCGTACGGGGTGTTCTCGGACAGTCTTTCCCTCTCTTGGGTCAAGGCGTTGTGGGAGGCGCGGGAGGGACTCGGCTTGGAGGGCGACAGCGTGCGTTTTTATCCCGAAGGCGAGGAGGTTTCTCCCGTACGCGTGTCCAATCCGTTCGTCCGGGTGTCGGCCTATCGGTTGGCGGATCGTTTGACAGTCGTTTGCCGCAATACCTCCTCGGTGGCACAGTCGTTCGTTCCGGAGTTCGACTTTGCGGCCTTGGGCATCGAACGTTGGGAGGTGGACCGTCTGGAGCGGGCTGCGGTCGGAGCCTTGCAGTCGGAGCAGATGTACCTGTTGGGGGATCGGATCCCGGTGGAAGCCGGGCGGACGTTGGTGCTGAACCTGCGTTGGGTGCCTCGCGGGCAGGATTGATTTTTCCCTTGCAGGAGTGCGGGAGAAAGTGTTTCTTTGTCTTGAAAAGGGCTGCGGTCGGGGTGTCCGGCCGCGCCGGTAGAAAATAACAAATACATACGGAAGATGATGAAAAAAGTAAGCGGTAAGATGGCGGTCGTACTGGCCGCTGCGGTATTGGCTTGTTCCTCCTGTTCCACCTGGAGCAATACGGGCAAGGGTGCGGCCATCGGTGCCGGTTCGGGTGTGGCAGCCGGTGCCGGGCTGGGTGCGATCATCGGCGGAGGAAAAGGCGCGGTGATCGGCGCTGCGGTCGGCGGGGTCGTCGGCACGGCAGCCGGGGCGGCCATCGGCAAGAAAATGGACCGCCAGGCGGCGGAACTCGAGTCGCAGTTGGGCGATGAGGCCCGGGTGGAAACGGTAACGGACAAGAACAATCTCCAGGCGATCCGGGTAACGTTCGATTCGGGTATCCTGTTCGACACCGGAAAGTCCGAGTTGAGTTCTTCGGCGCGCGCTTCCCTGGCCAAATTCGCCGCTTCCGTGCGGGACAATCCCCAGACGGACATCACCGTGTACGGCCATACGGACAATACTGGTTCGCGTGCGGTCAATGAGCGCCTTTCCTTGGAGCGCGCTACGGCCGTGGCCAACAATCTGGTAGGACAGGGGATCTCCCGCGACCGCATCAAGACCGAAGGGCTGGCTTACGATGCTCCCATTGCCGACAATTCCACGGCGGAAGGCCGCGCGGCCAATCGCCGGGTGGAGGTTTACATCACGGCCAGCGAGGATATGATCCGTCAGGCACAGAACGGACAGCTTTGAGTTGCTCTGTTTGTTTTTGTTTTCTTAATCAGTCCGGTTACTTGTTGAAATATGCCGTGTTTTATGAGACTGGCGGTGTTTTAAGTCCTGCTTTTTTCTTTGAAGATGAAATTTTTCGTCTTTTAGGTGGAATTGGTAGAAATCAAAATTATTGATATGATCACACTTGGTTCTGTTGGCCCTTGGCAATTGGTAATTATTTTTATATTACTTTTTGTAGTTTTGGTTCCTATCCTACTGCTTATAAGAGCTGTTATACGTTGGTTGAAAAGGCATTAAATGTAAATAAAACTACAAACGGGAAATGTCCAATCAGGAAAAACCTACCTACGCGTCGGCTTCCGACTTGTTCCACCGCGCCCTGCGCTGTGCGGACCGCGGGGACATGCAACAGGCCGAAGACTTGTACCGGGCCTCGGTCCGCCAGTACGAACAACTCTACGACGACCAGTACGAAACCCCTCCGCAAATCCTCGCTGCCTTGGTCAACCTCGCCCTTGTCTATGCCGACACCGGTCGGTACGACCAGGAAGCCCGTGCGCTCGAAAAGGCCTTGGCGTATGGCCGGGACTTCGCCCGGTACGATGAAAATTTCCTCCCGCGCGTAGTCGAACTGGAGAACGACCTGGCGTTTTCGTATTCCCGCCAAGGGCTGTTCCCCTGCGCCGAGGAGCATTATCGGGCGGCCTTGGAAGCGAATGCGAAAACCCTCTCCGAGTATGGTGAAGAGGTATCCGAAAGGGCCTTGTTGCGCTCGGCGGTACTGCACAACAACCTGGCTGTTTTCTATGAGGAAAAGACCGGAGACCTCACCCGCGCCGAAGAACACTACCGGGCGATGTTGTCCGACCGTCGGCAGCTTTTCCGTCTCGATGGCAATGCTCATGGGGCGGCCCTGAAAGGGGCTTTGTCGCAGGTGGCCGAATTTTGCCGTTTGGCAGGACGGCCGGAGGGTGCGAAGGCTTTGTTGGAAGAGGCGCAGGGGCTTGACGAATAGTTTTTTTTCTTTTTTTCTCTTGGGAAGAAGTCGGGTAAAATGAAAAATGCAACGATTTTGTCTTTGTGTTGCCGTGTTTCTTGTCAGGTAGTGTTAAAGTATGGGCGAATTGCATAAAAATGGCGAAATAGTTTTGGATGTATAAAAATTTGATGTAGCTTTGTCGCCGTTATGAAAAACACGTGGGCAAACATCGGCGGCAACTTTTCGGGCGAGGGCTTCGGCCTGAACGCTTGCGCTGTCATTACTTCGGGCACCACGGCTACCACTACTACCATTACTACAATTACCCCTCGGGGGTAGCGTGTAGTATATTTCCAATTGGTCATACCTAATGCTTTTAGGTCCCCGCGGGAGAGCGGGGGTTGGAACCCGTATCGGTCCGGAACGGGAGATGAGAGAAAGCGAGATTCCGGCAAGGCATGTTTTCTTTTTGTGGTAGTAAAAGCAAAAATCTGAAAATCCGACAATGGAAAATAAAACGATAAGAGTATTCGCCCCGGCTTCGACGGCCAATCTGGGTTGTGGGTTCGATGTGATGGGAATGGCTCTGGATGGGGTAGGCGACGTGTTGCGCATGTCCGTCCGTCCGGGCGACAGTTTGTCGATCGGGAACGAAAGCGGGGTAGATCTCCCTTCGGACGTTGAAAAGAACGTCATTACTCCGGCCGTTCGCGCATTCCTGGCCGCCGTAGGAAAGAAAGCGGCGGTGGAGATCGTCGTGGAAAAAAAGATCCTCCCGGGCAGCGGTATCGGTTCGAGTGCCGCTTCGTCGGCGGCTGCCGTCTTCGGTCTCAACGAACTTTTCGGCCGGCCCTTTGCCGTGAAAGACCTGGTGGAGTTTGCCATGCAAGGCGAAAAACTGATCAGCGGCACGGCTCATGCCGACAACTCCGCCCCGTCGGTAATGGGCGGCATCGTGTTCATCCGCGGCTACGAACCCCTCGATGTGGTCAGCCTGCCTGTACCGGAGGCGTTTTGTTTCTCGGTGGTGCATCCCCATATCATGGTCTCGACCAAGGCGGCGCGCGAGGTATTGCGCAAGGAAATCCCGATGCGTGAGGCCGTTACCCAATGGGGCAATGTCGGCGGGTTGGTCGCCGGTATCATGACGGGCGACATGGCGCTCATCGGCCGTTCGATGCGCGATGTGGTGGTGGAGCCGTACCGGAAAGGTTTTATCCCGGGCTACGATGCACTCAAGGCCGCTTGCATGGCCGAAGGAGCCTTGGCGGTCAACATCTCGGGTTCCGGGCCTTCGGTGTTCGCTTTGAGCGACTCGATCGAAACGGCTCAGCGGGTAGGACAGGCGATGAAAGTGCATTTCGACCGCTTGAACATCGAAAACGACCTCTACGTTTCGCATGTGCCGACTGTCGGCGCCCGGGTGTTGGATGGAGGGAATTAAAACGGACAGGAAAAAGAACGAAGATGAAATATTACAGTACGCGCGATCATGCCGCTCGTTATACGCTCAAACAGGCGGCTTTTATGGGACTGGCACCCGACGGGGGGCTTTTCATGCCGGAGCGGATCCCGACCGTCGACAAGGATCGGGTGCTCGAACTTTCGGAAGGCTCCTTTGCCGACCTGGCCGAGTACATCGCCGGGCTTTTCTTTGCCGACGACCTGTCTTCACAGCAGATACGCCGTATCGTGGAGGGTGCTTACCGTTTTCCGGTGCCCCTTCGCCACATCGGGGACGACAAGTACACCTTGGAACTCTTTCACGGGCCTACCTTTGCCTTCAAGGACGTCGGCGCAGGTTTCATGGGCCGTGCGCTGGGCGAACTGAACGAAAAGGACGACGACCTGGTCATCCTGACGGCTACTTCGGGCGATACGGGCAGTGCCGTGGCGAACGGTTTTTACGGGATCGAGGGCATCCGGGTCGTGGTGCTGTACCCCGAGGGGAAGGTGAGCGACCTGCAGGAAAGCCAGATGACCACCCTGGGCGGCAATATCCATCCGCTGAAGGTGCGCGGCACGTTCGACGACTGCCAGCGTATCGTCAAGGAGATATTTTCCGATGCGGCTTTCCGCCGGGAAAAGGCCGTTACTTCCGCCAATTCCATCAACCTGCTCCGCTGGATGCCCCAGTCGTTCTATTACTTTTACGCATGGGCACAATGGAAAAAGGCTACGGGCGAGGACGCCCCCGATATCGTAGTGCCGAGCGGGAACTACGGCAACCTTTCGGCCGGTATGCTGGCTGCCCGGATGGGAATGCCGGTAGGGCGTTTCGTCGCAGCTTCCAATGCCAACGACATCATCCCGAAATACCTGGAGACGGGTGTGTTCGAGCCCCGCGCGTCGGTGATGACCCTGGCCAATGCGATGGACGTGGGCAATCCGAGCAATTACGAGCGGATACTCGATCTTTATGGGGGCGACTTTACGGCGCTCACCGCCGGGGTGAAGGGGTATCGCTGCGACGACGAGGCGATCCTCGAAGCGATCCGCGAGTTGTACGACCGCTATGGATATGTGTCCGACCCGCACAGCGCGGTGGGGTACAATGCGGCCAAGGCTTACCAAGTGCGGGGGTTCTGGCTCTCGACGGCGCACCGCGCGAAGTTTTCCAACGTGATCCGCGAGGCGCTGGGACGGGATTTCGACTTGCCGGAGGGCTTGCGCAAATTCCTGGGAAAGGAAAAACACTTCACTCCGATCGACCCCGATACGGCGGCGGTGGAGGAGTTCGTCCGGGGGGTGTGATCCTCTTGCGCGGATGGAATGGTAAAACGGCCCGATTTTGTAGAAGTCCGGCCGTTTTTTGATGGGCTATATCGGTGGGTTTGTCGTATTTGCAACGTTTAGGATATGTCGGAATTGTATTTTGGGGTCTTGCCCGTTGTTTGCCGCTTCTTTCAAGATCCGAAGAACTTCCGTTTTGCTGCCATAGTGTGCATTGGGGTTGTATTGGAGGATGTGCTCTACGATTTGTGGTACGTCGCCCGGATACGCGAGAAAAGTTTCCGGGGGGATACAGCTGACGTTTTTCAGGATGCAATTTCCATAAAAGACAATAACGGAGTAAAAAGGGACATCCGGATTGGATCTTAATTTTTTTTTCAGCGCATCGATGTGTCCGTTGTTTTGCCATACGGGATTGTAAAAACGGTATCGTTCTTTTCCGTAAGCCAATATTTGTGTCCAATAGGGTTGGTGTCCTTTTCCGAACAGCCATCCGCTGTAATCTTTCACTTCAAAGACGATAATACCGACGCGTGTTGCCATTACAGCATCGATTTGGGCATATTTTCCAGGGTGTTTTTCAAGATAGAGGTCGTGGAAGAGAGTGGAGGCGGGAATGTCATGTTTTAATAGGGTTAGTATCAGTTTGCGTTCGGAGGGGGTACCTCGATCCAATTCCGTGACAGACTTCAATAGTTCCCGGTCTTTGTGCCGCCGAATGAAATACGGTAATATGGCCAGGACGATCGTTGCCATAAAAGCGATGATTCCGAAAAAAAGAGGGATGCTGTCTTCTTTCATTTTGGAATAGGGTGCTTCCGGACGTGAGGTACGATTTCCCGTTTAAAAGTAGGAAAAACTTTCGTAGAAGATACTTCCCCGAATGTCTTTTGCACAAAACCCCGGCTCGCGCAGCGAGCCGGGGTGGTAGTAAAACAAAGATATAATGATAAATTTCACATAAAATAAATTGACATACAGCGTTTTGTTTTTTCAGAGGGAAAAACATTACCTTGTGCCGGAAAACTACGTAAAGCTATGAACAAAAGAAACATTCTCCCTTTCTGCGCTTTTTTGGCACTGATTCCCGCTTTGGTCTCGGCCTGCGGGACAAAAACAAAGGGTTCGGGCAATCTCGATACGGTAATTGAAACCCATGCCGACAGCATCCCCATCCATGAGATCCTGAAACCTTACTTTTACCCTCTATTTATCTCGAACTGGAATGCCGTCGGAGACAAGGCCGTCATTATGAACGCAGGGGCTAACGATTCGCTCGTTTACGTATACCGCCTGCCGGATTTCGAGTTCCTCTATGCGGGAATCCGGGCAGGTAACGGACCGGAAGATCTTCACAGTTGGACATATTCAATCGTTCCTCGTGGCGATTCTTCACTTCTTTTTTGGAATCCGAGTATCAGTGGGACATATGCCACACTCACCGATACGGGATTTATCCTGAGCAAGCAAATAAACGGCGACTATGACTGGGCTCCCGGCAGAATACCGGATATGGACTCCATGCAAATAGATTATAGTTTTGGGCAATATGACAGGTCATCCTTATTTCTGTTTTTGTACGACCTGAATCAAAAACATAGGCTGGACTCTGTTCGCCTCGACCACCAGCTGTTTTTCGAAAAAGTCCGCCAATATGACGTTTACCGCAACATGCCCCATACGGTCGCCAACCGAGACAGATCCGTATATGCAGCCGTATATCCTTTCACCGGTCGCGTAGAGTTTTACGATGTCTCCACCGGAAAACTCGTCCTAAAGAAGACTTTGCCCGGGGATGGACTTTCTGCAGAAGATCTGAAAGAGAAAGATTTCTCGAACTCCCCTACGTATGTTCAAACGGCCTCGGACGGCAACTATCTCTATGTGCTGGAATCCATGCGAAAAGACAATAAGGTTTTTGACACGTATATTCTGGTGTACGACTGGCTGGGAAATCCGGTCGGAAAATACCATCCCGACAAACTCATCCATGCGATATTGGCTTATCAAGGGAAAATATACGGCTATAACAAAGACCTGGACTTCGAGCAGGTCTATGTGTTCGACTTGGGAGTATAAAACAATTTCCACCCAGGCTAAGTTGCGGGGTCTGGGGCAATATAAAGACGTTGAATTTCTCCCGCAGCATCATTTAAAACACTATTTTATCATGAAAAACTAACAAAACTCAACCTGCACGGCGCCCAGCTGATGAACGACGCCGAGATGAAACGAATCCTCGGAGGAAATGGGGATCCTATCCCCGGATACCTCTGCTCATTTGAAACATTAGACGCTCCATGCGAAGACAATGGATTTATCGGGACCTGTCAGCAAATTATCGGCAGTGTAGTCGGTTGCGTCTGATTCCCTTCGGGAAAGGGTTCCTTTTCAAGTGTTGAAAAGGAACCCTTTCCAAAAAATAAAATCAATAATGTAAAATAGTGCAAAATGAAACGATACCTATCCTGCGCTTTTTTGGCACTGATTCCCGCTTTGGTCTCGGCCTGTGGGACAAAAACAAAGGGTTCGGGCAATCTCGATACGGTAATTGAAACCCGTGCCGACAGCATCCCCATCCATGAGATCCTGAAACCTTACTTTTACCCTCTATTTATCTCGAACTGGAATGCCGTCG
>ERZ856578.7937-NODE-7937-length-10740-cov-3.284629_pt1 | contig 10740 bp, 10 predicted proteins | sample MGYA00514384_ERZ856578 | MGnify/ENA primary metagenome ERZ856578 (study PRJEB29103, sample SAMN06111958) | human gut metagenome | biome: human gut; feature: ankylosing spondylitis patient; material: healthy_person | host: Homo sapiens | place: China:Hangzhou...
AGTCAACGCCTACCCGTTCGCCCGCACCGAGCGAGGGCAGGCGCTTCTGAAGCTGGCAAACGAAGCTCTGACTCAGATGATTGACGACGGCAGCTATGCCGGGCTGTGCAAAAAATGGTTCGGCGTGGACGTGATGGAAACGAAACCGGCCAGGGACTACCAGGCTGCTCATTCGAAGTAGCGTTTTCGTAAAAGATTGTTCCCGGACGATGCGGCAGGCATTCTGAAAAATGACGCCTGCCGCATTTTGGCGGTTTATCGAAAAGAGGGGAAAGCGCGCATGGTTTTTCAGTTCGACTATTTTTTACGGATGTTCACCATCATCTTTTCGGGATTCAAAAACACGGTTTCGATGGCGTTCGTCTCGCTCATTTTCGCGGTGCTGCTCGGCTTTGTCCTGGCGGCGTCGCGATACTACAATATTCCCGTGCTGAAGCAGTTTTCCGTCGTGTTCACGTCGTTTTTCCGCAGCACGCCCTTCATCGCGCAGCTCTTCGTCTTTTATTACGGCTTTGCGCAGATCTCCGCGGCCGTCAGGGGGCTGTCCAGCTTCTGGGCGGTCGTCATCGTGCTCTCGCTCAGTTTCGCAGCCTACATGGGCGAGAACATCCGCGGCGCGATCAGTTCGGTGGACAAAGGGCAGTTCGAAGCGGGAATCTCCATCGGCATGACGCCGTGGCAGACGATCCGCCGCATCGTGATCCCTCAGGCGGCCCACGTCGCCGTGCCGGGCATGGTCAATTCGTTCGCCAACCTGTTCAAGTCCACGTCGCTGGCCTTCACCGTCGGCGTGATGGACATGACGTCGTGCGCCAAAAACGAGGTCAACCTGACGTACCGCTATCTGGAAGGATTCATCGCCCTGCTGATCATCTACTGGGTCATCCTCGCCCTCGTCTCCTACGCCCAGTCGCTGCTGGAGCGCTACATGAACAGGCCCTACGTGCAGGAGGGGCGGTAGATGAGCCGGCTGCCCATATTGACGGTCTCCGGGCTGAAAAAAAGCTTCGGCGCGCTCGAGGTCCTGAAGGACGTCAGTCTTTCGGTCGCAGAGGGCGAGATCATCTCGATCATCGGCCCTTCGGGAACGGGTAAATCCACCCTGCTGCGATGCGTCAACTATCTGGAACGTCCCACCGCGGGAGTGATCGCCATCGATGGCGTCAGCGTGGACGCTTCCCGGAGCCGCCGCAGGGACGTTTACGCGCTGCGCAGGAAGGCCGCGATGGTCTTCCAGAACTACAACCTGTTCCGCAACAAGACGGCGCTTGAAAACATCATGGAACCCATGACGCAGGTGCAGAAGATTCCCTGCGGCGAGGCCAGGGAAGAGGCTGAGAGGATCTTGAAGGTCATCGGACTGTTCGAGAAGCGCGACGTCTATCCGGCCCACCTGTCGGGCGGACAGCAGCAGCGGATCGGCATTGGCAGGGCCATGGCCGTCAGGCCCAGAGTCATGCTCTTCGACGAGCCCACTTCTTCCCTCGATCCCGAACTGGTCAACGAGGTGCTGGAAGTCATCCGGCAGCTGGCCTCGGAGCATCGCATGACGATGCTCATCGTGACGCACGAAATGCGTTTCGCGCAGGAGATCTCGGACCGCGTCCTGTTCATGGACAACGGGGGAATCGCCCTTGAAGGAACTCCACAGGAGATCTTCGGCGGCGATAACCCGAGAGTGCGCAAGTTCGTAGGCTCCGTGGCCTGAGGCGCGCCGGTGTCAAGCGCAGCGCAAGTGTCGGGGGGCTTCCGCCGGGAGACGGGGCCTGACGGCATGGACCGCAATTTCGTCGAGGCTGCGGCCCGGCTCAGAAAAGAGCTTTACAAAGAGTATGGCGCCTTTTACTACGTGCCGATGGCGGAATCCCGCTCCGTGCAGCTTCCCGTCACCGTGGGGTGCAGCTACGGCCGCTGCCTTTTCTGCGACCTGAACCACGGGCTGGCCTACCGGGAGCTTTCCTGTCCGGAGATACGGGACAAGGTCGGGAAATTGCGTTTTCTCCACAAATACGACCGCCGGCCCGTGCGGCGCTGTCTTTTGTCCGGAGGGAACCCATTCTTTTTGCCCGCGGAGAAACTGCTGTGGATCGCCGGGGAGCTGCGCGGCGCCTTTCCCGAGTGCGAGTCCGTCTCCTGCTTCGCGCGGGCGGACGACGTGATGAAAAAGTCGGCGGAGGAGCTTGAGACCCTGCACGCGGCCGGATATGACCGCCTGTGTCTGGGGATCGAGTCGGGGTCGGAGCGGGTGCTCCGCTATCACGAGAAGGGCGTGGGGCGCGCCGGGAACGCCGAGGCCATGAGGAAGCTCGACGCCGCCGGGATAAGCTATTCAGTCTACGTCATCCTGGGGCTAGGGGGACGGGCTCTTTCCGACGAGCACGTCGCCGAGACGGCAAGCCTGCTGAACGGAGCCCATCCCTTCGAGCTGACGGTGGTGAACCTGGTGCTGTTCAGGGGAGCCCGTCTGGTGGAGCGCGTGCGCGCGGGCGAGTTCAAACGGCTTCGGCCGCTCGAGGCTCTGGGCGAGGGGCGGCGTCTTCTCTCGCTGTTGGAGATACCAACTGTCTACGACGGGACCCACAAGACCAACGCCTTTCCGCTGAAAGGGAGTCTGCCGGAGCACAAGGCGCTCCTGCTGCGCCGGATGGACTGGGCCATCGAGCGTCTGAGCCGCGGGAACGTGCAGGGATACGAGATGCGAAGGTGGCGCAACTGGTTCACGGAGTGACGCCCTGCATCGGGAGAAAAATCGGCGTTTGCCGCGAACGTGAGGAAAAAACGCGCCGGTTCCGTTTTAATGAAATCCGGAAATCCGAATCACTTCAATCGGCGGGGTTCTTGAGGTCGCCCCGGCCGCGCCGCCTTCCGCAGGCGTCGTTTCATTGCCGCTGTTTTTTCGTTGTATTCTCGCAATGTGCTGAATTATGAAAAAAATATCCTCGCACGCTCGTCAAGTGTGCTATAATGCCGCTAACTTTTCAGAAAAAACGGCGGGCGCTTTCCCGCCGCGTCTGAAAAACTTGTCGTCTGAGGAGCGAAGGATATGGAAAGAGAGAGTTTCAAGTCGAGGATCGGTTTCATCCTGGTCAGCGCCGGCTGCGCGATCGGCATCGGCAACGTGTGGAAGTATCCCTGGCTGGTGGGGCAGAACGGCGGCGGCATTTTCGTGCTGTTCTACCTGCTGTTTTTGGTCTGCATGGGCATTCCCGTGCTGACGATGGAGCTGGCCGTGGGGCGCGGCAGCCGCAAGAGCGCCGTCAAGGGCTACGAGACGCTGGAACCGGCCGGCAGCAAATGGCACGTGCACGGCTGGTTCTGCGTGGCGGGCAACTATCTGCTGATGATGTACTACACGACGGTTTCCGGCTGGATGCTGTCGTACTTCTTCAAGTTCACTTTCGGCACGTTCGACGGCATGGCGCCCGAGAACGTGAACAGCGTTTTCGGCGGCATGCTCGGCGATCCCGAGGAGATGGCGCTGTGCATGGCGCTGACGGTGATCGGCGGTTTTCTGGTCTGTTCCATGGGGATGCAGAAAGGGCTGGAGAAGGTCACCAAGTGGATGATGCTCGGTCTGCTGGCGCTGATCGTGGTGCTGGCGGTGCACAGTCTGCTGCTGCCGGGCGCCGGGGAAGGGGCGCGCTTTTATCTGCTGCCCAGCGTGACGCGCATGAAGGCTTCCGGGCTCGGCAACGTGATCATGGCGGCCATGAACCAGTCGTTCTTCACGCTCAGTCTCGGCATCGCCTCGATGGAGATCTTCGGCAGCTACATGTCGGATCAGTTCACTCTCGCCGGCGAGGCCGTGCGTATCGTGGCGCTCGATACTTTCGTGGCGTTCATGGCGGGGCTGATCATCTTTCCGGCCTGCTTCAGTTTCGGCGTGCAGCCCGACGCCGGCCCGTCGCTGATTTTCATCACGTTGCCCAAGGTCTTCATCAACATGGAGGGAGGCCGCTTGTGGGGCTCGCTGTTCTTCCTGTTCATGACCTTCGCCAGCTTCTCGACGGTGATCACCGTGTTCGAAAATATCCTGGCCGCCTGCATGGACAACTTCGGCTGGTCGCGTGCCAAGTCCGTGTGGTTCAACTGCGCCTTCGTGCTCGTGACCAGCGTTCCCTGCGTGCTGGGCTACAATCTGTGGAGTGACGTGCGCATTCTCGGCTCGCGCGACGTGCTCGACAGCGAAGATTTCGTCGTCAGCAACCTGTTGCTGCCGCTGGGATCGCTGATCTATCTGCTGTTCTGCGTGACGAAATGGGGCTGGGGCTTCGACAAATATCTGGCGGAGTGCAACAAGGGCGCGGGCATCAAGATGAGCCGCCGCTTCAAACCTTATTTCCAGTTCGTGCTGCCGCTGCTGATCCTGGCGATCCTGATCCAGGGATTGATGTGATCATAAAAAAAGACTCCCTGTGCGCAGGGAGTCTTTTTTGCGGCATAGGAAAAATGAAAGGCAGTCAAAGGCCGATAAAAACTGGATTATCGGCTTCTATCGGCTTCAATTGTTCCACGTGGAACATCGCGCGTGAAAAATCGTTCACCGGCGCGCCGTTCACTGTCGGAAGGCGCGCGTCGGAAGGAAATCTGTCAGCAGATTCGCGGCAGGATCTCGCCGACAGGCATGTCGACGATGCGGGAGCCGCCGAGCCGGGTCTTCAGCCCCACGAGTCCGGCATGTTCCGCCGTGACGGCGCCGATAAGGGCGGCGTCGCGCCCCAGCGGGTGACGGCGGAGCCGTGCGAGCGCGATTTCCGTTTCTGCCGGGGCGCAGGCGATCAGGGCGCAGCCTTCGCTGGCGAGGTAGAGCGGATCGAAACCGAGGATGTCGCAGATGGCGGCGACGGATGGATGGAGCGCGAGGCGTTCCTCTTCGATCTCCATGCCGAGGCCTGTGGCTTCGGCCCATTCGCAGAGGACGGTGCCGAGGCCGCCGCGCGTGCAGTCGCGCATGCAGCGCAGGCCGTCGAGCGGCAGCAGCGGTCCCAGCAGGGGCCAGAGGGCGGCGCAGTCGCTTTCCAGGCCGCCGCGGTCGAGCCCGTAGCGCAGCGCGGCGATGACCGCGCCGTGGCGGCCCGGCGTGGTGGAGAGAATCAACGCGTCGCCGGGCTGCAGGCGGTTCATGCCCAGCGGCCGGGGCGTGACGGCACGGCCGAGGGCGGTGACGTTGAAAAACGCGCCCTCGCAGGCGCCGCGAGGCACCACTTTCGTGTCGCCGGCCGCCAGCGTCGCGCCGAGGGCTTCGCACTGCCGGGCCGCGCTCTGAACGAGGCGCAGCAATTCCGCGCGCGGCAGCCCTTCCTCGATGATCATGCCCAGCGTCAGCCACTGCGGCCTGACGCCGCGCACCGCCAGATCGTTCGTGGCGCCGCAGACGGCAAGGTGCCCCATATCGCCGCCGGGGAAAAACCGCGGCGAGACCGTGAAGCCGTCGGTGGTGACGGCCAGATTCCCTTCTATAAACGTGCAGTCTTCGCAGCCGCCTTTCTGGCCGTCGCAGGCGGCGAAATTCTTTATGACGGAGGCGATGAGATCGGCCGTGAGGCGGCCGCCGCTTCCTTCGCCCAACGAGATCAGTTCGCTCATAGTCTTTCTCCCCGGCGGCCGTAACGGTACCACGCGCCGCAGCTTCCTTCCGACGAGACCATGCAGGGACCGGCGGGTTCCTGCGGCGTGCAGTTTTTTCCAAAAAGGGCGCACTGCGGCGGTGCGAGACGGCCGCGCAGCACCTCGCCGCAACGGCAGCCGGGAATGGGAACGCTGACGGCGGGTGGCAGCGCCAGCTTGGCGCGGGCGTCGCGACACGCATAGGGCGCGCGCAACTTCAGCCCCGACTGCGGGATCGTCCCCAGCCCGCGCCAGACGCTGTCGCAGGGCGTAAAACATTCGTCGATCAACGCCCGGGCACGCGGATTGCCGCGATCGCGCACGCCGCTCGGATAGACGTTGACGATGCGCGGTTCGCCGCCTACGATCTGCGAAAGCAGCGCGCACAGCGCCAACAGGATCTGCTCTCCTTCGAAGCCTCCTACGGCGCAGGCGACGCGGTACTTTTCGGCCAGGATCCCGTAAGGTTCCAGCCCGATGATGCTCGAGACGTGTCCCGGCAGCAGGAAACCCTTCACGCCGATCTGCGGGTCCTGCGCCAGCAGTTCGAGCGCGGGAAGGACCCTTTTATGCTCGGCCAGTACGGAAACGTTGCCGACGCCGAGGCGCTTCGCTTCTTGAAGAAGCAGGGCCGTTTGCGGCGTGGTCGTCTCGAAGCCGACGGCGAAAAAAACGAATTCGCGCCGCGGCTCGCTCAGCGCCAGCGGGATCACGTCTATGGCGCTCATGACCACGCGCACGTCGCCGCCGCGGCCCGCCGCTTCGCGCAGCGAGCCGCCCCGTCCGGGAACGCGGAGCATGTCTCCGTAGCTGCACAGCGTCACGCCGGGGAGCGAAGCCGCCGCGATGGCCTGGTCGACGTCGGCCTGATCGGTGACGCAGACGGGGCAGCCTGGGCCGGAAAGCAGCGCGACGTTTTCCGGCAGCAGCGAGCGCAGGCCGCTGCGGAAGATCGACACCGTGTGAGTGCCGCAGACTTCCATCAGCCTGACCGGGCCCGTGCGCCGGGCCAGTTCCGCCAGCGTCCGAGCGGCGCTAGAAAGGAAGCTGGCCTGCATCGCCGGCGCCTTCCCGAATTTCGGCCCAGAGCGCTTCCAGTTCGGCGCCGTCGCGTTCGTCGACTTTTTCGATGGCGAAACCGGCGTGCACCAGCACGAGATCCCCAACGGCCGGCGCGTCCAGCAGGTCGACGCGGATCGAACGGCGGATCGGGCCGGCCGAAGCGATCGCGCTGCCGTCGCCGCAAAGTTCTTCAATTCTGTGAGGCACTGCGAGACACATTTGTCCGCCCCCCTTTTTCTGAGACTCTTCGTCAATTATACAACGGCGAAACGTTTTCGCCGCACGGCAGCCGCGTCCCGTCCGAAACGTTTTTCCAATTTGTTGCATGTTTGAACTTTGAGACGTTTATATATTGTTCATTTTGCGTCATTGACGTAGCCGATTCTGGCGTTAAAATGAGACGATAAAGGCCGCATGAACTGCGCGGACAAAAACACCTTTCAAGGAGTGGATTTACTATGGCAGTCGAACTTACGAAAGAGACGTATGAAGCGGCAATCGAAGCCAGCAAAAACAAACCCATGTTTATGGATTTCTGGGGCCCCAAGTGCACTCATTGCCTTGCCCTGATGCCCAGCGTCGAAGCTCTCGCCGAGAAATATGCCGACAAGGTCGATCTGTGCAAGGTCAACATCGCCGGCGGCCGCCGCGTCGCCATGGCCCTCAAGGTCATGAGCCTCCCTTCGTTCCTGTTCTTCAAGGACGGCGCCGAAGTGGCCCGTCTCAGCGGTGACACGGTCACCATCGAGCAGATCGAAGAGAACGTCAAGAAGCTCTGCGAATAACCTTGACCAACGAAAAGGAGCCCGCGCGGGAAAACGCGCGGGCTTTTGCGTTGGCGGGGACCGGAAATCGGCGCGGATGGAGTTTCCGCTGCGGGGAATTTTTTCGTGGATGAGCTTGTATTTTTGAATGAAAAATAAAGGTCGTAAATCTTTATGTTGTGACAGAATGCCGCAAGAAGATTTTCTCCTTCGAGGCGTTTGTTTAAATTGCACAAAATAAATTTGCCTTTTTGCGGTTTTAGTGTATTCCTCGTACTTTTAGATCGACTCCTCTTTCATAAAAAACATTACTGATCGATCGTAAAAAACTTGATCTTTTTCTCGTTGGTTGTAAAATGAACATGGCGAGAGAAATTCGGGAGAGAGATTCCGCCTCGTTTTATGAGGGGCGGACGCCGAAGGGGCAACGCAAAACGTTTTTTCATTGCGGAAACTCTCAGGCACAAAGGATCCCGAGCGGACGCCGCTCTGAATATACGTGCAAATCGTACGACAGAGACTCATGACCACCAAAGAGGTGAGCGTGATGCCCTGTCGCTTTATTTTGCTTACGAACAATCCGCGCTATGAAGACCGCGCCGATTTGCCCGTGCGGTTCGTCGCCGGCGCCGGAAAAGACGTCATCGCGGCCGGGCGTGACCTGATCCACAAAGGATGGGCCCTGCAAAACCATCCTCTGTACGGCAACTTCCGTCCGCACCAGCAGCCGTTCCGCACGCTGTTGCTCAAAAAGGACGAAAACGCGGGTTTCGACGAATACGGCCTGGGTCTGATCGAAGAGGCCGGGCTCGTCTACGCGAACGATCCCCAGCCGCTGACGCCGGCGCAGACGCCGCCCCGGATGGCTGCGGACTGTTCCGAGATCGACTTCGAGCTGATGAAGGAGACGCTTCTCAAGAGCAATCTGATCCACTAGCGTTTTATCCGGGCACGGAGCGGTTCCCTCCGCTGGGCAGAGCGTGGAATCCCTTCTGGCCATGATCTAAACGATACAGGTACCGCGCGCCGCCGGATTTTCCGGCATCAGTGCCCCGAGGAGGGGCATGGGTAACATTTAGAAGGGAGGAGTTATCTTGAAGCTTGAACTCCATAAGGTAAAGATTGACAAGATCGCGTTTGGGGAGGAATTCTCCGTCAAAGGCGGGGTGCTCACCATCAACAAGAAGGCCATCATCGACCATCTGATGGATGACGATCGTCTCGCCAGCGTCGATGTGGAACTGGCCCATCCGGGCGAGAAGACCCGCATCATGCCCGTGAAGGACGTCGTCGAACCCCGCTGCAAGATCGAGGGGACCAACGAGGTGTTCCCCGGCATGATCGGCGACGTCGACACCGTCGGCGAAGGTTCCACGCTGGTCCTCGACGGCGCCGCCGTGGTCACCACCGGCCGCCTCATCGCCCCGCAGGAGGGCATCGTCGACATGTCCGGCCCCGGCGCCGAATTCACGCCGTTCTCCAAGACCAAGAACATCGTTCTGGTCCTGACCCCCGTCGAGGGGCTCGAGAACCACAACCGTGAGACGAGCTGCCGCATGGCCGGCCTGAAGGCCGCCGTCTTCATCGCCCAGCAGATCAAGAAGGCCGGATTCACGGCCGACAAGGTCGAGAGCTATGAGGCTCCCTGCTACAAGGACGCCCTGGCCGCCTATCCCGAGCTTCCCAAGGTCGTCTACATCTACATGCTGCAGACCCAGGGCCTGCTTCACGACACCTACGTCTACGGCGTCGACGCCAAGAAGATCATCCCCTCGGTGATCAACGCCACCGAAGTCATGGACGGCGCCATCTGCTCCGGCAACTGTGTGTCCGCCTGCGACAAGAACAGCACCTACGTGCATCTGAACAACCCCATCATCAAGAGCCTTTACGAGCACCACGGCAAGGATCTGAACTTCATCGGCGTCGTCATCACCAACGAGAACGTGACGCTGGCCGACAAGAAGCGCAGCAGCTCCTACGCCGTCAAGCTGGACCAAACTCTTGGCGCCGACGCGGCCGTCATCTCCGAGGAAGGCTTCGGCAATCCCGACGCCGACCTGGTCATGAACTGCTGGAAGTGCGAGCGCAAGGGCATCAAGACGGTCCTCGTCACCGACGAGTACGCCAACCGCGACGGCGCCTCCCAGTCTCTGGCCGACACCTGCCCCGAGGGCAACGCCTGCGTCACCGCCGGCAACGCCAATGCCACCATCACCCTGCCTCCGATGGACAGAATCATCGGCGACACCCAGTTCGCCGACGTCATGGCGGGCGGTTTCTTCGGCTCGCTGAAGGAAGACGGCAGCATCTTCGCCGAGATCCAGATCATCACCGGCGCCACCAGTGAAGTCGGTTTCACCAAACTGGGCGCTTACACGATCTAGTTCGCGGCCAAGACGCGCGATCCCTTTTGCCAGGGACAGACTCTTAAGGAGGGGAACTTATGACTTATAAAGTAGTTCATTATATCAACCAGTTCTTCGCCGGCATCGGCGGAGAAGAAAAGGCCGACATCGCGCCCGAAGTGCGCGAAGGCGTCGTCGGCCCCGGTATGGCTCTGAAGAACGCTTTCAAGGGCGAGGCCGAAATCGTCGCCACCATCATCTGCGGCGACTCCTATTTCGCCGAAAACATGGATGCCGCTTCCGACTTCGTGGTCGAGGCCGTGAAGAAGTACAACGCCGACGGCTTTGTCGCCGGCCCCGCCTTCAACGCCGGCCGTTACGGCACCGCCTGCGGCGCCGTCTGCAAGGCCGTGGGCGAGAAGCTGGGTATTCCCACCGTTTCCGCCATGTACGTCGAGAACCCCGGCGTCGATCTGTACAAGAAGTACACCTACATCGTCAGCGCCGCCGACAGCGCCCGCGGTCTGGGCAAGGCCGTGCCCGCCATGGCCAGCATCATCCTGCGCCAGATGAAGGGCGAAAAGCTCGGCACGCCCAAGGAAGAGGGCTACATCGAGCGCGGCGTGCGCGTCAACAAGTTCTACGACGAAGTCGGCGCCGAGCGCGCCGTGAAGATGCTGATCAGCAAACTCAAGGGCGAGGCGTTCGAGACTGAGTACGCCATGCCCGTGTTCGACCGCGTCGAGCCCCGGCCGGCCCTCAAGGACGTCACCAAGGCCACGATCGCGCTGGTCACTTCTGGCGGCATCGTGCCCTTCGGCAACCCCGACCACATCGCCGCCTCCAGCGCCCAGAACTACGGCGAGTACAGCATCGCCGGCGTCGATGACCTGAAAGAGGGCGAGTATCAGACCGCTCACGGCGGCTACGATCAGACCTATGCCAATCAGGATCCCGCC
>ERZ856578.7938-NODE-7938-length-10738-cov-6.052153_pt1 | contig 10738 bp, 13 predicted proteins | sample MGYA00514384_ERZ856578 | MGnify/ENA primary metagenome ERZ856578 (study PRJEB29103, sample SAMN06111958) | human gut metagenome | biome: human gut; feature: ankylosing spondylitis patient; material: healthy_person | host: Homo sapiens | place: China:Hangzhou...
GAGGTGAAGGAACAGTAGAGGCAGGTGGTCGGGCAGAACGGAATTCCAATGTAGACACTGTATCCGCAGACATAGGCGATATGGCCTAATAGCTCCAGCTCCCGCTTCGCGACCTCCACACTTAAGTCGATCTTCTCTTTGCTTGTCAGGTACATGTCCCGCATGAAGGAACGAATGCTCTCCTCATCCTCACCCTGATCAAGTCTCGTCATGGCGATCTTTGTCGGGCGGATACCGGTCAGGGTCCCCCAGGGGAGTTCTTTTCCCGTCCGCTTTTTTAACATGCCGTAAAGCTCTTTCTTGATCGTTGTCTTTGCGTTTAACCGCACATCATAGTCGATCGGAAATATGGTCTCATCTGCGACAGTGCCCGCCGGATCCGTGATCTTCAAGCCAAATTTCGTCTCATCAGCGTTCTGTGTGCAGGTTCCCTCCACATAAAAATCCACGTCGTCCTGTTTCTCATGGACAAAAGTCTCACCCGGATAAAACGCCATCAAAAGCTCCCGGATATCCTGCTCATAAGCAGTATCGTTCAATAAAATTCCAATCATCTCATTGCCCCCGAAAGAGGATTATACTTCTTTTCAAAACCGATGGTAGTCGTGTCCATATGCCCCGGATAGACCATGGTGTCGTCCGGCAGTGTGGAGAGCAGACGTCTTACAGACTCGGCGATCTGGCGTCCGCTTCCCGTCGGGAAATCTGTGCGGCCGTAGGAGCCTGCAAACAGGGTATCTCCGGAGAAGAGAACAGATTCTTTTTCGATATAGTAACAGCAGGAACCGATGGTGTGTCCCGGTGTTTCAAATACTTTCCATGTAAATCCGGCGATGGAAAGCTCGTCACCTTCCTTCACGGTGACATCCGGTGTGATCGTATACGGCTCTCTGAAATAGCCTGCCACGAGACTCTTTTGGCCATCCGTCAGGACATCGATCTCCTTTTCGCATGCGTAGATCGGTACATTCCAGGTCTCCTTCAGTTCCTTTGCCGCCATGATATGGTCGAAGTGACCGTGGGTCAGAAGGATCGCTTCCGGCTTTAACCCCAGGGATACCGCCATATTGGCGATCTGACCGGCGCCATCGCCCGGATCGATAACGGCAGCTCGTTTTGTCTCATGATCATAGACCAGATAGCAGTTGGTTCCAACCATGCCGACTACCAGAGTCTTGATGCGGATCTCGCTCATAGTTTACTTTCCTCCATTTTCAACAGCATAAAGAGAAGTGCTTCGCCTTTATGCCGGTACAGTTTTCTGCTGTGGTTTTCAAACATTCGTGTATAAAAAGGCCTGCCGTCCGTAGTACCTCCGGCAGACCTTTATCACCGCACTCACGGCGCACTTTCACACACCTGAATGCAGAGTTATCTAAATTTTTATCAGCCCGTGGTTCTCTCAATATCCAGCACGCCGTCGATCTGGCGCAGCTTTGCCATCAGGTTGTTTAATTCTTCGATTCCATGGATATCGAAGCTCATGGTGATCGTCGCCTTGCCCTGCTTATTCACGCGGGAGTTCATCGTTTTGATGTCGATCTCGCGTTCTGTAAAGATCTTGGAGATATCCACGAACATGCCGATCCGGTTGTTCGCGAAGATCGAGATCTCTGTGGAGTAGGTTGCGGCACTGTTGTCCTCCTCAATGCCCTGCCACTCTGCGTCGATCAGGCGGCTTCTCTCGATCTCCGGGAGATTTAAGACGTTGATACAGTCCGTTCTGTGGATCGTAATTCCGCGGCCTCTCGTCACGAAACCAACGATCTCGTCGCCTGGAACCGGGCTGCAGCACTTGGAGAAACGAACCGCAAGATCATGGATTCCCTTTACGATAATACCGCTCTTTGATTTGCTGCCCTTGATCGGAACCACAGCAGGTTTGTTGTTGTCACCGATGGCATCAAGGATCGTCGCATCGGTCACTTCGCGTTTCAGCTTCTTTGTGCGCTCCTCGATCATCTTGTTGATGACCTGCCCCTCTTTTAATCCGCCATGTCCGACGGATGCCAGAACGGAATCCCAGTCCTGAAAGGCGTAGCGCTTTAATACTTTATCCACAAACTCCGGCTTATTGATATCGGAGAAGTTGATCCCCTTTGCCTTACAGTAGCGGTCGATCATTTCGCGGCCTTTTAAGATATTGTCAGCCTTCCGCTCCTGCTTGAACCAGGCGTTGATCTTGTTTCTCGCCTGGCTGCTCTTGATGATATTTAACCAGTCACGGCTTGGTCCCTTGGAATTCTGGGATGTCATGATCTCGATCCGGTCACCGTTCTGGATCACATAGTCAATATTTACGAGCTTTCCGTTGACCCTCGCGCCCACCATCTTGTTTCCGACAGCCGTGTGGATCGAGTAAGCGAAGTCGATCGGCGTGGAGCCGCTTGGCAGTGCCTTTACGTCTCCGGTCGGTGTAAAACAGTACACGCTGTCGGAGAACATATCGAGGTCGCTCTTGATGGCATTTAAGAATTCCTTGTTGTCGGACATATCCTGCTGCCACTCAAGGATCTGGCGCAGCCAGCTTAACTTCTTCGCCTCATCACCGGCAGCAACCTGTCCGCTGCCGCTCTCTTTATATTTCCAGTGGGCGGCGATACCATATTCCGCTGTACGGTGCATCTCGAAGGTACGGATCTGGATCTCAAAGGGCTGGCCGTTTGTGCCGATCAGTGTCGTATGTAAGGACTGATACATATTCGGCTTCGGCATCGCGATATAATCTTTAAAACGGCCGGGGATCGGTTTGTACATCTCGTGGATCACACCCAGAGCCGCGTAACAGTCTTTTACGGAGTCCACGATGATGCGGACTGCGAAGATATCGTAGATCTGGTCCAGCGTCTTGTGCTGGTTTAACATCTTTTTATAAATACTGAAGAAGTGCTTGACGCGTCCGTTGACCTCGCACCTGATCTCAGCATTTTCCATGTGGGTCTTGATCTCGGCGATAATGTCATCGATGAATTTCTGGCGCGCTTCGCTTGTCAGGGCGATCTTTTCTTCCAGTTCTTTGTATACATTTGGCTCGAGATACCGTAACGCAAGGTCATCCAGTTCGATCTTGATCTTGGAAATACCGAGTCTGTCAGCAAGAGGGGAGTAGATCTCGATGGTCTCTCTCGCCTTCTCCTTCTGTTTTTCAGGGCGCATATACTGAAGCGTCCGCATATTGTGGAGACGGTCCGCAAGCTTGATGATAATGACGCGGATATCTTTTGCCATGGCGAGGAACATTTTTCTTAAGTTCTCCGCCTGCATTTCCACCTTATCCGCCGACCAGGATAACTGGGTCAGCTTTGTAACACCGTCGACTAAGAGGGCAACCTCTTTTCCGAATATCTCGGCGAGCTGTTCCTCTGTATATACGGTATCTTCCACCACGTCGTGGAGAAGTCCGGCTGCGATCGTCTCTTTATCCATCTCGAGATCCGCGAGGATGATCGCCACACAGAGCGGATGGATAATGTACGGTTCCCCGGATTTTCGCTTCTGGTCTTTATGGGCATTATCCGCAAGCTGATATGCCTTCTCGATCATGCTCAGATCATCGGACGGATGGTACTTTCTGATACTGGCAACAAGATCCCGGTAAAGAACATCAGGACTTGTGAAATCAGCAGGCGCTTCCAGCTCGCCTTCGATCGTTTTCAGTTTGTTTTCTTCCATAAAATCTCCCACCTTCATTTTTAGCGTACCATCCGGTCATGTCCGCCGCAGAAATCCGTCGTTTTCCCGGTATTTTCGACAAAAGCAGACACTCCTGAAATATATCAACCATTATAAAATTTTTTGGCATAAATTGCAATCGTTTTGTTGCGGTTGTTTTAGGACGCTGCGTTACTGTACACGGGTAGGAATTTTCTGAACTGAAAATTCCGTACGATACACTTCTGGTAGCAGATTTTGCCGATTTGGAATGCGAAGCATCGGCAAAATCACGTTACTGTACACGCATGCGTGTACAGTAACGACGCTGCTTTCCGGAAGGATTCCCTGATCCGGGGAATCTTATACAGGATCCTTTCTGCCTCGAAAGAAAAAATTGATTATGGCAGGCATATCTATTTTTTATAGTATTATCATGTTAAAGTGGTTGAGTTTCAAAGAGAAATATATTATAATGAAAATATTAAAATTTTATAAACAAATTGGAAAGGAGTACTCCATTATGGATACAATGAGTCTCACAGCAAAGTATGAAGATGAAATGATTGCCATTCGCAGGCATATTCATAGACATCCGGAGCTTAGCAACAAGGAATATAAGACAACGGAGTTCATCCGCGAAAAACTGACGGAATACGGTGTGGAGATCGCTGAGATCGGGATGAAGACCGGCGTTGTTGCCGTTATCCGCGGCGGAAAACCGGGAAAAACCGTTGCGATCCGCGAGGATATCGACGCACTTCCGATGAAGGAACTCACAGGACTTCCGTTCGCCTCCGAGAATGATGGTGCCTGCCATTCCTGCGGACATGATATCCACACAACCGTGCTTCTCTACTGCGCGAAGGTATTATCAGAGATCCGTGAGGAGCTTGCCGGAACGGTCATGCTGATCTTCCAGCCGGCAGAAGAGCATATGGGAGCCGGAGAGCTTGTCGACTGCAATTTCACGCAGGTTGCGAAACCGGACGCATTTATCGGTCTCCACGTATCACCGGAGATCGATGCCGGAAGCATCGGATTAAAAAAGGGACCGGCAAACGCGTCCAATGATTTCTTTAATATCAAGATCAAAGGAAAGGGCGGACATGGCGCTCATCCGGAAAACTGCATCGATCCGGTCGTAATCTCCGGTTATGTGATCACACAGCTTCAGACCGTGATCTCCCGTGAAAACTATCCGGTATATCCGGGCGTCCTTACCATCGGCAGCATCCACGGCGGAACAGTAAACAATATCATCCCGGATTATGTGGAGATGCATGGAACACTGAGAAGCCTTGATCCGGACTGCCGCAAAAAAATGATGGCTGCCATCGACCGCGTCGTAAAAGGCTGCGCCGAGTCCATGAGAGGAACTGCGGAGGTTGAATGGGAAATCGGAGTTCCGCCGCTCGTAAATGACGATTCCATCATCGAGGCAGTTGCTGAGGCCGCTGCAAAGACCATCGGTGCTGACCATGTTTCCTACGTGAAGAATCCGTCAATGGGTTCCGAGGACTTTTCTGTTCTCTTCCCGAAGTTCGGACCGGGCGCACAGTTCCGCTTAGGATCCGGAAATAACGAGGATCCGAATTCTAGACATGGTCTTCATAACTCTAAAAACGTATTCGATGAGAAGTGCATCCGCACAGGCGCATCCGTAATCATCCAGTACGCGAGAGATTTCTTAAGATAAAGGAGAATACTTATGGAAAACAACAAGAAAAAAAGTATGGATACGAACTATTAGTGGAAATGTCCCAAAAAAGTAAAGGCTTTTTTAAAGTTAAAGAAGGAACATTGTATCCGATTCTATATAAGCTAGAAGAAGATGGTTTAGTAATAAGTGAATGGGAAATTCCACATGATAAAATGAGGGTCAAAAAATATTATTCTATAACGCAGAAAGGAAAAGATGAACTCAAAGAACTAATAGTGTTTTGGAATTTACTTTCTACAAAAGTACAAGATTTTTTGTTAGAGGATAATGAGTATGAAGAATGAATTAAAACGCTACATTAAGGAAATTAATAAGGGGTTGCACCTACCTCATAAAATGAAAAAACGCATAACAACGGAATTATTGTCAGAGATTTACGGCAGGATAGATGATGGAGAGGAGCTAAATTCCGTTCTAACATCTATTGGTACTCCTCAAGAATTGGTTGAAGAATTGGAAGCAAATTATGAACATGAATATGTACAGTTTAAAAAAGGAAACATTTTAAAATTAACTATTTATTCCATAATTGCTTTTGGTATTTCTGCACTTATCATATATTCAGCAATAGTTATCATTTATCCTCAGTTTATTCTTCCCACTATAATAGGTGGAGCCAACGGAAGTACCGCTGTTTTTATCGCATACAAATGGTCTGCAAAAGAATTGATTGGTGGATTAATTATACAAATAATTATACTTATTTTTGTGTTATCACGAATTGTTCGGATATTCACGTTACTTAAAAATAAAAAGGGTGTGCCAAGGAAAAGGAGGAAGATGTTATGAAATTAAGAAGAGCAGTGAGTTTATTGATGTCCGTGTGTCTGCTGGTAGGCGCAAATTGTGTATCGAGTTTCGCAAGTGACGCTGATACTTCTGAAACGGCTACAATTCGTGTTTATGACAAAAATACAGCTGATATTCGTATGGCGAACAATGATCGGATATTGCTGGATACATGGACGGTAAGTATTTCTGCAGATGGTTCTGTAAAAGAAGTCAATGCTAAATAGGCTCGAATTGATGATCCTGTCGTTGCAACTTTTAATTACTACTATGATGGGATTAATAGCAATGATGAGCCTCAATATACTGTAACAATGGAGGCAGTGGGACAAATAAAAATCAAAAAATCAAAGTTACAGACGAAAGCAGAAGGAGTATCTACATGGGCGAGTAATACAGAAAGCCATAATTCCTATGTAGCGTCAAATTCTATTACTTATAGCTATACCAGCAACCCTCCATCTGAGCCTGCCGCGTATCGGACAGCCACTACACAAAGACCATCCAGTTTCAGGACATCAACTATCAGCTTTCCCAAAACGAAGATAAGACGGCAATCTTTGAGGGTTGGTGGATTTCCTCAATTATTTTGACAGCTCGATTCATTTCCAGCTGTCTTTTTTGAACCTTGCGGCATCGGAGGAGACCTTTGCTAACTCCATTTCAATCCCGCACAAAGGTTATTCCAGCGTCTTTCCATTCCTTAAGATGGGCGCGGACTGCTGCCTCGCAGACACCATCTTTATGAAGTGCCACTGCTGCTTTATAATTGATTCCGTCCATGATTACATGGGCATGACATTCTCCGAACATTGCTTTCGCCTTCTTTTTCTATCTGTTTTTCCAGTTATGCATTTTTTTCAAAAGAAATAAAGACAAGGGAACTGATGAACAACATATACGGGTAAAACAACCTTGGCAGAATATCAAATGCACTGACTGTCTCACCCAGGCCGGAAGCCGCTGAGATGGCAACCAGCATCTGTGCTCCATAAGGAAGAATTCCCTGAAAGATACAGGAAAATGTATCCAGAATAGATGCTGCTTTCTTATTGCTGATTCCGTAGTTTCCTGACATTTCTTTTGCAATTGGATTTGCCATAACAATTGCGACTGTATTATTCGCCGTTGCAATATCCATCAGACCTACCAACAGACCCATGCCAAGGAGTCCGCCTTTTCTCCCTTTAAACACTTTTTTTATCCAATATAGCAGAGCAGCAAATCCACCATATTCTTTGATCAGTGCACAGATAGACGCTACCAGAATGGCAACCATGCTGGTTTCAAACATGCCTGCTGCCCCGTCTCCCATATTTCCAAGCAAATCCGTCGGCACGATCATCCCTGTCGCAATCATGATGATGGAGCCACTTATGATTCCTGTAATCAGTACCAGGAACACATTTAAGCCAAGAATGCCTCCCGCCAGTACCAGTATATAAGGAATGGCCTGTATCAGATGATATTCTTCCTGCACAACTCCGCCACTGTAATTTTTCACAGACAGATTGTAAATAATCACCAGACTGACAATTGCTGCCGGAAGTGCAATGAAGAAATTTTCCTTAAATTTATCTGTCATCTTACAACCCTGTCCATTACACGCGGCAATTGTCGTATCAGAGATAAAGGACAGATTATCCCCAAACATTGCACCACCCATGACTGTCGCAATACAAAGCGGCAGGTCAAACCCCGATGCTCGCGACACGGCTATTCCAATCGGGGTAATTAAAGTAATGGTTCCTACGGAAGTCCCCATTGCAAGTGATACAAAACAACTTACTACAAAAAGCACCACAACCGCGAACTGAGGCGGTATCAGTGACAGAATAAAATATGCCACACTGTTTGCTGATGTTCTTCCAACAACACCCACAAAAATTCCAGCCAGCATAAATATGATGATCATGGTAATAATGTTCGGATCGCTGAGTCCAACTCCCATTATTTTCAGTTTATCATTCAGGCTTAATTTCCGGTTTTGCAGACATGCAACAAGCAGTGCAAGCAAAAATATAATCACAACAGGAATTTTGTAAAATCCCATCTCGATATTCAGGCCATATTCAAACAGAATCCCCAGTCCCAGATATAAAACCACAAACACCGCGATAGGCAATAAGGCTTTTGCGTTTCTTTTTTCCATTTCTTAATCCCTCTCTACCCCTTTTATTTATCCCAAACTATACCATGCCATGATACCGCAAATGCCTTAAAAAATCAATGACTCTACTTCCAGTGAATCACTGCTTCCACCGAATCCGTATACTGATCATCAGTGATGGACTTGTAACGGGAGCCGTCATACCAATCGGTGAAACCGTTGTCAATTTTGTAAATATTTCCAGTTTCAGTGTCCACGATGCGCTCGTAACCCAGGGTAGCGTCACTCTGCTTCTGGCTCATAATATCCTGGCTCCGGTTCCGGTTTTCCCAGGAAGACATGATGCTGTCGGACATCTCACTGGCTGACTGGCTGAGAGACTGGGAGGTAGAGGCTGCCTGATTGCTCTGGGACATGGCAAAGCTCTGGAACTCCGGCGTATAATTAAGACTGCTGAGAACTTTATTCAAAGTAGGCTGCCAGTCCTGAAAGCTTCCCTTTTCTGCACTGAGGACTGTCAGATTATAGACAGAATAATATCCCATTCCCGTGCCCATGGCAAAGGGAACCACATCCGCCGTGAACATTCCTTCTCCCGTTGTGCCATTCTGTGTAAAATCCGCCCGAAGAATGGAGGGGGAAATAGCAACGCTGCTCATTCCCTGAGTACTTTCAAAGCTCTCTGTCACAGAAAAATCTGCAATGTACGGTGTCTGAATATCCGCATAGTCAGCAGTTGCATTCATTGCGTCTGCAAACTGTGGGAATATTTCAAAGACTCCCTGTGTCGATACATTCGTAAGAATGGGACATTTTCCAAACAAATCACTGGAAAGCGCCATCATCGCCCGGGAATTTTCATCTGAAAATAATGGTTCCATTTTTAGCATAAAGAAAATCTGATTTACCGGATTCTCCGGATCAAAAACATGAATTGCATGAAACATACCGGTGTACATGGCAGAAGATTTCACGCTCCAGCCTTCCGGAATATTCATACTGAATTCTGTACAGCTATAAGGCACCAGCTCCTGAGCAGACGCCAGCGGAACGACTGTCCAGCTGTCCTCTACCGATGCTGCTGTGCTGGAGGCTGTTTGCTCACCCTCTTCTTCATCCGGTGCAGTCACAGCTGCTACGCTTCCTGGCCGTTCAAATACCATCTCTGTATCGGCATTTGCCAGCATCAGCACACCATCCTCCAGCGTATAGAAATCTGCCACATCCTCCATGGTAATACTGCTATCATCCCAGGTCAGATCATAGACCGTCCCGTCATAATCCATGGTTCCGGTACTGTCCTCCAGGAGATCCAGAGTCATGGCAGTTCCCATCTCTTCCAGATCCTCCTTGCCGACAGTCATACCGTTATAGGTCATGCTCACAAGCTCCCATGTTCCTGCCGCAGTGTCTGCGGCAGCAGTCGTTACAGTATCCACTGCGGCATCCGTTCCCACATTTGATGCTGTATCTGCTGCTCCGCCACAGCCGGTCAGTAAAAGCACCGCAAGCAGTAATGTCCCTGCCTTCTTTCCATCTCGTAATCTCATCGCAGACCCTCCTCCGTAAGATCATCCCGTATCACATTCTGAACATTCTTCCAGCCCTCTGTCTCATAACAAGTGTTATTTCTCAACAGGTTTCCGGCTTCAAAATCCAGCGTCCAGACATTTCCGTCCGCCATTTGGAAAGCAAGAGTCTCTCCGGCGTCCATGGTGCGAAGCTCTGTCTCCTCCCCGACGACAAGCTGCTTCAGAGCCTTCATACAGGCATCGATGGTAGCTGCATCGGTAATCTGCCATTCATTATGAGCCTCACCCTCCTCACTGTAGGTAAGTGCTATGGAAATACCTTTGTAGCCAGTGCGGACGGCAGCCTGCAGCTTGGTCCGGACTGGGAAGAATTAAAGAAATAAAAACCAGACATAGAGATTGGAGAATTCATATGAAAAAAGTTTTACACGAAATATGATTACATCAATATATACTCGAGTTACCTCTCAGATCATTCTTCCAACCAGAAAACAGTTATGGGGAGGGATTATCCTGCTCGCTGTCCTTGCTTTTGCAATACTGTTTTTGAGTGTTCTGATGCTCTGGCTTATGATTTCATACTATGAAAACATTTTCCTGATTTTGTTTATTTTTTCAGGTTCCTTATCTCTCCCGGTATTGGCCGTAATGGTTACATACATCCGGTTACTGCTGTGATCTTTATGCTTTCGGCTTCAACATGACAACTGTAACAGACAATCTGAACACCTGCCTTCGCAGCTTGCACAAGTGCCTCCTTAAACTCTGGCTGTTTCGCCTCATTTGGAAACACCCGATGAATTCCATTCATCTGAATCACAAAGGCAATTGTGCAATGGTAGCCTTCCTTTGCCGCGGTACACATTTATGGCATTTTTCAACAGCGCAGCGAAAAAGGCGTTCGATGCTTATAAGAAAGAGAACGGCTCTGAC
>ERZ856578.7939-NODE-7939-length-10736-cov-63.210339_pt1 | contig 10736 bp, 6 predicted proteins | sample MGYA00514384_ERZ856578 | MGnify/ENA primary metagenome ERZ856578 (study PRJEB29103, sample SAMN06111958) | human gut metagenome | biome: human gut; feature: ankylosing spondylitis patient; material: healthy_person | host: Homo sapiens | place: China:Hangzhou...
GAGGTTTTTTACTTGAAGCTAAAGCTGTTTGGGAACACACCTGCATAGCAGGTGGTTTATTTTTATTGCCAATACAAAAAATAAGACGCCACAAACCTTCGTTTGTGACGTCTTCGTCGAACCCTAGTATAGCACAATGGTTTTTGTCCGTCAAGGTTCAGATTTTCTAAGTATCGCAGATACATTTTTATCTGTCACCGTTACCGTTCCATAACTTTCTTTTCTAAGCATAGCTTTATAAGTACCCGGTTTACTAACAATCAAATAAGCTTCTCCTTCGGTATTAGTACAAAAATATTTTGTGTCCGTTTCATCCTCTGTATTTACGAAAGAAAACTGTTCACCCTTCATAGGGTTTCCATCACTATCTACCATTTTCACATGAACGGCATATCCGGAAATCACAAAATCCCGGCTCTTTGTTTTACTGTCAATCGTTATCGTACCGACATTTACATATGCATTACTATACTCTGAATACACCATTACATCATAGGTACCAAATAAAATATCCTTTACTTCAAAGGAACCATCTTTTCCTAATCCTGCCACACGACCCGAATAATATGGTTCTTCCATTCGCAAACCAATCTGCCACATATTCGTATCAAAATCGGTAAAGGAACTACCATTTTCCCATGAAAGTTTTCCGGTCAGTTTGCCAACCTCTATATCAAAATTTTCTCAACCGAAGCATCGGTTACTGTTATTTTCTCAGATGCTAATATTCCCACCGAACCGGATATTGTCACCTTATACTCTCCCGTCGATACATACACAGAATATTTACCATCCTCCACATCATTTGCTGCGGAAGTCGAAGACGAATTCTTGTCAAAGAATGTTATCCTTGCATCGTCTGAAGCATTAACCCCATTCAGTTTGCAATAACCACTTACTTGATACAGTTGTGTATTCACAGAAACCACATCATCTTCCTTGGTAACCGTAAATGTCGCATTCTGCATATCCTGTATATTTTTGTTTTCCCCGCCAAACACATAAGAGCCAAGTGGAAGCATTGCATGTACAGAATAACCTACCGGTCCTTCTGTTAGATAGTATTCATTTCCGGATCCTTTAGTTTCCTTCACATAGTTTTGCTCCGATAATGGAATTACGTGATTTTCGGCATCAAGCACTTTTATTTTTACATATTTCAACGGCAGTGTTAAATCTTTCACAACATCAGAACCATTGATTGTAATCTTGGCAATGCTGGTGTCTGCGTAGAAAAACTCATACTCGCCGTCCAGCAAATCCAATTCATAATCGAACGCATTCTCTTCACCATCCATCGGGACAAAAAATAATTTATATTGTTCTCCATTTCTCTTGACCAAAATTGTATAACATCCGGTCTCTCTCATTTCTTCCGGAACTGTAAGACCCGATACGTCAAGCAGGTTTCCTTTGCAGGAATGTTCGATATAATCTTTCCTTGTATCCCCCAGTGCCACATCTACCGTATCAACAACAGTATCTCCATCGATTACCTGATAGGTTCCCGGCTTCAGATAAACTTCATACCATCCACTCGTGCCAGAAACATATGTAGAATAGTCGTCGTTATTCACATTTTTATATAAATACGTGTTGCTGCATTTTCCAAAAATTCGCGCATAATCCAGTGTAATATCACGTTCTTCACTGCCAGTCACTTCAAACCTGTCAAATTCATAACTACCTACATAAATTATATAGTTTCCTTTTGTCAGGTATCTGTAATAATGATTGTCATCATCCAAATCACTGCCATAAAGGACATCGCTATTTTCGGTTGCCGAAATCCAAATATTAGGCATATCCATTGTCTGTGCACCAGTTCTTTTTACCGTGCCGGACATTTTATAAACCGGAAGCTTCTCATTATGCTGCATGTCACCCTCAACGGTAAACGATTTCCCCAACTGAATTTGGTACTCTCCCTTTGATTGTTTAGTCGTGAAATTACCCTTTTCATCGGTCTTAATTACGTCATTCTGCTCCCAAAATTCTCCGTTCCATTTATCTAAGGAAACTTCAGCATTTGCAATCGGCTGTCCATCTTCTGTCTCCAGTTTTCCAGACACCGTATATTTTCTCTGCTGTTCAACAAGCACATACGACTGCTTAATCTCTTTACCGTCAACCGTTATCACAAGGTCAAACGTATAATATCCTTTATCTTCTTTTCCCTCATAATAAGGCTCATCATGCCAAACAACATTGCGGATACTGTTATCTACACAGTAGACATTGCGATAAATCGTGCGGTATATTTTCAAATTTATTGATAAATCCGTAAATATATCCTTTAACGATTTGCCATCTTCTATCGTTTCATCATAGATAAAGCCCTGATTTTCTCCCACCATATAATCGCGGTATTTTACTGCTCCCTTTGTTGATGTAAAGGCGTCTATCACAAAGTAATTTTCCACTTTCACATAAATATCGACATGACTAAAATTCAGGAATTGCTTTCCTCTTGTATATGACGAAGGTCTGAACATAACACTGTCCGTCGACGCACTGATATTCTCTATATTCAGTGTTATCTTCTCATCTTCATAAACGCCGGTTATTTTTTTCGTACCTGCATTTTTTATGTCCTCTGTGTTCACGTCTTTATCTTTAAAATAATAATAACTGTAATGGAAACTATCGCCATTAGGGTCTTTTGCTAAGCCTCTCTCTAATTCATACTCTCTGTTGTCTGCCTGCAACGTAAGCAGCGTAAATCCATTATCAAATGCCTTATCTATGGTTTCGTCCCGTGACAGCCCAAGCATCATTTTAGCCGTCTTTGTATACTCTTTGCCATCAAGTGCTGCCGTTATTGAAAAAGTATAACTGCCTTTTCCCTTTGATGTTTTTTCGTTCCACTCGACGTCCGAAACCGATTTTACCTCTGCCTTCTTTCCATAGCAATAAACCGTAAACTCACATTTTGTCACATCCTGCACGATGTCTTTCAGAGAATTTGCCTCCCCATCACACACGTAAATATCATTATAACTTAAATAATAATCGACTTCTTTTTCAAAAGCAATTGAGCTGATGATGAGTTCTTCATTTTCCGCATAAAGTCCCTGATTGTTTCTCACCGGTTCTACCGTTGGTCCCGGTGTCTCATCCGGCGGAAGCATCGTCTGTTCCGGCACCTTGGTCGGCAGCGGTGTCGGACTCGACGGCAGAACCGGTTTTTCGGTCGGCTTTGGCGTCGGAGTCGACGGCAGAGACGGTTTTTCGGTCGGCTTTACCGTTGGTTTTGCTGTTTTTTTGCCGTTATTCTTATCTGTATTTTGATTGGTTCCGGCTTTCTTCACCGTCACCTTGCAGACAAACTTTTTCTTGCCGACTTTCGCCTGCACTTTTGCTTTTCCGGCTTTTTTACCATAAATCGTGACACTTGTCTTTTTCTTTTTACTCAGTTTCACGTTTTCTTGCCGGATGTAACCGTCCACTTCACTTTCTTTTTGTTGTTTTTCAACTTAACCTTAACGGTCTTTCCAACCGTTACCGTTACTGATTTTTTGCTCAGTTTCACCTTCTTCTTTGCCGCCAGTACATTTTGCGGCATCATCGTAAATGCCAGTACAAACACAAGCAAAACGGCAATTTTTCGTCTCATTTTTCTCATATCATATCCCTCCATGTGTAATCAAACAATTTCATCGTTTTACTCTCCTAACTCCAAATTCCTCTCGACAGATGCATTGGTAATCGTTACGTCTGCTGCGGTAACGATTCCGGAATCCAAGGACACTTTTATCTCATACTCTCCCGGCTCTACATAGAATTCATATTTCCCTTCATCAAATGTATAGCTCGAAAGTTCTGTTGCGTCTCCCTTTTTGTGCAAGTACACCCATGTATCATCGGACACCTCGGCTCCATTTACCTTGCAGCTACCGGATATCTTATACACGTTTGTATTGATAACAACAGTATCGCTTGAACCATCCACTGTAAAGCCATAGTCTCCTATACTTGGCATACAGTAATAATCAACACACTGGTAATCACCGGTTGGCAGCACGATGCGTGATGTATAATCCCCAGACTCATCATCGTCCATATAGTAGTAAATGCTGCTCGTACCCTTATTTGCAAATTTAAGCCTCCGTTTCGGATATATCGATATCAACTCATCTTCTGCATCAAGCATTTTAATTTTTACATATTTGTACGGCATCGTTAAATCTTTCACTACATTGGAATCGGTAACTGTCATCCTGCCAACCGATTTCCCGTTGTGCAAAAACTCATATTCACCGGCTAAAACGTCAAATTTGAAACCGGATATATCATCCTCATCAAATTTTGGCGCCATAATTAATTTCTTGTAAACCACCTCATTTCTCATAACCAAAATCTCGTAATTTCCATACATGTCTTTTGGAATTTGAAGTCCTGCCATATCTAACAGCTCACCCTTACAGGAATACATCTCGTAATCCTTTGTCATCTCACCAAGTGGCACTTCAATGGTATCAACTGTAGCATCTTCTATTTTTACATAATAAGTACCCGGCTTTAAATAGACGTTGTACGTATCAAATACGGAAAATGCCCAATAGCAATTATTTTCATCCTCGGTATCTACAAATTTATAATATCCGGAACCTTTTCCGGACACAAGTGCAAGTTCCATCTTGATATCATATGTTCCACTTCCGGTTACTTCCACGGTGTCAACCGGGCAATCACAGGATTGAACCGTGTATGTTCCTTTCTGCACATATGCGTAATAACGGTTGTCATCTCCCAGTAAATCTCTCAAATAAATGCAGGAAGACTCCTCTGATTCAAAGTTAAAGCCCGGAACATCCGGCGTATTCGCACCTGTTCTTGTCACCTTTCCGGTGATTTTATAAACCGGAAGTTTCTCATTATGCACTACATCTCTGTCCTCTACCGTAAACGTCTGCCCCAGTTCAAACTCATAGGTGCCTTTTTGTAAATCCGTTTCGAAACATCCGTTCTTATCCGTCTCAATCGTGTATTCACATTCCTCATCGCTTAACTTAGACAATAAAACTTCTGCTTCTGCAATCGGCAGTCCATCTTCTGTTGTCAATTTTCCGGACACTGCATAGGTTTTCTGTTTTTCCACCAGCACATACGACTGCTCATTTTCCTGTCCATCCACTGTAAGTACAATGTTAAAGGAATAATAGCCATGGTCCGTTTTGTCGTCATAATAAGGCTCATCGTGCCAGACCACATTGCGAATCTCAATATTTTCATTATTCCAATATACATTATTATAGACTGCACGGTAAATCTTTAAGTCTTCCACTACATTAGCAAATATGTCTTTTAATGTTTTTCCTTTTTCTAACGCCGGCTCATATACGAAACACTCTTCACTGTATCCCGGATATAAATTCACCTCACCTTTTGTTGCGGTAAATGCATCTATGTAAAAATGAGAATCTGTCTTGGCATCAATGTAAACCATACCTGAACCGACTGCCAGATTATCTTTCGCAAAGGAATCACTAATAACGCTCACAAAATAATCATCGCAGACTTCTTTTCTTGCATTCACTGTATACTGCTGTTCCTCGTAGACACCAACAAGTTTAATATTTTCTGCATTTTGAATCTTTGAAGTATTAACTTCTTTATCTTTAAAATAATATCCGCTTTCCCCTTCTTCATCATGCAGACTTTGTTCTAATTCATACTTTTCACCATCTGCATCCAAAGAAAGCCATGTCATACCATTCTCCGAGCCTTCCTCTGAATCCTCGCGGACAAGTTTCATCGTAACTGTTTGCTTATACTCCTTACCGCCCTGCACAGCCGTAAGCAGGAATGAATAATACGGCTTCTGCCATTCCTCATCGTCATGCCAGACAACATCGGTAATTGACTTTACTTCCGCCTTTTTACCATAACAATAAACGTTATATGTACATTTTGTCACGTCCGGCACAAACTCCTTCAGGGAATCAGCCTCCTCGGAGATTACATAAATATCATTATAATTCAGCGAATATGACGGAACATCTTTTTCAAATGCAACGGAACTGACAATCAACGGCTCTTTTTCGGCATAAAGCCCCTGATAATTTGACTCCGGTTTCACCGTTGGCGCCGGTGTCTCATCCGGTGGCATCATCGTCTCAATCGGCGTCGGATCCGGCTTATTGTCCGGCTTTGGTGTCGGAGTCGACGGCAGAGACGGTTTTTCGGTCGGCTTTGGCGTCGGAGTCGACGGCAGAGACGGTTTTTCGGTCGGCTTTGGCGTCGGAGTCGATGGCAGAACCGGTTTTTCGGTCGGCTTTACCGTTGGTTTTGCTGTTTTTTTGCCGTTATTCTTATCTGTATTTTGATTGGTGTCAGCATTTTTTACTGTTACCTTACAGACAAACTTTTTCTTGCCGACTTTCGCCTGCACCTTTGCTTTTCCGGCTTTTTTACCATGAATCGTGACACCGGTCTTTTTCTTTTTACTCAGTTTCACGTTTTTCCTGCCGGATGTAACCGTCCACTTCACTTTCTTTTTGTTGTTTTTCAACTTAACCTTAACAGTCTTTCCAACCGCTACCGTTACTGATTTTTTACTCAGCTTCACCTTCTTCTTGGCTGCGAGAACATTCTGTGGAATCACAGAAAAGCTCAGCACAAACACAAGCAAGAAAGCAACTGTGCTTCTTACTTTTTTCATATTATATCCCTCCATTGTGTTATAGAAAATTGTGTTTCCTTAATTTTATATGAAATTGTTAGGGGCGTCAAGAAAAATAAGAGTGAAATTTCAACAAGGAAATTCACTCTTACTTATTCAAACTATTTTACTCTCCGTCACTCCGCCGTCAGCGCACATGACACATTTTTATCTGTCACGGTAACCGTTCCATAGCAAATCCTATTGCCATTATCATAACTACACACCTCATAAGTGCCCGGTTCATCAACAATAACTAGTGCCAATCCTTTGTCATTATCTACATAATCATACTCTTTTTTTTCATCTTTCTCGACATGTATCCACTTATCTCTTGCAAATTCTCCATTGGCTTCTTTGACAACGACCGCGATTTGATATCCGTTAATAGTATAATCCTGCTGTTTGTCAGCCGAATTGATTGTAACGGTTCCAATGTCTTTATCATCCAATTTCATCGTATACGTGCCATATGGAACATAGGAAAATGAGAAACTGCCATCCGCTTTCAAGTCAGCTGTAATATCACCACTAGCAAACCCATCCAAGTACAAACATAATGAACTTTCACTGTACATCGCACAGACCGGAAGTGTTATATCCTTTTTCAACGGACCATCGTCTACTGTAAAGGACTCTCCTGCTTTGAAGCAATAAGTTCCTTTTGATGCCTGGAAAGAGTATTCACCCTTGTCATTCGTATATACAACACTATACTCAGCTCCCTCTTTCCGAACATACAAGTAGATATTTGGTATCGGCGTTCCGTCTTCCATTTTTAAAACTCCGGATACTGTATACTTCCTTTCTTTTTCAATCAGTTTATAAGACTGTGTAATCTTCTTACCATCTACAGTCAAAGAAATATCAAAGGAATAATATCCGTTGTCACCGCCGCCCGGATAATACGACTCGTCATTCCAGACCACATTTTTAATCACCGCATTTGTGTAACATTTATTCCGGTATGCCACCTGCTGAATCTGAAGGTTCTTGGCAAACTCCGTGAAAATGTCTTTTAAGGATTTTTTATTATCAAGCATCTCCTGATATTCAAACAAGTTAGCATCTGAATCAAAATTCACGTTACCTTTTGTTGAAGTATAGGAAAGAATGTAATAAAAATCCTGTTTCTTATCACTTACTGTAAAACTGTCCTCAGACGAACCAATCAGCAAATTGCCTATTTGCAGTGTTGAATGGGTAAATTCATACGCAGTGCCATTGTAAAGGGTGTATCGGTCAACCACACAATCCAATGTATAATCCTTATCTCCATAACGCGCAACTACTTTGTATTCTTTAGTATCTCTCAAATCTTTTAGCACGACATCATCCGACTTGATATAATACTGCCAGTTTATTTCATTATTCTTCCAAGTAAGTGAATTTTCCAGTTCATACTCTTTTCCATCCGCAATCAGTGTATGGAAAACCAATCCATTATCCACTCTGCAATACTCTACGGTCTCCGTGTAAGATACCATATTTGCCGTAGCACTGTACTGCTTTATCAAACTTAACCGAACTAATCTGAACATCTTCCTCCTCTGCATAAAGTCCCTGTCTGGGATGTGCTGTGGCAGGTGTCTGATTTGCCGGCTGCATCGTCTGCAATGGCTTCTTTGTCGGTTTCGGCGTTGGTGTTACAACCGGTGTTGGTTTCGGTGTCTTTTTCTTTTTGCTAAGTGCCACGTTTTTCTTGCCGGAAGTAACGCTCTATTTTACTTTCTTCTTCGCTGCGTAGGCAGTCTGCGGGAACAGAGATAATGCCATCGCGAAGATTAGTAAAAGATATTGGCATGGAATGCCTAAAACACATCAAAGTCTAATCCCTCAACAATTATTTGCTTAAAATTTGTTCAAAATCTTTATAAAAGCGTTCATAACTGATAGAGCATTTTTCTCGCAATATCGAAATTTCTGAACATTTTGCAATTTCATAAAAGTTCTCCCGACTAGCAGTATATGTTTGGTATCTATTATCCAAACTTCTAATCATTCGCACTAAATAATTCTTTGGATAATCACTACCGGAATCATTTTTATTACCCCAAATATACTCTGGTTCAGCCGGCATTTTTGCCTGTTGTATTTCAAGTTCAAATACTTGCTCTAATGCCGATTTGTCTGCCAATATCCAGCACTCTATCATGCTTAAAGGTATCATCGGTATCCCTTTGTCTGAGTTTAAACCATCTTTCACTTCCTTGTATACTGTCTCATAATGTTTCGTTACAGCTATACGATTACTGCTTTTCACTCCTGTCTCTTTATCTGCATCACAATAAAATATTCCGGCATCATACTTTCCTTCACCCATCAAAATTCTGAATTTTCTTGCCGGAATTCCTCTTCCCGACACTTCTTTTGAAGAGCGTCTTTGCAATTTTACCTTCTTTACATCCTCTTTCTCAATCGGTATAAATTCGACTTCCACCCCTTTTTCTTTTGCGATATTTTCAGCATAAACTATTGCAGGACCCGGAAGCCATTTGCCTGTACTATATTCTTTTTGCCCAAAATCTGTTTTTCCTTCGCCGGTTATAGCAATTTTCATCCGAATTACCTTTCTAGTCATTTGATGCAAGTAACTTATCCAATACTTCTTTTTGCGACATATTAAGCAAAATCTCTCCCGGATACATATATTCTAATTTTGCTTTCATTGCCTCATTTTCAAAAAGCCTCGCTGCCTTTGTATATCCATTATTATCTCGATATAAAAAGACAATATCTTCGGCATCTATATAATCCATAAACACAGTGCTGTGAGTCGTTAATATAAGCTGATGCCTTTTCTCAGCATACATCTCCTTTAGAATCTCTAACAGCTTCTCTGTATAATTTGTATTTACCCCATTCTCTATCTCGTCCAAAAGCATTGTCGCATTAGAACTTTTAATCTCACTAATTGCAACAAATGCTAACAAGCGCAACATTCCATCGCTCATTTCTTTTGACGATATATGAATAGACTTATCCTTATATTTCTCAGTGCTGACAATTTGCGTCCACCCCGGCTTTTCCTGTGTTTTAGCCTTTACATCAGAAATTCTATTTCCCAACAACCTTGTCAATTTACTCATAAAACTTGCTTTCTGTTCTTCTGTCATTTGCTTGATAAAGGATGGCAAATTTTTTCCTGACATTCCAATGCTTTCCTTCACACCTCGGCTGCTGAGTCTCATTTCATTTGGTGAAAGCATTTCAAATGACGATGAGTTCTCCAGAAAATCAATAAAATATTTTATTCGGTAATCTATCGTTTCATCCCTATTTAACATTCTCAGTGCTGACGATTTAATTGCCAGTGCTCTCGGTAATACATTTGTATCCTTGCCTTCATTTTTTATGAAGCCATCTTCTCCTTTTTGATACACTAACAATTGGGTTCCATTACATACAAGTCTTTCAGAAAGCAGGCTTACCTCATTTTTACCTGAATAAATGGATAAAACCATGCTCCAGTCATACTCCAATTTGCCTTCTTTAGAAGGAAGTAAAATATTACTATCAAAATGTATTTTATTTGAATTTATTAATTTAGACTTGATATTATCCGCTGTCCAGTTCCTACGCTCCAACATAATATCAAAATCCTCTTTTATCGAGCCGCACAAAAAATCAATCGCTTGCAAAACACTACTCTTCCCTGTAGCGTTATTGCCAATAATCACACTCATTGGTGTAAACTCAACTGAAAAATCAACTAATGATTTGAAATTGTCAACCTTGAGTTTTCTAAACATAATCACAACTCTCCTTCATTCACATATAGGCATTGCCTAAAGTATACCACATTTTTTCAGCTTATACCATAATTTCCCCAGAGTCCACCTTTATGTAAATCATGCTATCAGTGTTTCATTCCTAAAACAGCTTGCTATACGCATATAGCAAATTCATTATAACCATTTTTTTACAACAACTCAACATCCAAATATTGACTTCTGTGTAATTTATATTATCGGGGTTTTACCTGTGTGTCAAGAAAAATCATGACCACCAGCTCAGCTGGTGGTTTCCTCTGCGGCTATAAGCCTGTGGTACTAGCCGGCTCTAAAGAGCC
>ERZ856578.7946-NODE-7946-length-10729-cov-4.904619_pt1 | contig 10729 bp, 3 predicted proteins | sample MGYA00514384_ERZ856578 | MGnify/ENA primary metagenome ERZ856578 (study PRJEB29103, sample SAMN06111958) | human gut metagenome | biome: human gut; feature: ankylosing spondylitis patient; material: healthy_person | host: Homo sapiens | place: China:Hangzhou...
GTAATCGACACTCACGCGAAGCGCAACTCTACTCTCGTTGCAAGACGCATAACAACTCCGTCGGAGTGTAACGATCATCAACGCACGAGCCCGTGTCGAAATCGATTCATGAAAACCGGTTTCATGGTGGGAGTAAATCTGCTTGATGATCATCCGGTTGTTGAACCTCACCACGAAGGTTTGTTCGAACTCAATGTCAGAGACGCTCTGCCGACTGGGTGATATATCGTTTTGCATCGTTGCCAAACGACACTGCCGGAAAGTGCCAATCGTTTTTTGAATTTGGTTTTGTCGCTGGTGTCGGATTCACCGGTTTGATCTCCCTAGGTGGGCTTTAGACATTTCTTGTCTGTGGGCTGAAAAGGTAAGCCATGTTCGCAAGGTACGGAAAATCGGCACTTGGATAGAAGCTTCAATGGCCTGTCTGTCAGATGTTTTTTCCCGAATTGATAAGCAAAATCGACAGAGTTGGGAAACATCAGGCGATCCGAAATCATTGCTTCTCCTTAATTATTTCGGCGTTCGAGATTGCGCTTAAGCGTTGATTGGACAGGCCTTTGGAGAATTGTCTTCTTGCGGGTTTGGAGTGATTTGATAAACTGCGGCTGTTAAGCGCTCATCGGGAACTCTGCGACGCCTTTGCCTGAGGCGTCGGCAGTTGTCTGCCTGAAACAACTCAATATGGAAGCTCACGCTGCGGTTAGCATTGTTGATTGTGCTGAAGCAGCAGAGCTTGTGCCTCCGTCAGGCAGGCCACCCGAAGATTTACACCAAAGGAAAAGAAAAAAATGAACAGAATTTATAAAACGGTCTGGAATGCAGTTCGCCGTTGTCTGGTTGTCGTCAATGAAGCGGCAATGAGACAAGGATCCTCCGGCACTGGGGGGGGGGAGTACCACAGTCAATCTTACTAAGACCGCGACTGTATATTTAGCTGTCGCAGGTACACTTCTTTTCTGCCTATCTTCATCTTTTGCCGCCGCTTCAACAGTTACGGGATCGCTAACTTCAACGACAACTCCTAGCTCATCCCAAGATCTGACCGTTAGCGGAACATGGACCATTGACAACCAATTCGCCTACTTTGTCAAGGGAACCAATTCGAATCTCACAATCAGTGGCGGAGCTGATTCAAACATCATCATTGGTGGCACTCCTGGGACTGATCACGATCCTAGTGTAGGTGACTCGTGTACTAGCGGTAACGGCCATTTTCCACATGGCACCTCCGTACACTTTGGTGCATTTTCTGTTCTGGGCTCAACCGGGCTGACGACGATCAAAGATCTTAATTCCATCACAATCAACGCAGCACAAGGAAGCAACAGGGGACACGGGGCCATTGTGTCGCTTGCCGGCATCAACATCTCAAACGTAAACGCCTTGACAAATGCTGGTTGGATTGATGCTTCGGCGGGAGATCTCTCGATTCAGGTCATCGGTACGCTGCAATCAACTGGAGGTTACATTGGCAGTCACAAAGGGAAGGTTTCACTTGAAGCTGGGGCCTTATACCTTATTAGCACTGCTGTTGGAAGTGAAACGGGCACGTTGACGCTGAGCGGTACTAGCGTTGCATTACAGAGTGTCAATCAGATATACGGAAAGGAAATCGCGGTTGATGGCAATACGCTTTTGATTGGCAAGGATGCGCATCTTGGACTACATGACACCCTTTCTCAAAGCGGTAGTGCTGATATTTACCCTGGGAAGGTGACCATTAACTCGTCGAGTCTTACGATTGATGCCACCGAATCTGAGCAAAACGGTTCTGGCGTTGACGGGACAGCTATTGTCTTTAACGGTAGCAGCATCACAATGAACGGAGACCTTGCTCACATCTCCGGTTCAGGGGAAGTGACGCTTGGATCTAATGACAAGCTCATCAGCATAAAAGCAGAAACGGGCGGCGATATCACTGGCAACAATGTCAAGTTGAATGCTAATGAGGCAATTTTTAACCAGAAAGCTACCGTTTCAGGTACGACGGGCGTTGAAATTCATGCTCCTACACTCGTTGTGGACAACGGTAGCAGTGTGAGTTCTCTCAGCGGTAGTGTGACGATTTCTCTGCCAAGCAACGCCGGGGAGGACGCGGAGCTCTCAATTCAACTCGATCAGGAGTCGGATGGTTCTGTTGGAACAATCCAGGGCGTTTCCGTTTCGATTGGTTCGGAAAGTAACTCAACAACTGTTTCCGGCGGCATTGTGACCGCTAACGGTACCGACGCGAGTGACAAGGTCACTATTCGGGGAAATAGCGTCAACGTGGATGGATCTGCGGTGAGCTCTGGCAAGGGTGGTATTCAGCTCGACGCAGGTTCAGGCGGTGTTAATTTAACCGACACGAATTTGAAGTCAACAAATAATGGAGGGATTGTCGTCGAGGCTGACGGAGCGGGCAATATAACGCTTGACAAAACGACGGTAGATGCAGGTGTCAACGGAAGCGTCACCATTGCAGCTGATGGTGAGGGTCAGATCACAATTGGCAAAGAAGAACCGGAAGTTGATCAGATTGACAAAGATACGCAGATCCTCGGTGGAAATATTCAGATTGGGGAAGCTGGTCAGGACACCGCAATTAGCATTACTGACGCGCTGATTGGAATCCCTGGTGAGGAAACAACGAATTCTTCTATCCAGATCAATGCAGGAAACGAGAGCGTTACGGTTGTTGGATCAGAAATCGGAACGGCAAATACACAGGGTGGCGTTTCTCAGACTGGTAATGCAGACAGCGTGACGATTACTGGTGGAACTGTGCAGGTTGGTTCCTTAACACATGGTACTGGTGCAGGGGATGGCGATGCGTTTGACACAGCTATCGGCGGCTCCGACATTACGATCGGCGGCGGCAACACCGGCTCCGTAACTGTTGGCGACGCTCAGATCGGTGCTGGTTCGCAGGGCGAACAATTCGGTAACAATGTGACCATCGAAGTCGGCAACAACGGCGAAGAACCGGGGGAAATCACGATCGGCTCGGCTGATGGTTTGTTCGATACGTCAATTTCCGGCGACAGCGTGACGATTGGTTCTGCAACCGATGAAGATGGCACCCTGCAGGGTTCTGCCGATATCACGATTGCCGGTAATCGCAATCCCGAAAATAGCAACAATTCGACGACGACGATTTCCGGCGACAAGGTAACGATTGGCAACGGCACTGGCGATGTTTCGCTTGAGGGTACGAATGTTGTGTCCGATGGAGATTCAGTCAGTAGCGGCATCAATGTGGCTGTTGGCGGTGACGGAGAACTGAACATCAAGGACAGTATTCTGGATGCCACGGGTAGTCTGCCTAATGGCGAAGTCGGTACAGGCTCGGCAACAGGTAACGTAACGATCAGCGGCCCGAAAGACGAGACGCAAGGCAGCATTGAGGATTCAAAGATTGCTTCAGGCGGTGATATCGACTTCAGCGGAAACCTCGATATTGCTGACTCTGACATTGAAGCCGGCGCCGGTACAGGCTCAGGTACAGGTTCTGTGAACTTTGGAGCTACCGAGGGCGACAAGGGTACTGTCAACATCACCGGAGGTTCGACCATCACGGGTGATGGTATGACTGTCGGTAATGACACATCGGTTAATCTTGGCGGTCGGGGTGACGACGCGGATACCGGCAACCGGATCAACATCAGTGACGGCGGAGAAATTAAGGTCGAAGGCAGCCTCAATATCGCCGAGGATAATGCCATCAATGGCGCCGGTGATCTGACCGTTAACACCGGTGAGAACGGCACGGTAAATGTCGCCGAAGGTGGCTCGATTACTGCCGGTTCCGAGGATGACGTCACCACCGACGGCAATCTGACGATTTCCGGCAACGGCACCGTCAATGTGAATGGCGGCAAGCTCGAAGCAAACGCTAATGGCGAAACCGGAGGCAATGTCGTTGTTGAAAGCGGGGATGTCAACTTGAGTGACGGCGGTTCCATTGTGGCTGATGGCACCGTAACGGTTGGAAATGACCAGGAAGGAAGCTCCGGTGCATCTGTCAATGTCGGTGCCGGCGACTCCGGAACGATCGTGGCTGGTGGAAAAAATGAACAGGGCAATAATCTGATTGTCACTGGCGACGGCGTGCTCAATGTCGGTAATGACGGGCTGGGTGCAGGCGATGTTCCGCAAAATCAAGGCTCGCTCGTTGTGACGACGGATCCTGACGCAAGTGTCTCTCCGAACCCTGAAGGGGGCTTGACTATAGGCAGCGGTACGAATGTGTCTGTCAGTGACGGCGGCTATGTGTCTTCGTCAGACATCACGTTTGAAGAAGCCGGCGATGGTGGTTCTGCTGGTCGTCTTGAGATAGCAAACGGCGGCGGTATTTATACGTCTGTCGACACGATCCTTGACAATGCAGGTAATGGAGATTCAGGTCTTGTTTTCGACAAGGCTGAAGGCTCCGAGTTTGAGGTTCAAATTAGCGGAACGGTGAGCGCTGAAGAAGACGAAAACGGGAAATCCCAGCTCGATCAAATTCGCGACATCATCGGTGATTCGTCGTCACTTGTGGTTGATCACATCGAAGGTCTTGACGAAGGCGTAATCATTGATAAAGACCAACTGAAGGACGAATACTCCAGCGCTGTCGTTGGTGACGCCGTCATTGACGTCAGTGGCAATGGCGATAACAGCCTTGGCTTCGGTGGCGGCGGATCGATTATGGTCGATCAAAATGAAGACGGAAACGGTCAACTCACAATTAAGAACCCCGCGGATGGTGAAGCCAATACCGGCGTGGTCATCACCGGTTCGGAAACCGATCCGAGCAAGGAGATTGTTGTTGGTGCTGGTGCAGATGGACAGCCGGATCTCGTCACAGACGGAACGTATGACATTGCTCTTGAAGACGGCGCAGATCTGACGCTCGGCAAGGACGGTTCAGCCGGCGGCACGCTTTCGGGCAGCATTACTGCGACGACCTCAGAGGGTAACGAAGGCCAATCTTCCGATGTAACGGTCAACGGCGGCAACTTTACGGTTGAAGGAAGCATTGACCTGACGCATAAGAACGGTCAAGCCGGCGACATCATCATCCGCGACCACAACACGAGTAATCCGGATGCAGAAAACGGCCTTACCGTTGCCGGTGACGTCAACGCTGGCAATCTTGAGATGGGCGGCGGCGATACGAATTTCGATGTCAACGGTGAGCTCGATCTTTCCGGGGATGCAACGCTGGCCGGCAACGCCGACATGGACATTGTCGGTGGAATGAACGTTGGCGGTGACCTTGATCTCTCCGGCACTTCAAGTCTGGGCAAGGGTCAGCAGTCTAGCGAAGGCTCCGATGCCGACCTGACGGTTGAAGGCAACCTTGATATCACCGACAGTGCAAACGTGGATCGCGATAGCGTGGATGTAAACGGCAACGCGCACATCAATGGCAATGGCGGTCTGAAAACCGAAGGCAATTTCGATGTGGCCGGTGAATTGCAGATTGGAACAGGGACGGACATCCAGGGCGGCGAAACCGGCGGAGGTAACCCGAACGTCAATGTTTCCGGCGGCAATTTGACGACAGGCACGCCCGGTAGCAATGGCGAAGTTTCCTCCGGCGACCTCACTGTCGGTCAGGGTACGGTCACTGTAACCGGTGACGTCGGTTCCGAATCCGAAGGCAATATCATTGTTGGCAGTACGGAAGAGGGTGGTCTTGGCGGCAATCTTGTTGTAGGTAACAACGATGATGCTCTCAAGACGCCGGCAAATGTTTCGGCTGACAACAACATCACCGTTAGCAACGGCAATGCCACGATCTATGACAACGGGCATGTTTCTGCGGGCGGTTCGTTTGACGTTGCCGGAACGGGTGAAGATGACGGGAACGCTACGATTGAAGGCAGTTTGACCGCCAACGATGCCGATATTGACAACAACCTCACAATCGGCAAGGAGGACGGCGGTTCGCGCGAGCCCAACGGTTCCTTTGTGACCGATGGTTCAACCACCGTCGGTGGCGACGTGACTGTCAACGATAACGGTGAGCTCTCGGTCGGCATGAATCCGTCTCAAGCCGATGAGGGCAACCTTACGGTTGGCGGTTCGTTTACCACAGGAACAGACTCCAACGTCGACATCGGTGGTGATCTTTCCGTTGAGGGGACAGCTCAAATTGCAGGTTCAGTGGATGTTGACGGCAAGGGTAAGTTTGACAGCGATCTGACGATTGCCGACGGCGGTCATTACAACGACGAGAGTGGAAATGACTTTGTCCTTGGTGATGACGAGATTGAAACCGCAGTCTCCGGCAATTTGACCGTGGGAGATACGGCTCCTGTAGGTGAAGACAATCGTATTGGCGCTACGGCTAATCTTGGCGATGTGACGGTTTCCGGCACGACGGAACTCAACAAGGGGACGATAACTGCGGGTGATTTCACCGGCCAGGGCAATTTCACGGCCAATGCAGGCAGCAACTTCACGGCTCAGGGCGACCTGCAGCTGAGCGAGAAAGACGGCTCTGGTGCACCTGACTTGGTCGTCAACGGAGGCTTTGTATCGGCAGAAGCTGTCGGAGAGGGTGCCGACGCGAAGGGCGGCAACATTGATGTAGCCGGCAACATTTCGGTTAACAGCAATGGTTCCGTCTCTGCCGACGGTGACATCAATGCCGGCGGCTACGTTGACGTTTCCTCCGGATCGCTTACAGCCGATGGCAAGCTCACCGTCAGTGGAAACAATGATGCTGGACTGGGCCTCATTATTGGCGATGAAGATGCCCAGCCGAGTGAAGATGGTTCCTATGAAAAGACATCCTCTGTAACAGTGGGGTCGGTCGAAGCCGGGAATAAGACCCAGATTTGGGGCAACGGTACATTAACGGTTGGCGGCGATGCGCAATTCACTGGCGGCTTGGCGATGGGGCCGGGTGCAGACTATGTCAACAATTCGGACGAGAAGACGACTGTTGGAGGAGCCAACGGAGGCCTTACGCTTGACGCCGGCGCTTCTGTCGTAACCAACGGCTCATTTGTTCTGGGCAAAGAGATCGGCAACAAGGTTGGCACGAGCGCATCTCCGGAAAGTGGGACCCTTAACGGCACCATCTCGGCCGGTTCTATTGACTTTGGTAGCTATGAAAACGCCTCTAACCAGGACACGATCACTTTTGAAGGTGGTTCAACCGGTACGGATGACGCTGCCTCCCGCTTCGAAGCCGGCTTTGAAACCGGCAGTCTGACGGGCAACGTGGCTCTGAGTAACGGCGCCAATGCTGTCTTGACTCCTGGCGCTGATGGCAGTGCTCCGACTGTCAACGGATTCATCACCGTTAAAGCCGGTAATGAAGCCGATCAAAAGTTCGGCAACACGCTGACCACCAATTCAGCTAACAAGGGGGTTTACTCGGGGGCTGACGTTGAGCAAGGCAACACCTACGATGCCGTGATCAATCTGGATTCGTCGATCCAATTCACTGGCGAAAGTTCCGGCTTGATTGTCGGTGACGTAACCGGCGATCATACGACTAGCGGCTCCGGCGTTTACTTTGGTGACAATTCAACGTTGGTCATCGACGCCTCGAACATGACTTCGGGGTCCGCTTTGTTTGCTGACAGCGAAGGCAACAGCCTCGGTATTGACTATGTTGGTGCCGACGAAGGATCTGTTTCGGTCGACCTCTCTGGCTGGCTGATGGGCACGAGCGGCTCGCTTGCATTTGCTGTGGATGAAGAAGACGAAGGCAAATTCGACTTCACCAGTAGCAATGTCTTGCAAGATTTTGTGATCAGCAACGGCGAAATCTCTATGCAGGTCAAGAGCATTGAAGAGGTGACCGGCGGTACGCTTGACGGAGACCTTCAGGATGTTGTGCACAATGTCACGGCCAACGGCGGCAACAACTATGTCAGCCGGGCGTTCAATGCTCTCTTCAGTTCCGGAACCGGCGCATACGGCACGCTGACCGAGGACGGTAAGTTCACTTTGACCGGCACCGGTAACCAGGCCGCCCGTGAGATCGCCACATTCCCGGTGACAGCGGGTGCCTTTAACGCCACATACGACTATCTGACGGAATTCAACCGTGCTGTTGAGAGCCGCGCTCAGCAAAAGCGTATCGGTGACGCAAACAACGCCGTGTGGGCGCAGGTGATTGCCACCTACAACAAGAGCGATGAGCTCTTTAGCGACGCCTCGGGCTACAAGGCCGACCTCTACGGCGGTGTGCTCGGCACTGACGTGCGTCTTGGCAACGGCACCTTGATCGGCGGCGCTCTTACCGTCGGTACGGGTGACATTGAGAGTCGAGGTGCTGTGATCGGCACGAAGAATGACGCAACGTTCTACGGTTTGTCGGTCTATGCGCAGCATGACATCGGGCTGATGTCACTCAAGGGCGACGTGACGTACCTGAGAACCGAAAACGACATTGCCGGCACCTTCGAGGGCGTCAATATGGGCGGCTCCATGGACAGTGATGCCGTTTCGTTGGGCGTTCGCGCTGAGTTTGCAGCTTATTCGAGCGATACGTTTGAGGTTAAGCCGCATATCGGTTTGCGCTACACCAACTATTCGTTTGACGACTACAACGGCACGGAAATTGATGATGTCAATGCGCTTGAAGCGCCGATTGGCGTCGCATTCTCCGGCAAGGTACAAGCCAAGGGCGGCTGGACGGTCGTTCCCGAACTTGATCTGTCGGTCGTGCCGCAGTTGGGCGACAAGGAGGCATCGGTTGTGAACGCCGGTGCCGCGGTTGATCAGCGCGTGCTCGAAGGCGCGGTCTTCAACGCGAAGATCGGTCTGGGCATGCAAAAAGACAACTTCACATTCGGCGCCAACTTCCAGCACGGTGCCGGTGGCTTCAGTCGCAACAACAATGCGTTCCAGGCGTTTGCTCGCTGGACGTTCTGATAACGGATAAGCGGCGGAACTCCGGCCGCCGCTTTCTTCAAAGATAAAACAGGCATATGCCGTCTCTCTCGACCCAAGACAGGGTAGGAGAGACGGCAACTTTTTGTGTCTGCTTTTCAAGTTTCTGATTTTGCTATCAATTCTCAAATGAGCGAATCACTTAATGCAGCTTCCGAAATGGGAGTCAATGTAGACGCTGTGGTTTCCATGGTTTTTTCCGTGGAACTCGATTGGATTCGGGAGTTTTTTTCCATTTCCGTGCTTTATCAAGTGTTGGCCATTGCCGTGGCGGCACTGATTGCCTATTACGCTTCCCGTACTTTGGGCGTTCGTTTGCAGGCCATTGCGGTCAATCTTTCCGTCGGCGCTGACAAATGGCTGCCGCGTTGTTGGATTTTCCTGCTGGACCTGTCGCGAGCCGTTCTTTTCTCATTTACGGCGGCTTTGCTTTTGTCTCTGGTTGTGACGTTCTTGCATTCGACAGAATTGGTTCAGCAGGGAAGCCGACTGGTGTTGGTGCGCGTTGCCTATCAGATCTTTTACGCCTGGGCATTGCTGCTTGTGATCCTGCGTTTTGTAGAAGCCATCTTTGGGGCTAAAACGCTTGGCGTCGGCATGAGAAAGGCAATCTACGGCGTGTTCTGGACGCTTGCCGTGCTCGAAATAGTCGGAGTATTGCCTGAAGTTGTTCAGATGATGAAGAACTACACGCTTCCGATCGGTTCGGACAAATTCACAATCTGGACGCTTTTTGTCGGCATCATCACCGTTTTGGTGACGATGGGACTGGCAAGTCGCCTGGCTGACGTCTGTGAGCGAGCCATCCTCAAGATGGACGAGCTCGAAATGAATCTGCGCGTGGTGTTCGCTCGTATTGCTCGCGTCAGTCTGTTGATCGTGGCCCTTTTGTTTGCGCTTTCCAGCGTCGGTATTGATCTCACGATTTTGTCGGTGGTCGGCGGCGCCGTGGGCGTTGGCGTGGGCTTTGGCATGCAGAAGATTGCCTCCAACTACATTTCAGGCTTCATCATTCTGTTCGACCGCTCCGTCAAGCTCGGCGATCTGGTGCAGGTAAGCGGTTTTACCGGCGTGATCACGCAGATCAATACGCGATATTCGGTGATCCGCAGTTCGGCAGGACAGGAACTGATTGTTCCGAATGAGAATTTTGTGACCGGAACCGTCATGAACTATTCGCTGACCGAACGCGAAAGCGCTACGAATCTTGAAATCTCCTGCGCCTATGAAAGCGACATTGATCGCGCACTTGAAATCTTCACCGAATGCATCAAGAAGCAGCCCAGAGTGCTTAAAACCAAGGAGCCTTGGGTGGTGGTGTCGGAATTGGCCGCAAGCGGCGTCACTCTCAAGTCAGGTTTTTGGGTGACGAATCCTGAAAACGGAACAGCTGTTCTGAAGAGCAATATTTTGCGTGATGTCCTCAAGCGCTTTGCTGAGGAGGGAATTGAAATCCCGTACAACAAGCTTGATCTGATGGTCAAGAACGCGGAAGGAATTGCTACAAAGACCGTCTAAAATGGCGAGTTCTCTCTCCGACCTAGGCGATTTCGTCGGGATACCAAGGGGCCTGTGAAATTGTTCGCAGGCCAAAATTGTTTAGAGAACTAACGCATCATGAAAAAGACACTCACCACAGCCGCGGTTTTGTCCGCACTCTCCTGCGTAGCCTCCGCAACGGAAGTGACGCTCTACGGCGTTGTGGATACGGGCTTTACGTATCAGCACACCGAAGGCGGCGACGATTCGTTTGCCATGACGAGCGGCAACTATGCCGGTCCTCGTTTCGGGTTTAAGGGCACCGAAGATCTGGGCGACAATTTGACGCTCGGTTTTGTTTTGGAAG
>ERZ856578.7951-NODE-7951-length-10719-cov-2.804172_pt1 | contig 10719 bp, 9 predicted proteins | sample MGYA00514384_ERZ856578 | MGnify/ENA primary metagenome ERZ856578 (study PRJEB29103, sample SAMN06111958) | human gut metagenome | biome: human gut; feature: ankylosing spondylitis patient; material: healthy_person | host: Homo sapiens | place: China:Hangzhou...
GTAGAACTTCCCAATGAGCAGAAGAGAGACCAGACTTTTATGGGAGATTGGAACGGCAGATACCAAAATCAACTGGAAGGGAAAAGGATATCTGTGTGGACATCATATGAAAGTAAGAGTACAGGGATCTGAGAAAGGAACGGAGATCCCGGCAGGAGCACCGGTGATGGTTGTCGGAATGGAGGGATTTAAGCCGGTGGTGGCGCAGGTATAAAGAGAGAGACGTTAGATCTTGGATAGTAAGCGTATAAAGAGAGAGACGTTAGATCTCGGATAATAAGCGTGTATGAAAAATGAGAGGCAAAAGTTATGAATAAGACGGAAAAGCGAATGAAGATATTCACGCTGATCATGCAGGTGATCATCCAGGCAGTGCTATTATTTCCGTGGATGAACATGGGGACATGGAAATGCAATGTGCCGGAATATCTGATAAAATTGGCTGCTTCGGGCGATGGGATGAGTTACATAAAGAAAAGTCTGAAGCCTTTGGGAGTACTGGACGGTGCAGATGAACAGATGATGGTTCAGATACTGATGCTGTTCATCTGTGAACTGGTAATGGTACTGGTAATCCAGGTGATAGGAATTGTGAATCTGATACTGGCTTTAAGCAATCACCATAAACTGCTTCTGGATATCATGTCACTGATCGCAGGATGTATGATATCATTTCTTGGGGCAGATGGGGCAGTATTTTCAGATCCGCTGTCACAGGTGTATCCATTTTTACTGGTAGTGCTTCTGGTGATCAATTTGATCGGTGCGAAGCTGATTGATTCGTGGCAGGAAGAGAAAAAGATACAGGAAGAAGTTAAAGCCAGAGAGAAAAATTACAAAGAAGAAAAGAAAAAGCATCTGGAATTTTCGGGGAAGTATCCGAAAGGATTCTATACGGCCCTGTGGAAGAATTTTAAAAGTTCAAAAAGAGATTTTATTGTTTACGTAAGTATGAACCTGCTTCCGGCAACGCTGATATTTTCCGGAGTCGGAATGGCACAGATGCTGGCACCATTTAATAAAGAAGGAAATATACTGACGGGGCATGGAATCACGGCAATTCTGCTGGAATTCCTGATCGTGAGTCTGATCGCATCGCTGATGCTGATGATCACGAATCTGTTGTCATATTTCAGAAAACGGATGAGAAATTACAGTATATTTTCTACTCTGGGAATGCGGAAGTCTACACTTTATGAAGTGCTTGGAGCAGAGATTGTGGCTGGAATTCTGGGAATGCTGATCGGGGGAGCCTGCATCGGAAGTGTGATCCTGTGTATCATCCGCAGAATTTTCATGGCAAGATCCGGAGTGGGAGCACAGCCGGCGAAGATTACAGGATTCACATATTTGATCGCAAGTCTTATCATGATCGGAATATCCGGGATTGGACTGATGATCCTGCGGGATTTCTTCCTGTACAGGGAACTAAAAAAAATGCAGCTGGGCGATGTGGAAAAGGAGAAGATGCCGGAAAAACGGATCGGTCTGTGGCTTACAATTGGCCTGGTCATTGTGGTATTTGGAATAGTGAATTTCGGAATGCGGAAGAATGCCGAAGGGTTACGGATACTTTTATTTATCTTCCTGGGCATTTATCTGGCGGAAAAGTTTGGATTTGGATTGTTCCTGAAAGTGCGGAAGCATAAAAAGAGTTATTATGCAAAGTTGATCCCATATAATTCGTTTTATTACCGTTTCAAGAGTACATTCCGTTATGTGTACGTGATCAGTCTTATACCGGTACTGATATTGTTCTTATTTGGAAAAGATATGATCTCAGCGAAGATCGCGCAAAAGCCGGAAGGACTGTTCCCGTATGATTTTGTATGTATGGCAACGGAAGCGGATGAGACATTCTGGAAACAGCTGCAGGAAAAATATGACGTGAAATTCCAGGAGTATCCGATGGTACGCGTGACGAATGTGGATAATTCGGAAAAGCTGGATGATGCCAGAGCAGTGATCATGCCGCAGGGACAGCATATAGGCATCTCGGAGACGACGTATAAAGAACTGAATAAGGCACTTGGAAAGAAAAGTGAAAAAATGAATCTATCTGCTGACGGAAAGGAAATCTATATTATTTACCAACAGGATAAGAGTACGAAGGCACATCCACTGGATTACCTGAATTCGAGAAAAGAGCCGTACCTGCACATCGGACAGCCAATAGAATCTTATGGATTTCTTGATCGGGAAAAGATCTATCCAACACGAACCGTAAAGGGTGAAAAGACGGATATCCTGACAGGTGCATTCCGGCAGGGAAGTGAGGAGAATTTGGTTGTATTTTCGGATAAATATTTTGAAAAGGTTCAGGACGACTGGAAGAAATATAATTGGATCACCGGAGCTCCGGTTGAGGAGGGTGAAGCAGAAGAAGGAGTGACGCTCCATCACTGGCCGACAAAGCTTGTCCTTTTGAATGTGAAAAATGCAGATTATCAGAAGATAGAAAAAGAGCTCCAGGCTTTTCGGAAGGTACATAAAGAGGATGAAAGATTTGACAAGGATGTATTATCCTGCTATTCCAAACGTACAACGATGGAACAGATTGAAAGCGAACGCTTTATGACAACGGTAGTAGATATATTTATTATGGGAGCATTTCTGCTGGGAAGTGTTCTGGTCATTTACTTGAAATATGAATCTGAGATGACGGACAAGAAGAAGCGGAATCATTTCTTAACCTGTATTGGAATGAGCTCGAAAGAAAGAGAAAAGCTGATCCGGACAGAGACGGGAATCTTTTTCTGGATCCCGGCAGCAGTTGCGGTTGTTATGGTGCCGGTGTTAACCGGGGAGATGTGGAACATGCGGGAATATACGAAGGCTGACGGTGTACATTATCTGCGATATCTGTTGATCCTTGCAGTTATATATCTTGTAGTGCAGGGCATCGGTGTAAAGGTGATTGAGCAGTATACAATAAGAAAGGTAGAAGGAAAGCATGAAAGAAATATTAAAGGTAAATAACCTGATCAAGAAATTTCCAAAAGCCGGTGGGGAGATTGATGATGCGGATGCGATTTCGGTACTGAAAGGCATTAACTTTGATGTAGAACAGGGAGAGTACGTCGGAATTATGGGAAAATCCGGCTGTGGAAAGACAACACTTCTGAAGATCCTGGGATTTATGGTTCAGCAGTCGGACGTATTGTTGCCCATGCGCTCTTCAGTCTGTTTTTTTTTTTGTTTTTTTTTTAGAAAGATCGGATTTGTATTCCAGGATTTTAATCTGATGGACAGTCTTTCGGTAAAAGAAAATATCATGCTTCCGGTATTGCTGGATAAAAAGGAACAGAAAGAATGTGAAGAGAAAGCGGAAGCATTGGAAAAGCAGTTTGGGATTGAACATCTTCAGGAAAAGAATCCTTATGAACTGTCCGGCGGTGAGCGGCAGAGAGTGGCAATCTGCAGGGCGCTGATCAATGATCCGAGTATCATATTTGCAGATGAGCCGACGGGAAACCTCGACTCAAAATCCGGAAAAGTTGTTGCGGAGGAATTCCGGAAAATCAATGAGGAGTTAGGGAAGACCCTTCTGATGGTAACGCATGATCCACAGATGGCAAGCCGGTGTAAGAGAGTGATATTTCTGAAAGACGGATATGTGATGAATGATGTGAGAAAAGAGGGCACGGAAGAAGAATTTTACAGAACGATCATTGGGGAGATGGAGAAGTTTTAAGATGAGATAATATATAGATGGTGATATGGGCTATGCGGCGGAAGATAATTCTGCCGCTTTTTTTACGAAAATTAATCTTGTAATCATATGAACAATATGCTATTCTGAATGCACTTCAAAGAGTGACTTCTACAAACTCTTAAGTATTTCTAGGCCAAAAGGCATCAAGTTTCGACCGTTTCACACCTAAAAATGTCTGAAACATATTTCCGACTTGAGAGAACACGAAAATTTTATAATCTATTCAGGAGGACGTGCCTATGACAAACAAACTTCAACAGTATTTCCCGATGATTCGGACAAGGGAGGAGGTGTTGAATGAGATTGAAAGTAAAAGCAGATTAAAAAATTTATTTTATGAGTGGACAGAGGAAAATCAAAATGAATTTTTAGATTTTTGTACCGGGGTGAAAGGCATAAAAATCATGTATGATTTCATGATAAAAGAAATTCTGAATCCGGAGAATACACCGGAGAGAGTAAATGAATTACTCACGTTACTTCTCGGACAAAGAGTGAGAATCGTAGATGTATTACCAAATGACGGGACAAGATTAGCGGATGAATCTACGCTTCTTATTACAGATATGGTAGTGCAACTGGAAGATGGAAGTATTGCGAATCTGGAAATTCAGAAAATCGGATACTATTTTCCGGGAGAAAGAAGTGCCTGTTACTCAGCAGATCTGTTGCTTCGGCAGTATAAGAGAGTGAGAGGAATCAAAGGAAAACGATTCTCTTACAGAGATATCAAGCAGGTGTATACGATCGTGTTATTTGAAAAAAGTCCAACAGAATTCCAGAAATTTTCCAATAATTATATCCATCGTTTTATGCAAAAATCTGATACAGGAGTAAATATAAATTTATTACAAGAATATCTGTTCATACCTCTTGACATATTCAAAAAGAATCAGCAAAATGAAAATAGAAGTGTAAAAATAGAAAACCGGCTGGAAGCATGGCTTGCATTTTTCTGCATGGATGATCCGGAGACGATTATAGATATTATAGAGAAATATCCGGATTTTAAAGAAATGTATGAACAGGCTTATGATGTCTGCCGGAATATCGAAGAGGTGATGCAGATGTTTTCGAAAGAATTGCTGGAGTTAGACAGGAATACAGTAAAGCTGATGATTGATGATATGCAGAAGGAGATAGACTGCCAGAGAGAGCAGTTGAGTCAGAAGGATGAGGAGATGTTAGAAATGAGGAAAGAAATACAACGATTACAGCAGCTATTGGATAAAAAATAGCATGAAAAATGTCAAAAGAATTGTTTTAGATACTTATAAAAATAACTAGTCAGTTGAAAGAGGTGATGTAGATGTTTTCGGAAGAATTGTTAGAATTAGATCGAAATACAGTAGAATTCATGATTGAAGATATGCGGAGGCAGATAGAAGAGAAAGATGAGCAGATAAAACAACTAGATGAGCAGTCAAGACAACTGGAGGAACAGATAAGACAACGGAATAAACAAATAAAAGAAAGTGATAAGCAAATAAGACAACTGGAGGAACAGATAAAAGAAAGCGATAGGCAGATAGGACAGTTGGATGAACAGATAAAAGAAAGCGATAGGCAGATAAGACAGTTGGATGAACAGATAAAACAATCAGAACAAGAAATACAAAAAATGGAGGAAGCAAAAGAGTAATACATAGCCTGGCTGTCTCAGGAACGTGAAACAGCCAGACCGCTTACCTCAAAACACGTAATCCAGGGATATTCCATATAGTTGATGCTAATATCCCCGTCTACAACAATCCCATCAGGCAGATAATAGACATTACCGAGAGGACTGGCCACGCAGACATACCCCTGTGCGAGCATGTCCTCTTTTTCTTTATCGGTAAATCCTACCGATATCTCCAGACGCGGAGGGGCACATCAACTGGTGATTGTTTCGATGGAAAGTATGATGTTGCGGAATCCGCGTTTATTCATATAGGCAACAGCGTTATTGTTTAGATGTACCATATATTCAGATCCTTTCAAAACTTAATATTGTTAGTCCCGGCAAAATGTTATCTGAAATATAGTGTAACATGAATGGTGAAAAATGTCCGTATTATCTATAATCTTTCAGAATTATCATGTAAATGAATATACTCCGCTACAGACCGGTCAAAAGTCTTGATATGCTGGAACAGCCAGTCTACGACATTATGCTTTACCTGTTCGATAAACTGATTATCAGGCCCTTCGTTTTCATTAAGATAATCATATAATTCCTGAATGGATTTCTTGAATTCTTCATGTTTGGCATGATGTGCGGCAAGTTCCGGGTAAGATACCTTTTTCTGAAGTTCCTCTTCTTCCTGAAAATGAAAATTCGTATATTCATCAAGGTAATCTAACATTTTGATCGCTTTGATCTTACTGTCACCGGATTCGCATGCTGCGACGAACTGCCGGATGCGGTCGATCAGTTCCTGATGCTGGGAATCGATGGTTTTGTTGCCTGTAATTAAGTTATCGTCAAATGTAATATTCATAGAGAAACCTCCTGTCTTTGGTACACATTGAATCCTCGTCCCGCATAGTCTATAATGAATCGTAGAAAATGTTTATCAGCAGAGAAAAGGATTGGATTATGAAGTTACAACAGTTACAGATATTTCAGAACCTGACAGAAGAAGAACTGGAAAAAAGTCTTGTCTGTTCACAGGCTGTAGTAAAGAAATATCCGAAAGATACCTATATTTTCCGCCAGGGTGATGTGCCGTTAAAATTATATTTCATATTGGAAGGAATGGTTGAGCTTGGCAGTATCAACCTGAATGGTAAGATTACCCGGAGCAGTTACGTTATGGTGGGTGAGGAGTTTGGCGAAGTAGAAATGTTTCTGCGCCAGTCTGCTTACTCCGGTTATGCAAAAGCAAAAAATGAAGTGTCGGTTCTGGAGGTTTCACAGAATTTCTTTGGCGGAAGATGCGAAAGAAACTGTGTACATCACAGTAAGGTTGCCTTCAATATGCTTCAGCTTTTTGCGGAAAAAGCAGAGAAATGTAACCGTCAGATAGAGGTTCTTACCAGTGGAAACTTACGTCAGCGTGTAGCGGCGTACCTGTTGGAAAACTGTGATCCGGACTATCGGGTCCGTTTGCATATGAACAGGGAAGATCTGGCAGTATATCTGAATACTACAAGACCATCTCTGTCGCGTATGCTGCTTACTTTACAGGATGAAGGTATCATCCGTCTTGTAGGCCGTAAGGTAATCGAGATCACGGATTATGAAAGACTGCAGTCGGAAGAGTAATTAATCTTCTGCAACAAATACTTCTTTTCCTAATCCGCAGATTGGACATACCCAGTCATCCGGAAGATCTTCAAAGGCTGTGCCCGGTGCGATTCCGTTATCCGGGTCTCCTACAGCTGGGTCATATTCGTAGCCACATGGTTCACATACATATTTTTTCATAGTTAAAATCTCCTTTTATTAGAATTTAATTGGTTGTTGATTGTTGCTGCACAACTTATGTTGTAATTGTAGTATAGCTCTTTTGTAGAAGATAGTTTGTAACAAATGTTACGAAAATGAGAAAAGTTGATAATTTAATATCAATTCAATTAGAAATTTCCAGATTAAAACGGAAAAATATCAGTTGATCAATTATAAGAAGAAATTGCTGGGACAGAGTTATATATCTATATCAGCAATTTTTAAATGTCATATAAAGAATATTAAGTATTCTTAATTTATCGCCACGCTTTACCCACTGTAAAATCAAAAATGCAACAAATTTCGTAAAAAAATATCACCAAAATTTAGACTGTATTCCAAACATTTATTTTAACAAAATTACCTCTTTCCTTTTTGTCTGTTATAGAGTATCATATTACTTGCACAACATCTTGTGCAGAAAAGATGTTAAAAAAACAATATTTAGTAGTATTTGAGGGTGAGCACATACTACATCGGCAATAAAAATAAGAGAGGGATAGACATGAACGCAGAAATAAAGACGAACGTAATTAAGAGAAACGGCGAAGAGGTAGCCTTCGACCTGGAGAAGATCATTAATGCGATCAAAGGTGCAAACAAGGACGTCGATAAACTGCATCGGATGAATGAATATCAGATTATGGCAGTGGCGGACAACGTTGCAAAGAAAATTGAGGAATCCACTCATGCTGTCAATGTAGAAGATATACAGGATATGGTAGAGACCGGAATTATGGAACTGCGCGGCTATGAAGTCGCACAGAAATATGTGCGCTATCGTTATAAAAGAGAACTGATGAGAAAGACGAATACAACAGATAACGGAATTCTTGCACTTCTGGAGCATATGAATGAAGAGGTGAATCAGGAGAACTCTAACAAGAATCCTGTGATCAACTCTACACAGCGTGATTATATGGCCGGAGAAGTAAGTAAGGACTTGTCAAGACGTGTCCTTCTTCCGGAAGAGGTTGTACGTGCGCATGAAGCGGGAATCATTCATTTCCATGATTCCGACTATTTCGCACAGAAAGAGCATAACTGTGACCTGATCAATCTTCAGGATATGCTTCAGAACGGAACTGTCATCAGTGAGACGATGATCGAGAAGCCGCACAGCTTCTTTACAGCATGTAATGTAACGACACAGATCGTTGCACAGGTCGCAAGTAACCAGTATGGCGGACAGTCCTTTACACTGGCACATCTGGCACCATTTGTAGATATCAGCCGTAAGAAAATCCGCAGAAATGTGATCGCAGAGCGTGAAGAGTGTGGAGAGAGCTTAGACGAGACAATTATTAATAAAGTAACAGAACGCCGTTTGAGAGAAGAAGTAAAGAGCGGTATCCAGACGATTCAGTATCAGCTAATCACATTGATGACATGTAACGGACAGGCTCCGTTTGTTACAATGTTCATGTATCTGGATGAGGTAGAAGAAGGAAGAACCCGTGATGACCTGGCTATGATCATCGAAGAAGTGATGATCCAGAGAATGCAGGGTGTAAAGAATGAAAAAGGTGTATGGATCACACCGGCATTCCCAAAACTGATCTATGTATTAGATGAAGATAATATTACAGAAGATTCCAAATACTGGCATCTGACAGAACTGGCAGCAAAATGTACAGCAAAACGTATGGTGCCGGATTACATCTCTGCCAAGATTATGAAAGAGATGAAGAACGGAGAAGTATATCCTTGTATGGGATGCCGTTCGTTCCTGACGGTAGAAGACAGTCAGAGAAATCCGGATGGAACTCATAAGTTCTACGGACGTTTCAATCAGGGGGTTGTAACGATCAATCTGGTAGATGTGGCATGTTCTTCAGAGGGAAATATGGATAAATTCTGGGCTATCCTGGAAGACAGACTGGAACTGTGCCACAAAGCACTGAGATGCAGACATGAGCGTCTTCTCGGAACGATTTCCGATGTCGCACCGATTCTGTGGCAGAATGGTGCACTTGCAAGACTGAAAAAAGGCGAGACGATCGATAAATTGTTGTTTGACGGCTATTCAACCATTTCTCTTGGTTACGCAGGCCTCTATGAGATGTGTGTACGTATGCTTGGCAAATCACATACAGACCCGGACGCAAGACCATTTGCCATGCAGGTAATGCAGAAATTAAATGATAAATGTGCAGAATGGAGGGCAGCTGAAAATATCAGCTATTCGGTATATGGAACACCGATGGAATCTACCACATACAAGTTCGCAAAATGTCTGCAGAAACGATTCGGAATCATCAAAGGTGTAACCGATAAGAATTATATTACGAACAGCTATCATGTACATGTATCAGAGCCGATCGATGCATTCAAGAAACTAAAATTCGAAGCAGATTTCCAGAAGCTTTCACCGGGAGGAGCGATCAGTTACATCGAAGTACCGAATATGCAGAATAATATTCCGGCGGTACTTTCGGTTATGCAGTATATTTACAATAATATTATGTATGCAGAGCTGAATACAAAGAGTGATTACTGTGAATGCTGTGGTTATGACGGAGAGATCCAGATCAAGGAAGATGAAGCAGGAAAGCTGATCTGGGAATGCCCGAATTGCGGTAACCAGAATCAGGATAAGTTATTCGTGGCAAGAAGAACCTGTGGATATATCGGAACACAGTTCTGGAATCAGGGACGTACGCAGGAAATCAAGGACAGAGTATTGCATCTGTAACATAAATGAAGATATGTCCAAAGTCCATAACTTGTGATGTTGATAAAGATTATAGCAGGAGTATATCGAAAGATATGCTCCTTTTCTAATTTGTCTATTCTTCGTGTTTAAACATGAATCAAAATAGTATATAATTAATAAATATCAAAAAGGAGACTTTACAAATCATGAATTACGGAAATATAAAAGAATGCGACATCGCAGACGGACCGGGCGTCAGAGTCAGCCTGTTTGTATCCGGCTGCAGGCATCACTGCAAGGGATGTTTTAATGAGGAGACCTGGAATTTCAACTATGGACAGCCATACACAGAAGAGACGGAAGCGGAAATATTGAATTCGCTGGATTCTAACTTCATTCAAGGATTCACTTTGCTCGGAGGGGAACCGTTCGAGCCGGAGAATCAGGTGGAACTGGTAAAGCTTTTAAAGAAAGTAAGAGAAACATATCCAAAGAAAGATATCTGGTGTTACAGTGGGTATCTTTGTGATCGCGATATGATCCCGGGAGGCTGTGTGCATACGAATGTGACTGACGAAATGCTGTCTTATATCGATGTGCTGGTAGACGGGGAGTTTAAGGAAGCATTAAAGGATGTGACACTGGTGTTCCGGGGAAGCCAGAATCAGAGGATTATTAATGTGAAAGAAAGTAAGAAACAAGGAAAAGTTGTACTTGAAGATTATTGATACTAGTGATGAGAATATAAAGTATCATGCAATGAAAAATATTATATATAGAAGAAAGATCATGAAGATGTATTATTGCTATGCAGGAAATAAAAAAGCAGGAGATTATTTCCCCAAACCCGGCAACTAAAGACCTACACCACCGCCCACGGACTATCCAGTAACGCCGTATATGCCATCAAAGGAG
>ERZ856578.7956-NODE-7956-length-10715-cov-3.531115_pt1 | contig 10715 bp, 9 predicted proteins | sample MGYA00514384_ERZ856578 | MGnify/ENA primary metagenome ERZ856578 (study PRJEB29103, sample SAMN06111958) | human gut metagenome | biome: human gut; feature: ankylosing spondylitis patient; material: healthy_person | host: Homo sapiens | place: China:Hangzhou...
CGGGTTTAGCAGTCCAGATTCAGAAGCTCCACTGCCTGCCGCGCCGCCTGCATGTGTCCTCGATGGGGCGGGTTAAACGTCCCGCCGTAGATGCCAATTCTGCTCATGACCTCACCTCACGATTTTCTGTTACGGCTTTTCCTGCCGTCCCATTGCCTTTTCCTTCTCCCGCTCAATGGCCCGGTCGATGGCCGTCTGGCGGAAATAGGCGTTGCGCCGCTCCCGCTCGGCCTGAGCCGCCTTGCGGCGGGCCTGGGCTCCCTTGCGCACGGGATTGGACTTGGCCACGGGGACGGGGGCCAGCTTCGCCCTGCCCACCTGATTTCTCTCCCGTTTCAGCCGCTCAGACTCCCGGTATAAGACGAATCGAAAGCCCACGGCACACATACCGGCTCGGCGCCAGTCGCCGCGCAGAGGGCATCCAGCGCCTCCCTGGCGGTCAGGAAGGAGGCCTCCAGCGCCCGGCCCTTGATCAGCTCTCTGGCCTCCAGCTGGGTCACAGCCTCCAGCACCACCTGTTCTGTCACGCCGCCTTTTCCCACAATGAGGGTGGTCTCCAAGCCATTGGCTTGGGCCCGCAGCTCGGCTCTCTCTTTACTGGTCAGCATGTTCCGCCTCCTGACATAATTTCTCATAGAATAACTTCAGGGCAACCGCCCGGTGGGAGACCTGGTTTTTCTCCCCGGCAGTCAGCTCCGCAAAGGTTTTACCCGCAGGGGGATAGTAGAAAATGGGGTCGTAGCCGAAGCCGCCTGCTCCATGGGCCTGACGCAGAAGCTCCCCATGGGCCTCTCCCCTGGCCTGGATCATCCGGCCATCGGGATACACCAGGGTAATCACAGAAACAAATTGGGCCTGACGCTGTCCGTCCGGCACTTGCTCTGTGTTTTTCAGCAGGAGCAGCAGCCGGCCCCAGTCGTCCAGGGAGGGGTCGTCCCCGTACCGGGCCGAATGCACCCCGGGGGCGCCTCCCAATGCGTCCACCGCAATGCCGGAGTCGTCCGCCAGAGCCGGCAGGCCGGTGGCCTCCATGACGGCGTGGGCCTTGAGGAAGGAATTCTCCTCAAAGGTCTGCCCCGTCTCCTCCACCTCCACATCCACACCCAGGTCGGATTCCAGCACCAGCTCTATATTCAGCGGCTTCAGAATCGCGCTGATTTCCACCAGCTTATGAGGATTCTTGCTGGCCAGCACTACTTTCATACCAATTCCCCCAAAACTTTTTTCTCTAACGCAATCAGCTCCCGGCAGCCTTTGCCGCAGAGCCGAAGGAGCTTCTGCTCCTCTTCCAGGGTAAAGGGCCGCCCTTCCCCGGTGCCCTGCACTTCAATCAGGTTGCCGTTGCCATTCATCACACAGTTGAGGTCGACTGCCGCCCGGCTGTCTTCCACATAGCACAGATCCAGCATGGCCTCCCCGCCCACAATTCCGGCGGAAATACCCGCCACATAGTTCCGAATGGGCAGCTTCTCCAGGAGGCCCCGGGTCATAAGGCCGCGACAGGCCAGGACCAGGGCCACAAAGCCCCCGGTCACCGATGCGGTCCGGGTGCCTCCGTCCCCCTGGAGCACGTCGCAGTCGATGGTGATGGTCCGGATCCCCAGAGCCTCCAGATCCACTGCCGCCCGGAGGGCCCGGCCCACCAGGCGCTGAATTTCCGCGCTCCGGGGGGCCAGCTTCAGCTTGGAGACGTCCCGCTTGCTCCGCTCCCGGTTGGCTCTGGGGAGCATGGAGTACTCTGCCGTCACCCAGCCCCCCTTACTCACATGGGGTGGAACCCGCTCCTCCACCGAGGCATTGCACAGCACCACCGTGTCTCCCGCCCGGACGAGGCAGCTGCCTTCGGCAAACTTCGTAAAGCCCAGCTCCAGGGTCACGGGCCGGAGCTGATCCAGCGCTCTTCCATCCTGTCTCAATCTCATCACCTCACAGAAGGGCATTGACGAAGTCTCTGGCGTCAAAGGGCATCAGATCCTCCGCCTTCTCCCCCACGCCGATGTACTTCACCGGAATTTGCAGGGCGTCCGCTACGGCGATGACGATGCCGCCCTTGGCCGTGCCGTCCAGCTTGGTGAGGGCCATGGCCGTCACGCCGGCAATTTCTTTAAACTGCTTGGCCTGCAAAAGGCCGTTCTGCCCCGTGGTGGCATCCAGCACCAGCAGGACCTCCTTGTCCGCATCCGGCAGCTCCCGGTCGATGATCCGGGAGATCTTGCTCAGCTCGTTCATCAGATTGGCCTTGTTGTGCAGCCGCCCGGCGGTGTCGCAGAGGATCACGTCGGCGTTTCTGGACTTGGCCGCCTGAATGCCGTCAAACACCACGGCGGCGGGATCTGCCCCCTCATGTTGGCGGACGATGTCCGCGCCGGTGCGTCCGGCCCAGATCTCCAGTTGGTCCGCGGCGGCAGCCCGGAAGGTATCGCCGGCGCACATCAGCACCTTTTTCCCCTGGTCCCCCAGCTGCTTGGCCAGCTTGCCAATGGTGGTGGTCTTCCCCACCCCGTTGACGCCGATGACCAGCACCACAGAGGGGCGGGTGCCCAGACGCAGGCGGGTGTCGCCCACCTCCAGCATCTCCACCAGAATGTCTTTGAGGGCGGTCTTGGCGTCCTCCGGCTCCCGGATTTTCTCTTCCCGGACCCGGTTGCGCAGGGCTTCCACCGCTCTTCCGGCGGTCTCCACACCCAGGTCTGCCAGGATCAGACACTCCTCCAGCTCGTCGTAAAACTCGTCGTCCAGATTGGAAAAGCCGGAAAACACATTGCCCAGGGTCTCGGCCATGGCTTTTCTGGTTTTGGTCAGGCCTTCTTTGATTTTACTGAAAAATCCCATTAATTTTCTCCTCAATTTTTATATCGCCGTGACTTTCACAGTCACCCAGGGATGGGCTTTGCTCCCATCCTCGAAACCGCAGCGGCTCCTATTCCATGATGCCCAATTCCTGCTCCATCTGATTCAGATCCATGTGGAGAATCTTGGAGACGCCCTGCTCCTGCATGGTGACGCCGTAGAGGACGTCTGCCGCCTCCATGGTGCCCCGCCGGTGGGTGATGACGATGAATTGGGTCTTTTGGCACAGGTGGTGCAGATAGCTGGAGTACCGCTCCACATTCCGGTCGTCCAAGGCGGCGTCAATCTCGTCCAGCATGCAGAAGGGTGTGGGCCGCACCTTCATAATGGAGAAGTACAGGGCGATGGCCACAAAGGCCTTCTCCCCGCCGGAGAGCAGGGTGATGGTCTTCAGCTGCTTGCCAGGGGGCTGCACCCGGATTTCGATGCCGCAGGTCAGTGGATTGTCCGGGTCCTCCAGGACCAGGGCGCCCTTGCCGCCGCCGAACATCTCGGTAAAGGTCTGTTGGAAATACTGGTCAATTTTTTGAAACTCCGTCACGAAGATGGAGGTCATTTCCGTGGTGATGTTCCGAATGATGCTCTCCAGCTCCCGTTTGGCGGTGAGCACATCGTCCCGCTGGGCGGTGAGGTAGGAATACCGCTCATTGACCCGGGCGTACTCTTCAATGGCCCCCAGGTTGGGGGTGCCCAAGGCGGCAATTTTCCGCTTCAGCTCCCCGATCCGCCGGTTGCCTGCCGGCACGGATTCCAGCTCCGCCCGCTCCTGGGCGGCGGTGGAGGGGGTGAGGCCATAGGTGTCCCACAGCCGGTCGATGACCTGCCGCTCTTCCAGGGCGGTGGTCACTTTTTTTTGCTCCAGGAGGGCACAGGCCCGCTCCATGGTGAGAATGGATTTATTTTTGTCCTGGGCCTCCCGCTCGGTCCGGGTCTTTCCGGCCTCGGTCTGGGCCCGGGCATCCAGGGCTTGCTGGAGCGCCTGGCGGGCTTCTCCCGTCTTCTCCTGGTTGGCCGCCCGGTCCCGGCTCACCCGATCCAGATCCTCTTGGATCCGGGCGGTATCGGCTTCCGTGGCCTCCAGGATCGCCAGCTTCTGGGCCCGGTCTCCCTCCAGGGAGGCGCACAGGGATTCCAAACGCTCCACATTTTCTGTGGCGGACCGGCGCTCAGCCTCCAGGGCGGCCATGTCCGTCTTGTTTGCGGCCATCCGGCCGGTGAGGACCTCAGTCTGGCGGGCGGCGTCGGACTGGTCCTGACTGAGGCTCTCCAGGGTGCTCTCTGCATCGGTCAGCTGATATCGCAGTGTCTCCAGCTGGCCCCGGAGGCTGGCTGCCCGCTCCCGGTCGGCTTGGTGACGGGTGCGGAGGGTCTCCATCTCCCGCCCGGCGGAGGCCGCCGCATCTCCCAGGGCCTGGAGGAGCACATGGTGCTGCTTCTCCTCTCCTTCCAGCCGCAAGACCTCGTCTTCTGCGGCCCGGAGCTGCTCTTGGGTGGCGGTCAGCTCAAATTCTGTCTGCTCCACCGCCCGCTGAGCCTCAGCCAGGGCGTTCTCGGTGGCCGTCTTCTGAGCTTGCAAGGCAATCTCCTGGGCGCTCAGGCGCTTGAGCTCGTTGGCCCGGGACAGGAAGCCCGCCTCTTTGGCCACAGAGCCGCCGGTCATGGAGCCGCCGGGGTTCATGACCTGGCCGTCCAGGGTGACGATCTTAAACCGGCTGCGGTACTGCCGGGCCATGGCGATGGCGCTGTCCAGCTCCTCCACAATGACTGTCCGGCCCAGGAGATTCTCCACTACGCCCCGGTACCGGTCTTCACAGCGGACCAGCCGGGAGGCCACTCCCACAAAGCCCCGGCAACTGTCGACTCCGGACTCCTGCAAAGAGCGGGGCGTCATGGCGCTGAGGGGCAGGAAGGTGGCCCGGCCGCCTCCTGTGCGCTTCAAAAACCCAATGGCCGCCTTGGCGTCGGCTTCTGCGTCCACCACAATCTGCTGCATGGCGGCGCCCAGGGCGATCTCTATGGCTGTGGTAAACCGGTCCTCGGTGTGAATGAGGTGGGACACGGGGCCGTGGATATGCAGAAGGCCACCCCGCCGACTCTCCTGCATGATGCTACGGACCGACTTGTTATAACTCTCAAAATCCTCTTCCATGGCCCGGTAGACCCGGGCCTTGGCTGAGACGGAATCCAGCTGGCTGGTCTGCCGCCGCAGCTCCTCCCGGGGGCCATCCCGGCGCTGCAGCCGCCCGGACTGGCGCAGCTGGTAGCCGTCCATGGCGTTGGTCAGGGTTTGGACCCGGCTCCGACAGGACTGCAGGGCCTTCTGGCAGGTATCCAGGGCGCTCTGGGCCTGGGCTTGCCGCTGCTGCCCGGCGTCCAGATCGGCCTGGAGATCCTGCATCCGGCTCTGGGCCTGGCGGACAGATTCCTCCAAGGCGGCCAAATCCGCCTGCCGCCCGGCGATATCCGCCTGGAGGGTCGACTGGCGGCTGCGCAGCTCCAGATACTGCTTGGTAATGCCCTCGGCGTTGGCGGTGAGGCGCTGGATCTGCCCCCCGATTTCCTCCAAAGCCTGGCGGAGCTCCTGGAGCTCTTGGTCAATGGCGGCAATCCGGTTCCGGCTGTCTGCAATCTGCTGGACAATGCCAGAGCTTCGGCCCTCCTGCTGGCTCAGCTCCTCCCGGATCCGGTCTGCATTTTGTTGGTTGTTGCGGATGTTCCCCTGCAGGAGGGCAACCTGCCCGTCCAGCTGCCGGTCGGAGGCTTCCAGCGCCGTCACCTGCTCCCGGACGGACTCCAGGGCGGCGTCCTGCTCCCGCAGAGCGCCGCTCAGCTCCTCGGCCTTCCGGTACAGGCCCTCCAGGGCCATGTGCTCCTGCTCCAGCACAAATGAAGAGGAGGTGTAATCTTCTTCTGCCTTCTTGGCGGCCGCCGCCAGCTTGTCCAGATTTTCCAGCCAGACGGCAATCTCCAGACCCCGGAGCTCCGCTTTGTATTCCAAATAGTTCCTGGCCTTTTCCGACTGGAGCCGCAGGGGGTCCAGCTGAAGCTCCAGCTCGGAGACCTTGTCCCCAATGCGCAGGAGATTGTCTTCCGTGGTCAGGAGCTTCCGCTCCGTCTCCTCTTTGCGGTGGCGGTATTTGGAGATTCCCGCCGCCTCCTCGAAAATCTCCCGACGGTCGGTGCTCTTCACCGCCAGGATCTCGTCAATGCGGCCCTGGCTGACGTTGGAATATCCCTCCCGGCCCAGGCCGGTGTCCATAAACAGCTCGTGGATGTCCCGTAGGCGGGCTGATTGCTTGTTGATATAAAATTCGCTGTCCCCAGAGCGGTAGTACCGCCGGGTGACCATAACCTCATCGGTGTCATAAGGGAGGGCCCGGTCGGTGTTGTCCAAGGTCAGGGTGGCCTCCGCAAAGCCCACTGGCGCCCGCTTCTGGGTGCCGCCAAAGATCACGTCCTCCATCTTCGCTCCCCGCAGGGTCTTGGTACTCTGCTCGCCCATCACCCAGAGGATGGAGTCGGAAATGTTGGATTTACCGCTGCCATTGGGACCCACAATGGCTGTGATGTCGCTGCCGAATTGAATCGTCGTCTTATCAGGGAAAGACTTGAAGCCCTGAATCTCCAGTGATTTCAGATGCACAATGGAACCTCGCCGTCTCTTTTTTCTTAGGTATCAGTTCATTATACCAATTTTTCCGTGCAATTGCAAGTAATTTTCCGCTTCTACTCAGAGCAACCGCATGGACTTTTTCATGCGTGTACTGGCGTAGAGAACAGACAGGTGAGAAGGCATCTGGCGGTGCAGGCGGAGCGGTCAAGACCGCTCCCTACGGATACCGGTGCACCTTTTCCCATGCGTTCACTGTTTTTTCCGGTAGAAGCTGTTGCCGCCGATGAACTCCCGCAGAAGGCTGGTGGGTGGGATCTCGTCGTCCGCGTCCGCCTCCAAAACGTAGTTGAGGATCTTGACAATGGAGCGTACCTCCTCATAGCAGGGTTCCTCCCAGGTCACAGCGTTCAGCAGGGGGAAAATGTGCTTCTTCAACACCGCCAGCTCATAGAGCAGAGAGCTGTTGAAGATCACATCGGCATGCTCCTGATATGGGAAGATCCACCGCTCCTCCCCCTGGCGCACCGAGTCCCACATTGCCAGTGTATGGGACACCGAGGCTCCCCGGGTCTCATAATCCCGGACGATGCGCCGGAGGAGCCGGAGATAGCTGGTGGGAATCCGGTTGTGATTGTCCAGATTCAGGGGCAGCAGCGCGCTGACATACACGCGGAAAATCAGATTCGGATCCACATCCCCTGGCAGCAGCGCAGGGTTCAGGCCATGCAGCCCCTCCACCAGCACCACCGCGTCTTCGTCCATTTGCAGGCGTTGGCCCCCGGCAGTTCTCCGTCCAGTCAGGAAGTCAAACCGGGGTAGCTGCACCGCCTCCCCCTGGAGCAGCGCCGAAAGGTCCCGGCGAAACAGCTGGGTGTCGATGGTATTGATGTGCTCCAAATCCAACTTGCCGTCGGGCCCCGGGGCAATTTCATTCCGGTTCCGGTAGTAATCGTCCAGGGAAATAAGCACAGGCTTCTTGCCCCGGACCCGAAGCTGCACCGCCAAGCGGTTGGCGCTGGTGGTCTTACCGGAGGAAGAAGGACCTGCCAGCAGCACGGCCTTGGCGTGCCGATCCAAAATCTGATCCGCAATCCGGGAAAAGCTGCGTTCATGCAGGGCTTCATTCACCCGGATCAGCTCGCTCAGCCGTCCCTGCTGCACCAGCTCATTGAGGTCTGCCACGGTGCTGCAGCCCATCAGGGTACACCAGCGTTCACTCTCGGCAAATACGGCGGAGAAATTGGGCAGCTCCCGATTGTGGGAGACCCGGTCCGGATCCGCCGGATCCGGAAAACAGAACTGAATGCCACAGCCTCCGTCAGTCACCATATCCCATACCGAGAGATAGCCAGTGCTGGGGGCCATCTCCCCATAAAAATAATCCAGATAGTCCCCATAGGTATACACGTCAAAATAGGGAACCTTCCGCCAGGCAAGCAGACGGGCCTGGTCCGTCTGCCCGCTGGCGGTGAATGCCGCAATGGCCTCCTGGGTGGCAATCCGCTTGCGGCGCAGGGGGATATCCGCCGCCACAAGCTGAGCCACCCGCTCCTTCAACTGGGGCACATCCGCCGGGGTGAAGGCAGGCTCTTTTTCCACTGTCACATTCAGAGCCTCTCCCACGGTAAAATTCATTTTGGCCACAGCGTTCGGATAGAGCTGGCGAATGGCCAGGAAGAGGACAAATTGCACCGTCCGGGTGTAAACCCGCCTCCCCCTGGGATCGGCATAGCGGAGCAGGGTCATCCGCCCGCCCGACGCTTCCATTGCCCGGCGCACAGACGTGAGGCTCTCCCCGATCCGCTCGGGAACGTAGTTGAGGGTAAAGGTCTCCCCCGCAATCCGTGCTGCCAGAGGACGCCGGGACAGCTCCGGGTAATCCAGGCCCAGACGGCGCACCGCATCCAGCACAGACTCCCCTGCCACCGTCTCCGTCCGCTGACCATCAATCCACAAAGTCATAAGAGCACCTCCCAAAAGGCCAATCTTCTTCTGTCTATTATATGCAAAACCGGAACGGCTTGCAAGGCAGATCCCAAAAACGGCCAAAAGAAACCAGGATCCAGCATCGGTCCCTCCGCACCAGTACTGGACCCGCTGACGTAGAGCTGTAGATACAAAATGGATTTCGGACCGCCGCAAAAAGGATGGGGGAACCCTCGCCCCTTTTGCAGCAGTCTGAAATCCGTTATGCTTTGCGGTCCAGGAGACCGTATTGTTCCAGCAGCTCCAGCCGCTGGCGGCCAATTCGGGCTGCGGTGGCAGCCCGGCCTCCGGCGTCTCTCCCCTCCCGCAGATATCCAAATCCCCGGGCACACCAGGCAGCAGGCAAGAGCCAGGGCCACCTCCGCAAATAGGGAAATCTACCCTGCAAGCTGCGCGCCGGTGGGAACAGCGCCGTCCAGAGCGTCCCGGCGCGTCGACTTTGGGCGGAAGCTGCCTGGATGGTCATATGGCTGCTGTGTTTCCGCTCCATGGTGCTAGCGCCAAAGACGCCCGCATCCAGCATATCCAGCAGCAGAGCCCCACTGTCCGCCTCCGGTATATGGGGCGGCTGCGAAACCGCCTGTGGGTCCAGCCCCAGATACTGAACGCCCAGGTCCAGCATATTCCAGGCCAGGCAGTCTAAAGACAACTGCTCCAGCACCTTCCAAAGCCTGGTCCAGTCAATTTCCCGGCCAAAGCGGTTTACAAACAGGCAGATGTCGCACAGCTGCCGGATTCCCACGCCACCAGCCAGAAAATGCTTATAAAAGTGCAGCAGCAAATAGAGTATGTGATCCTGAATCCCCAGGGTCAGCACTTCTCCCTCTCCCACATTCCAAACAATACACCGGGAGAAGCAGCCGTCGAACCAGGGCTCCACCCTTTGCCTGGCAATGGTCAAATCTCCGCAAAGACTCCGGTGGAGCTCCACCCGCAGCCGGTCCGTATACCAGGTTCGCACCGGGTCATCCGGGTTTTCTTCCTCTTTTGCCAGGTGGTAGCCCAGCGTCTCCAAGACCGCTTCCGCCGCGGACTGGGACTCCGGGGGAATCAGAATGTCCTCATCAGAAGAAGGGCGCAAATCCGGCGACGGGTACAGGCTTCTGCACACAGCGCCTTTGATCACTAAGGCGGGAACGCTTGCCTGCTCCAGCGCCCGAGTCAGGGTCAAAAGGGACTGGGTGGCCATGGTCTGCCGGACCAGGGCCTCCACGGTACAGGCCCGCAGCGCCGCCGCCTCCAGCCCCGGCGGGTGCAGCCGCATCAGCTGCTGGGCCAAAAGCGGGAAGAGATTGTGCAGCCTGGCCAGCTCCAGCACCTGGTCCTGCGCAGACCGGTCCATGTCCTTTGCCAGTGCCATCGCCTCCGGGCTGCATACGTCAGTCACAGCATCCCGCAAAAAAGTCAGAAAATATAAATTCCTCTGCTCCATCCTCATCTCCTAACCCCTGGCCGAGCGATCCGAGGCGTGGTGCGCCCCCTCCCGGCTGCCGCTTTTGCTGTAACCGTATTTACTCCCATAGCCATATTTGCCATAGCCATACCGGCCATAGCCGTAGCCATAGCTGCTGCGGCCTCTGGTGGGACGTCCGTTGATCACAAAGCCGGCCAGCTCTGCCCCCCTGCCGGTTACGCTGTGCATGGCATCCACCACCTGATTCCGGGAGGCAAAGTCGTAGCGCACCACATAGAGCACCTGATCTGCCGAATGACACAGCACCGCAGCATCTGCCAGGATCCCCGCCGGGGGCGCATCCACGATCACATAATCGGCCAAGGCTCTGGTTTGTTCCAACAAACTGCGCATCTTCGGAGTATCCAGGACTCCCATGGGAGAGGCCATCCGGGTGTTGCCCGCCAGCAGTTGCAGGTTTTGCACGCCAGGCACAGGGAGCAGCACCCGGGAAACATCCGGACGGGCGGCCCGGGACAGCTCCAGCAAGCCGGCAGACGGCGCTGTGATACCAGCCCGCGCTTTAACCACCTGGTGCCGCAAATCCGCATCCACCAGAATGACCCGCTTTCCGCTCTGCGCCAGGGAGACTGCCAGGTTAAAGGAAACCGTGGTCTTCCCCTCCCCGGGTATGGTGCTGGTGACCAGGACCATCCTTGCCGTCTTTCCGGTGGGCTGCGCACGGAGCAGGCGCACCTGTAGCGCGCCAATGGGCACCGCCAGCCGGTCTCCCAGGCGGGGGTTCAAAATCGAGATGCCACTTCCTGCCGCCTTCCTCCGGCGCTTCAGCTGAATGGCAGGAATGGTACCCAT
>ERZ856578.7970-NODE-7970-length-10687-cov-5.049293_pt1 | contig 10687 bp, 9 predicted proteins | sample MGYA00514384_ERZ856578 | MGnify/ENA primary metagenome ERZ856578 (study PRJEB29103, sample SAMN06111958) | human gut metagenome | biome: human gut; feature: ankylosing spondylitis patient; material: healthy_person | host: Homo sapiens | place: China:Hangzhou...
CTGCCAACACGATGCAGGTGATGGCAGAAGCGTTGGGTCTTGCGCTTCCCGGCAGCGCATGTGTGCCGTCTGTCGGCGCGTATCTGGAAGAAAGCGCGCGTGCGGCAGGTGCACGTGCCGTAGAGCTTGTCAGTGAAAATCTGAAGCCATCTGATATTCTGACGATGAAAGCCTTTGAAAACGCGATCATGGTACATGCTGCGATCGCAGGTTCAACCAATGCATTACTGCATCTTCCGTCCATTGCCTTTGAACTGGGACTTGAGATCGCGCCGGAACGATTCGATGCGATTAACCGCAGAATTCCATATCTTCTGAATGTAAACCCGAGCGGGAAGTATCCGGTGGAGTATTTTTACGCAGCAGGGGGCGTGCCGGCCGTCATGGAAACGCTGCGTGCCTATTTGCATCTGGATGCGATGACGGTGACCGGTAAGACCGTAGGAGAAAATCTGGATGCGCTCGCGGCCGGTGATTATTACCGGAAACACGCGGCATACTTTGAAGGGACAGGCATCCGCAAAGAACAGATTTTATTTCCGGTAGACGCGCCGATCAATCAGGAAGGATCGATCGCGATTCTTACCGGCAACCTCGCGCCGGAGGGATCTGTCATCAAGCATTCGGCGGTACCGGATGAAATGAAGGAAGCGGTGTTATATGCGCGGCCGTTTGACTGTGAAGAAGAGGCGATCGCGCAGATTCTGCATGGAGGGATTCATAAGGGCGAGGCCGTGATTATCCGCTATGAAGGACCAAAAGGCTCCGGTATGCCGGAAATGTTCATGACAACGGAGGCCATTGCTTCGGATCCGGAACTTTCCAGTTCAATCGCATTGATTACGGACGGCAGATTTTCCGGTGCATCGAGAGGTCCTTGCATCGGGCATGTATCACCGGAAGCAGCAGGTGGCGGCGCCATTGCTTTGATCGAGGAAGGAGATCTGGTCGAGCTCAGCCTCAAGCATCGTTCTTTAAATATTGTGGGGATCAAGGGAGAACGCAAAGCTCCGGCACAGATCGAGGCTGTCCTTGCAGAAAGAAGGAAACATCTCCAGCAGCCGAAACGACGCTATACCAAGGGCGCGCTGGGGCTTTATACGAAACTGGCCTGTTCCGCGATGAAAGGTGGACATATAGAATTCTGAAGAATGAAAAAACTGTCGCACAGGCTGAAGTGAAGCTTGAAGCGACAGTTTTTTCATTCTAGTTCTTAATTCCAATCATCATTGGTGGCTTGAACCTTAAAGAACGTCAAAATGAGGATTATCCTTACAATAAGGAATTAAATTCTCCGAGACCTCAATATCAATAAGGTGCAGCGTATCCTTAATTTTTACAACTTTAGCATCATTCTTATCAATTCCCCGACAAGTAACAATTGCTGCCAAGAGAGCAGCCTGCTCGTTTTCAAAAATCATTGGAATTTTTGCATTTTCCGGGACACAAGAAGCAATTAAATTAGCGTATGTTGATTCAAAGTCAATATTATTAAATAGATCCCGGGTAATGAAATCAGCGGAGCCTACCCCTGTAGCGTTTCCATGTGTGGCTTTGGAAAGATGATTTACGACTATTCTGGTAATCGTTGGACCTGTGTAATAGGGGCTAGTAGGCATCCCGCCAACTCGTCCGGTAATGTTTGGGTCCATGCCGGCTCCAGTCACATCTTTACCGATTTGATCAACAATTAAAACATCGATGTGATCAAAACAGAGACGCGGCATCAAAGACTTGCTGAGAACCAGAAGCTCCTTTTCCGTTGTAATTGTGGCAGGTCCAGGAACAACCTTGAGTGTGTGCACATTTTCATGCGCATTTTCAATGATGGCTATACTAAATGGAACAGAATACTTTTGCATTACTATGGAAGCAATTTCAGGGAGAACCACTGGAAAATTAGGAAAACCCTCTTGGTGTATGCGGGAGCAACCGTTATGTTTGCCAATACCAATGGAGAGCATTTTACATATTCCGCTTTCGATTTCTCCATCAAAGTCAGTGTGTGCTTTAATTCTTGCGACAGGAACAATATAATCTGCTTCTGAAGCATACTTGTCGATATGAACAGGACAGCCACTAGAGGTTTCGCCGATAATAATGGTTTCCATAGAAGCTCTGATTGGAACTCCCATATTTTCCTCGGTTACGCCGTAGCCTTCAATGATTTTCTGCTGTTCATGTGCAATACCGCCGCCATGGCTCCCCATTGCGGGAACGATAAATGGCTTGAGCCCTAGGGAAAGAAGTTCGCTGATGGTAGCCTTTACAATTGACTGCAGATTGGAGATTCCCCGGCTACCAACGAGAACGGCAACAGTTTTACCAGCAATCACAGAATTTTTAATTTCGGACTTTTCAAATTCATTGTGTATCACAGCAGGGATATCTTCAATGTGGTCATCCGGGAAAATTTGATGTACAGGAACAAGACGAGGGAGCTTGATTCCCTTTGAACTTTCAGGTAGAATAGGCATGTACGTATTTCCTCCTTATCGATATGTGTGATAATACAGTGATAATATTTCACCAGTTTAATAAGCAACTTTTGTGCCAAACAGAAAATAGAATGGACTGAAAGAAAGCAGGGGAATTTATGATAATCTGATGCTTTTTTGAATAAAAAAAGAAACGGAAAGAATGCATCTGCGCATCAGCACGAAAAAATCTCGTAAAAGCGAAAGGTGATCAGTAAATTAAAAAAAGGAAAACTTTATGATACAGCACTCTCAGCCTTACTGTATAGCATTGTTATGCCGCATTTTTCAACCCTTTTAAAGAAAATAAAAACGATAAAGCATGTAAAAGGTATGAGAATGATGAAATTGTTAATATTATTACAAGTTTGGCACATGTTTTGCAATATCTTTACGTGTAAGCTTTTTATCATGTTACAAATAACAAAGGAGAAAGAAAAATGAAAAGAAAAGCACTCGCAATTATTATGATTCTCTGCATGGTATTTACATTATGTTCCTGCGGGGGAGAAAAGGATCAACAGGATACCATCACGATCAAAGTTGCGCATTGGTTTGCAGAGAGCCATCCGCAGCATGCTTCTTTCCTGCTGTTTGAAAAACTTGTTGAAGAAAACAGCAATGGAACGATGCAGGTTGAAGTTTATCCGAACTCGCAGCTTGGCTCAGAAGATTCATATCTTGATTCCTGTAAACAGGGAACTGTTCAGATTTGTGCTTCCGGAACTATGTGCGCAAAATATGAGCAGCAGGTTTATGCATCGGAAACACCGTTCCTGGTAACAAACTGGGATATTGCAAAAGAAGTATTCAGAGGCGAAACAATCGATATCTTGTTCGATGAGGAATGGCAGCAGGCATCCGGATTATACATGAAAGAAGCTACTGTAAACGGATTCAGACAGTTCTCATCCAACATTCCGATGTACTCTGTTGATGATTTTAAGGGACAAAGAATCAGAGTTCCGAACGTTCCGAACTACGTAAAAATGGTTGAAGCATTAGGTGCGTCTCCGATCGCAATGTCTTTGACTGAACTGTTCACTGCATTAGAAACAAAGTCTGTAGATGGACAAGAAAATCCATATCCAACGGATGTAACATCATCCTTCTATGAAGTACAGAAATATATTTTGGAGTCAAACCATATGTTCAGCCCGATTTTCTGGCATATCAATGCAAAATTCTATGATGGATTAACGGACGAACAGAAGGCAATCATTGACGATGCACTGGATCAGGCAGCAGAAAACAACTGGCAGGAATCCGAAAAGTATAATGAAGACTCCAAACAGGTTCTTTTGGATAAGGGTGTTGAAATTACAGTTCCGGATGAGGAATTCAAAGCCGCACTGGTTGAGAAGATGCAGCCGGTATATGACTGGTTTATTCAAGAATTCGGTGGAAAAACAGAAGAATTCTACAACGCAGTATGGGCACTTGAAAAATAATCGAGCAAACGGATTTTTGACCAGAACTGCAAGATAGGTATCTTTGGGTGCTGTCACTCCGGCAGAGTTGCGGATATAGAACAACGTGCTTGTGCGACAGCCCCTTTACATTATAAAAGGAGGCGTTTAAACTTGAAAGATACAAAAGCATGGAAAGCCTTGGCAATGATTGGAAAGATATTTATTGGAGTCTCTCTGATGGTTATGGTTGGCATGACCTTTGTCAATGCAGTAGACCGTTATTTCTTTAAAGATAATATTCCGGTTTTTGAGGAATTATCCAGATACTTATTCGTATGGGTAGCCTTTTTAGGGGCAATGCTCGGCTATGCTGAAGGCAAACATGTTGGTGTTGATATCGTTGTCAGCAAGCTGCATGGAACGACCAGATTTATTGTAAGCTTGATTGCGGAAGTTGTTATTTTCTTTTGTGTTGGAGTTCTGGCCCATGGTGCATGGGGATATTTTAGCTTGACTTGGTCAGACCCATCTCCGTCTTCCGGCATTCCGTACGGAATGATTTCCGGTATGGCGATTGTTATGGCAGTCTTTCTGTTTGTCGTAACAATCAGAGATGTTGTTCGCACCTTTAAAGCATACAAAAACGGAGATTTTGACAAGACAGAAGACAAAATCAAAGAAATGGCAGCAGAATACGGAGTAGAGGAGGAATAGACAGATGGCAATATTAGTATTTTTAGGCACACTTGCTGTTGGACTCGCTATCGGTATTCCGATCGCATTTGTTATGATGTTGTGTGCTGTAACCCTGATGATGTTTTTGGGTATATTTGATACAACAATCGTTGCTCAAAATTTGGTAATGGGAAGCAATAATGCTTCTTTGATGGCAATCCCGTTTTTTATGTTGGCAGGTGAAATCATGTCAAAAGGTGGCTTGTCAGAGAGAATCGTTAACTTTGCAAACCTGGTAGTCGGACGCGTAAAAGGCGGTCTTGGATACGCTGCGATTCTTGCAAGTATGCTGTTTGCAGGACTTTCCGGAAGTCCGGTTGCAGATGCAGCAGCCTTAGGCGGAATCATGATTCCGCTCATGGTACAAAATGGATACAATCGAGATCTATGCTCCTGCGCTGGTATTTCTCCGATCATCCCACCGATCATGCCATTTATCGTGTTGGGAACAACTGTCGGGATTTCTGTCGGAAAATTATTCATGGCAGGTCTGGTCCCGGGCATTATCCTTGGTCTGGCCTTGATGATGACATGGAAGCTGATTGTTAAAAAAGACGGCTATAATGATACTCGCACTTATACAAAAGAAGAAGCAAAATTTATCCTCAAGGATTCCCTTGCTGCATTATTTATGCCGGTTTTAATCATCGGTGGTATCCGCTGCGGTCTCTTTACTCCGACGGAAGCGGGAGCCTTTGCGGTTGTATATGCATTATTCTGCTCTTGTATCGTTTACAGAGAGATGTCTCTGAAACAGTTTGTAGAAGTTTTTGTAGACGCGGCAAAACTTACGGGAACGGTTATGCTGATTGTAGGTGCTGCGAATGCTGTTGGCTGGTTGATTACGGTTGCACAGATTCCGGCATTGGTCGTACAGTATTTAGGACCTCTGGTACAGCACCCTGCAATCCTGCTTGTTGCAATCAATATCTTCCTGTTCATTATGGGAATGATTTTGGATTTAACTCCGAATCTGTTGATTTTTGGACCGATTTTATATCCGCTGATCCAGGCAGCTGGCATTGATCCGATCTTCTTCGGTGTTGTAATGGTGCTGAATCTGACTATTGGCTTGATTACCCCACCGGTAGGCACCATTCTCTATTTGGGGTGCAGTGTTGGACACACAACTTTCGGAAGTCTTGTAAAAGGCATTCTGCCGTTTATTTTAACGGAGATTATCGTGCTGTTTATTTTCATCTTTGTTCCTGGATTGATTACGGTACCGGCGGGTTGGCTCAGTTAACCGGACTGCAGATTGATTGATATACGAAAATTATATACATGCTTTACATAGAGCTGCCGCACTGCTGATTTGAATGAATCGACTGGAGCGACAGCTCTTTTATATGTGTGCCAGGCATGGCGCAAGTCTTGCGGGTGAAAGTCCCGTCACGGGTATTTAACGCCAAGTGTAGCGAACCACAAGCCGAAGACAGCAATGTTTAGGGGGAGGAAATGGTGTAGCAAAACCGTTGAGCCTACGAACAGAAACTGGATATGAGGCTAAATGGCGGGCAAGATTGCATAGCAAATCGAAGCCCAAAAGGTAAACGTAACGCCAAGAGAGTAAATCCAGAGGTTGTGCGGTGAAAGACTTGCGTCTTACCCTGGGAGGCCTAGGTAGCGCACCGAAAGTGCGTGCGACAAAAAGCTCATACCTAGGAGACAGCTGAGACCATAGTATCCCGAAGCACCAAAGGGAAAAGGGTCTAATGTAAATATATTGCAAATCGCTGTAAGCGAGGCTAGAATAGTCCGGAATCGAGGATGTGCTTAACAAGTGGAAATGTATGTCCACGGAAGCAAAAGGTAGAAGGGATGATCTCCAGCATATTTACAAGCAGAGGGAGAAGCAACAAATGGTACAACAAGCGACAGCACAAGTCTTGTCGCTTGGATATGACAAGTACTTCTCAGAGCACAGCTACGGATTCCGCCCGGGTAGGAGTTGTCAGCAGGCAATAGAGGAAGCTCTCATATATCTTAACGAAGGATATGAATGGGTCATAGACTTGGATATTGAGAAATATTTTGATACTGTAAATCACGACAAATTAGTTTCGATACGCAGAGAACGTATCAATGATGCGTTTTCGCAAGGAAGGGGAGCTGCACATGGATCATATGAAAGTCAAACGAAAAGAACTACTCAGTAATAATCTCGAAGAGATTCTGGAGGCATCCTTTGACGGCATCATGGTGACTGATGGAGACGGAAATTGTCTCTTTGCGAATTCATCCTACACGAAAGATACCGGAATTTTGAATGAGGAAATTGTAGGACATAATGTACGGGAGCTCTTGAACCCGACATGGATGAGGACATCGATCGCCTTGGAGGTCATTGAAAAGGGAACAACGGTATCCATGGAGCACGATACAAGGAACGGCAACCATATTCTTGTGACAGGCAATCCGATTTTTGACGATGACGGCAAAATCACAAAGGTGATCATCAATACCCGAGATATCTCCAGGATCAATAACCTAAAAGTACAGCTCGATGAAGCGGAAGCTATGAAAAACTTGTATATAGAGAGACTGGAATCGGAGGATGATGACAAAGGTCCTTTCATGCTGGAAACCGGCGGCACTGTCGTAGTCAATAAAAACATGAAAGATATTTATGAAATTGCAAAACGCGTCAGCACCTACAATACAACCGTATTGATCACGGGGGAGTCCGGAACGGGGGAGGAGCTTGTAGCAAGGTATATTCATCAATGCGATCCGATCCGAAAGGAAAAACCATTCGTGGTTATCAACTGCGGGGCGATTCCGGCAAACCTTCTGGAATCAGAGCTTTTCGGCTATGAGGAGGGTACCTTTACCGGCGCACTGAAGGGCGGTAAAAAGGGATTGTTCGAAGAAGCTGAAGGCGGCGTTCTGTTTTTGGATGAAATCGGCGAAATGGATCTTTCCCTGCAGGTAAAACTTTTGCGTGCGCTTGAGAGCAGAAAGATTATGCGTGTCGGATCCTCGCACGAAAAGGATGTCAATATTCGCGTGGTTGCCGCGACGAACCGGGAACTCGAAAAGGAGGTAGGGGAAGGACGCTTCCGCGACGACTTGTTTTACCGACTGAATGTTGTATCATTGAAGGTCCCGCCGCTACGGGAACGTGTAGATGAAATTCTTCCCCTCGCAACAAAATTTGTCAATTTGTTTAATAAATTATACGGGCAGAACAAAAAACTCACCTATGATCTGGTGCAGGAATTAGAAGATTACCAGTGGCCGGGCAATATCCGCGAACTGAAAAACGTCATCGAAAACATGGTAGTAGTCAGTCCGAATGAATACCTGCACAGCAATGATCTGCCATGGGGCATTGAAAAACCGGAGATCTTTGATGACCAGCCGACCTTGAAGGAAGCGGTGGAGGATTTTGAAAAGAGATTTTTGGAACGGGCAAAGGAACGCTGGAAAACAACCGAAAAAATCGGAGAGATGCTGAATGTCAACCAGTCGACCATTTCTCGCAAACTGCGAAAATACGGAATCGAATGACGCTTTGTCGTTGACTTCGAGGCGCGAACAGATTCGGCCTGACGGCATGAGTCTGTTTTCTTTTTTGCAGGACAGATGGCATAAAATTTGCTTGATTTATAAGATAGATATCATTTGATCTTGTGAGCTTGAAGGGAGAAGAATCATGGAAAAAAGACCATCAAACAGGATATTATACACTCCGGCAAAAATCGGAACGATGGAACTGAAAAATCGTTGGATTATGCTCGCCATGCATACCGGATACGCGCAAAAAGACGGGGGCTTCAGCAAGCGAGATTACGCTTTTTACCGCGAACGAGCTGTCGGCGGTATGGCAGCGATCACCCTGGTGGGAGCCGTCAATGAAGAAGCCGAGCAGGAGCACATGCATCGTTTGGATCGTCCGGAGCTTGCAGAAGGTTTAAAAAAGGTTTGCGATGTCATCCACGAAGCAGATACAAAGGTGATTGTCCAGCTTTTTCATGCAGGGAGAAATAAGAGGACTACGGATGAACAGCCTATCATGCCGGTTGCGCCTTCCGCGGTGCCTTCTCCGATTTATCGAACCATGCCGCGCGTGATGAGCGAGGATGACATCCAAAGAACCATCGCTGACTTTGCTAACGCGGCAAAACACTGCAGAGACTGCGGCGCGGATGCCGTTGAAGTCAGTGTCAGCGCAGGATATCTTTTGAGCCAGTTTCTGTCACCTCTTGTAAATCAGAGAACTGATGCGTGGGGCGGAGACAGTGATGCGCGAATGCGATTTCCAACTGCTGCTCTGATCGCGATTCGTGAAGCAGTGGGCAAACAGTATCCGATTCTGATCAAAATTTCCGGCGGGGATATGCTTGGCGGATACGATCTGCAATATATGGCGGATTTTATCAATCAGCTTCCAGCGGGGACAGTTAACGGTGTTACTGTGACCGGCGGTTGGCATGAAGCTCCGGTACCGCAGATCAGCTATCATGCCAAACCGGGGGCGTTTTCTTATTTGGCGCGTCAGATCAGAGAGAAAAGCGGATTGCCGGTGATCGCCTGTAACCGGATTCATACGGAAGACGTGGCAGAGCAGATCCTTGAAGCCGGTGATGCTGATTTTGTCGGCGCAGCAAGGCCGTTTTTGACGGATCCGCAGTTTATCAACAAGATGCGGAGCGGTAAGCCGTATTATCCGTGTCAGGCCTGCAATAAAGGATGTATTGAACGAGTGTTAAAGGGCGAGGATGTTGCCTGTGCCTTCAATCCGGAGGCCGGAAGAGAATATCTGATCAAGAAGCCGAGAACTGTGGACCGGAACCTTTTGCTTGGGGGAGCAGGTCCGGTCGGACTGATGGCGGCAGTCTACGCGGCACGAAGCGGAAATCGCGTAACTGTGATGACGAGAGATCCGGAAATTGGAGGAAGACTCAATTTGGCATGTAAACCTCCTTTTAAGCAAGGCTTAAAAAAATTTACGGAAGCCGCAGCCGCGGAACTGCGGGAACTGGGGGCTGTGATCGAAACGAACGCACCTGTAACGAAGGATTCAATACTTGCGGGGCATGTCGATGAGGTTTTTCTGGCCTTTGGCGCGGAACCGATCCGACTGAAGCTTGCGGGCATTGAAAAACTAAAAGCGTACACTGCTGATGAAGTTCTGAACAATCCGAAGATTGCGCTGGGCAAAAAAGTAATTGTCGCGGGCGGCGGCTCCGTCGGGCTTGAGACCGCGGAATATCTTGCGACAAAGTGCAATCCGGATGGGGATAGAAGTGTGACTGTTGTTGAAATGGAAGAAAAAGCAGGAAAGGATCTCGGCGGCATGAAATGGATCGTGATGAAAGCTTTAAAGGGTCTGCAGGTTTCGGTTCTCACTTCCACGAAATTACTCTGTTGTACGCAAGAAGGCGTGGTCGTTGAAAAGGACGGGGAAGAAACATGTCTGCCGGCGGATACGCTCATTTTCGCGGTTGGCGCGAAACCAAGGCACGATTTGGAACTGGAAACATGGCTGCAGAAAAAGAAAATTCCGTATCATATCATCGGTGACGCGCAGAAACCGTCCAATGTTATGAATGGGCTGGCGGAGCTGTATCGCACATTTTATCAGTTAGAAAAAGGATGAAAGCGCACATAACGAAGCCTGCGATTTCTATGTGCCCATGGCGTTTACCCATGCGTGCCGCTCCGCAAGGTGCTTTTGTCGATATTCCGGAAACATCGCATGGCGATGTTTCCTTCATAACAAAAAATGCAGGAATGCAAAAAATGTGCAAAGTATCAAGACGAAAGCATGCAAAAAAGCATAGTAAGAAAAAGAGTTCTTAAACCAGATGAAAAGAAAGGTTGAATTTTCAACGTTTCTTTTCTTTTTTTCAGCGGATTTTCGTTTGGCACGCATGTTGCAATAAGATAAAGACAAACAGAATAAACGCAAGAAGCGAGCAGAGACACAGAGAAAGGAACGACAATGAGAAACGTAGTTATTGTAGCCGCGGCCAGAACTCCAATCGGAACGATCGGCGGACAATTTAAAACCATTACATCTTTGGATTTATCTATTCCTGTTATGCAGGGTTTAGT
>ERZ856578.7971-NODE-7971-length-10686-cov-25.708549_pt1 | contig 10686 bp, 6 predicted proteins | sample MGYA00514384_ERZ856578 | MGnify/ENA primary metagenome ERZ856578 (study PRJEB29103, sample SAMN06111958) | human gut metagenome | biome: human gut; feature: ankylosing spondylitis patient; material: healthy_person | host: Homo sapiens | place: China:Hangzhou...
GGCTTTTGCCCCCGAAGCACGATGCGGGTACCGCAACCCGACATTATCGAGCATTTTGGCAACGCAGATGCCGTGCCTCAGCCGCCGGAGCGGTGCTTGAGCCGTTAGGCGGGAATTGTGCGGTGCTGCCTTAGATTTACTATTACTGCTTGCCGGGCTGGGCGGCTTTGCGGCTTTCCTTGCGCTGCTAGATGGTAGCTATGCACAGGCAGCGGCTTCGGCGATTGTGACACTGTTACTGTGCCCGTTTGCAGCACCGATGCTGCTATCGCTGGCAGGAAGCGTCTTAATTGTCGCTGCATCGGCAATATTTGTTTGGCTGTTCTGAAAACAGAATATGACGATGAACCGCTGTCGGCTGCGCAGCGGTTTTTCTTTTTTTCAGATAGCATTCAAAAAGTCATAAAGTCGGGATACCTTAATTTATTTTTACCTGTCTTGTCCCTTCGGAACGAACCAACAAGAATCTCTTGTGAGTTGCCTCATAGTCCAGCTCACCGTTTTTGTATATTCCATCGATCCTCACCTTCACCATCGACTTTGAAACCGCCAAGCGTTACCGTAAAGCCAACAAGCTGCCCCACCAGTTCCGCCGTGCAGCGTGGACCGACCTGACCGTGGAGGTGTATCTGTGATGGTTCTGGAAAGCAGCTCCGTGTTAAACGCAATTCATCTCATACATGAGCAAACAAATAAGGCCCACCGCCAAAATTGACGGTGAGCCTTATTTTATGCTCGTTTTTTTAACGATAACTCGCTACAAAAGCCTTACGCTCTGGGATTTTTGATGGCAGCCTGAGCAACGGCCAGACGTGCGATGGGAACGCGGTACGGAGAGCAGGAAACGTAATCCAGGCCAACGTTGTGGCAGAACTCAACGCTGGAGGGGTCGCCGCCGTGCTCGCCGCAGATGCCCAGACCCAAGTTGGGGTTGGTTGCGCGGCCGTCATGGGCAGCCATCTTAACCAGCTTGCCAACGCCGATCTGGTCCAGATGCTGGAACGGATCGCTCTCGTAGATCTTGGTATCATAGTAAGCGGTCAGGAACTTAGCAGCATCGTCACGGCTGAAGCCGAAGGTCATCTGGGTCAGGTCGTTGGTACCGAAGCTGAAGAAGTCAGCTTCCTTAGCGATCTCACCTGCGGTCAGGGCGGCACGCGGGATCTCGATCATGGTGCCAACTTGGTACTTCATGTCAACGCCAGCGTCAGCGATCAGCTTGTCAGCAGTCTTGACGATGACGTCCTTGACGTACTTCAGCTCCTTCACTTCGCCAACCAGGGGCACCATGATGTGCGGGGTGATCATCTTGCCGGTCTCAGCAGAAACCTTGATGGCAGCCTTGATCACAGCATTGGTCTGCATCTCGGCAATTTCCGGATAGGTAACGGCCAGACGGCAGCCGCGATGGCCCATCATGGGGTTGAACTCATGCAGGCTGACAACAACGTTGTTCAGCTCTTCGGTGGTCATGCCCATATCCTTTGCCAGGGCTTCGATATCCTCAGCCTTGGTGGGCAGGAACTCATGCAGAGGCGGGTCCAGATAACGGATGGTCATCGGACGATCGCCCATGATGCGGTACATAGCAGTAAAGTCAGCTTCCTGGAACGGCTCAACCTTAGCCAAGGCAACCTTGCGCTCTTCAACGGTACGTGCGCAGATCATCTCACGCACAGCAGCAATACGATCCTCAGCGAAGAACATATGCTCGGTACGGCACAGGCCAATGCCTTCAGCGCCCATATCGACAGCGTTCTGTGCATCGCGCGGGTTATCGGCGTTGGTCATAACCTTCATCTGGCGTGCTTCGTCAGCCCAGCTCATAAAGCGCTTGAAGTTAGCGTTCTCGGTGGAAGCGACGGTAGCGATCTGGCCTTCGTAGATGTTGCCGGTAGAGCCATCAATGCTCATCCAGTCACCCTCATGGAAGGTGTGGCCGTTAATGGTGATAACCTTTGCATCGTAATCGATAGCAACATCGTTATCATTGCCGCAGCCGGAAACACAGCAGGTACCCATGCCACGTGCAACAACAGCTGCGTGGCTGGTCATGCCGCCGCGGACGGTCAGGATGCCCTGAGAAACCTGCATGCCGACGATATCTTCGGGGCTGGTTTCCAGACGGACCAGAACGACCTTCTTCCAAGCTTCGTCCTTGACCTTCTCTTCAGCATCTTCAGCGCTGAAGACAACGCGACCGCAGGCAGATCCCGGAGAAGCGGCCAGGCCCTTGCCGATTGCTTCAGCAGCCTTCAGGGCAGCAGCGTCAAACTGCGGGTGCAGCAGGGTATCCAGCTGCTTGGGCTCAACGCGCAGTACAGCGGTGCGCTGATCGATAACGCCCTCATCAACGAGGTCGCAGGCGATCTGCAGAGCAGCCTGTGCGGTGCGCTTGCCGTTACGGGTCTGCAGCATAAAGAGCTTGCCATCTTCGATGGTGAACTCCATGTCCTGCATATCCTTGTAGTAGTTTTCCAGGCGGGTTGCGATCTCAACGAACTGATCGTAAACCTCAGGCATTTCCTCGTGCAGCTTGCTGATCGGGGAAGGAGTACGGATGCCGGCAACGACATCTTCGCCCTGAGCATTGATCAGGTACTCGCCCATCAGCTTCTTTTCGCCGGTAGCGGGGTTACGGGTGAAAGCAACACCGGTGCCGGAACGCATGCCGGAGTTACCGAAAGCCATCTGCTGAACGTTGACAGCAGTGCCCCACTCGTAGGGGATTTCGTTCATCTTGCGGTAAACGTTGGCGCGCGGGTTATCCCAAGAACGGAAGACGGCCTTGACAGCGCCGATCAGCTGTTCTTTCGGATCCTGCGGGAACTCTTCGCCCTGCTTCTCCAGGTAGATGGCCTTGAACTCCTTGACGAGTTCCTTCAGGTCCTCAGCGTCCAGCTCGATATCCTGCTTAACGCCCTTGCGTTCCTTCATAGCGTCGATACGCTCTTCAAAGAAGCTCTTGCCCAGCTCCATGACAACGTCAGAGTACATCTGGATGAAGCGGCGATAGCAGTCATATGCAAAACGGGGGTTAGAAGTCTTCTTTGCCAGACCTTCAACAGCCTGGTCGTTCAGGCCCAGGTTCAGGATGGTATCCATCATGCCGGGCATAGACTGACGTGCACCGGAACGAACGGAAACCAGCAGCGGGTTCTCGATATCGCCGAACTTCTTGCCAGTCTGCTCTTCCAGGATTCCCATGTACTTGAAGATGTCAGCCTTGATCTCATCGTTGATCTCACGGTTGTCAGCATAGTACTGGGTGCAGGCTTCGGTGGTGATGGTGAAGCCCTGAGGAACCGGCATGCCGGCATGGGTCATTTCTGCCAGACCAGCGCCCTTGCCGCCCAGAATGTTCTTCATGGTCGTCTGGTCGCCGCCAAATGCGTCATGGCCCTCTTTGAACAAATACAAAAACTTCTTGCTCATAGGTTACCTCCAACAAAATTACGGTTTCTTCCCGGTGTGCCGCGCACACCCGCAAAATAAGAATTTTCTCTCTTGCAAAGTCCATTATAACAGACTCAACCCGGAATTTCCAGTACATTGTTAAATAAATGGCGAATATTTTCGCTGAAAATCTCACAAAGTTTTGGGGGCAGGCTCTTGCAATTTGACCAAAAATGCGGTAAATTATAATGGGTGAGAAGTTGGGAAACAATATTTTATTACATCCTGCAACACTTTTTTCAATTCATCCCGCCCCGGCAGGCTTCAGCCCTGTTCCGGGGCTTTTTTGTAGGGCCGTACACTCTTTTGGCCCAAAACAGAAAGGGGTATTTTTATGTCCGAAGCGAAATCCAAATACCTTGCCGCCAAAGCGGCCTTTGAAGAAACTTTTGAAAAGCACCTGCAGAACGGTGTGGAGTTCATCAGCGACCAGGTTTTTATTGACCCCGAAGTTGAGATTGCACCCGGCGCAGTGATCCTGCCGGGCTGCATCCTGCGCGGCAAAACCGTCATCGGGGCAAACTGCGTCATCGGCCCCAATACCTTATTGGAGAACACCATTGTTGAGGCCGGTTCCACCGTGAACGCCAGCCAGTGTTATGACAGCCATCTGGGCCCCAACAACAAGATTGGCCCCTTTACCCATGTGCGCACCGGCACCGTGACGGATGAGGGCGTGCACCTGGGCGCTTATGTGGAAACCAAGAACGCCAACTTTGCCGAGGGCAACACTGTCAGCCACCTGACTTACATTGGCGATGCCGATGTGGGCAAGTACTGCAACTTTGGCTGCGGCACCGTAACCTGCAACTATGACGGCGAGGGCAAGTACCGCACCACCATCGGCGATTATGCGTTCATCGGCTGCAACACCAACCTGGTGGCGCCGGTCAAGGTGGGCAGCCGCGCCTTTACCGCTGCCGGTTCCACCATCGGCCACGATGTGCCGGACGGTGCCCTGGGCATTGAGCGCGCCAAGCAGGCCGAAGTTGCCGCCTGGGGCGCCAAGAAGCTGGAAAAATACGTTGCCAAAAAGCAGAAGTTGGAAGCCGAAAAGAAAAACGACTGATGCCCCCTGACCTGCTGCAAGGAGGATTGCTGCCATGGCCATTTTGGAACGCACCCTGACCGGGGATTTTACCACCATCCTGACCGAGCTGGACGCTGTTGTAAAACAAAGTGTTTCGGCCACGCTGGAAGGTTCCAGTGATTTCAACTTCAGCACCGGCCGCTGTGCCGTGCGGGTATACGAACGCTACAGTGCCATTGGCAATGGCCGTGTTACCATGAGCCTGACCCTGCTGGAAGCTGACGGGCAGATCCGGCTTTCCGCCATCACATCCGGCGGCAGCCAGGCTGTGTTTTTCAAGGTCAACACCTTAGGTGCAGAATCCTTCCTGGATACCATCCGGGACACAGTGGAACGCTTTGCCCCTGGCGCACACTAAAATCACAAAATTACTATAAGGATTTTTACTATGGGACTATTTGGAGGTGGTTCCGGGGCAGACTGGCTGATTGCCGGTCTGGGCAACCCGGAGCCGAAATATGACGGCACCCGCCACAACACCGGTTTTGCCGCGCTGGATGCGTTGGCCGAAGCCTGGGGGTGCGAGATCAACAAAAGCAAATGGCAGGGCCTTTACGGCATTGCCCAAGTGGACGGCCGCAAAGTGATGCTGCTAAAGCCGCTGACCTACATGAACCTGAGCGGCCAGAGCATCGCCCCCGCCGCGGCATTTTACAAGATCCCGCGCAACCATATTATTGTGTTGTGCGATGACATTGCACAGGAGCCGGGGCACATCCGCATCCGGCCCTCCGGTTCTGCTGGCGGGCACAACGGGCTAAAGAGCATTATCGCTTCCACCGGCGGCGAGGATTTTTACCGCATCCGCATTGGCGTTGGCGCCAAGCCGCGCCCGGATTATGATCTGGCTGACTGGGTGCTGGGCAAGTTCCCGCCCGATGACGCCAAGCTTGTGACCGGCCGCCACACCGACGTGGAAGCCGCCTGCCGCCTGTTGATGGCCGGCAAGCTGGGCGAAGCGCAGAATAAATTCAACCACTGAGCGCGGATAGGCGTTCCGTAGGGGCGCACAGTGTGCGCCCATTCCTGTTTTCTGTGTAAGGTGCCCGCAAAGGAAGTGTTCTCACTTCAAATTTGCAATCCATCATTACACGGGATGTGGTTTAACGGAACACCTGCAGGGGTGTGCGCACTGTGAAAAATTTTGCCGATGGTGATAAACGCTGCACATGATTTGTAGGGGACGATGCTCGTCATCATCCCGCATGACGGGTCTTGCCACATATTCCACCCTGTATACGGCCAATGTCCGCGGGCGAACAATGTTCGTCCTCACATTCTCTACAAGATAAGAGCACAGCTTTTCCAATCATACAAATGCCAAAGCGGGCGGCCCATCTGGGCCGCCCGCCATTTGTCGTTCCATGCAACGCTTCTCTCAAAATTCACTTTGCCGTTTTGCTGCAAATATAGTACAATGGTTACGCAAAGCGCTGCTCATACCGGCGCACAAAAAGCGTATACAGCGCATAGCACACCATCAGGCAGACGGCATATACCCCGGCGAAGCACAGCCACGCGGCTGCGCCGCCCATCGCGGTGTTGGGCAGCAGCTCCAGCACCAGCGGGTGGGCCAGGTACAGCCAAAAGCTGCCCGCCCCCACAAATTCCACGGCCTGGGCGAACTTTTGATTTTCCGCCAGGCCAACGCCCTGCGGGTTCTGCACGGCCAATAGAACAAGCACCGTAAACACGCACTCGAACCCCGCCCGCTGGAAGTTGGTGAGCACTGCCAGCAGAATGCAGAATGCCCCGTATAAAAATTGCTTGTTCTCCCGCACTGCCGCAAACGCCGCCATGCCAAAGATAAAGCAGTACAGCGTCATGACCGGCGTTTTTGCGCTGAACTCGCTGATGTTGGCTTCTGCCGGGAAAGCCGCCAGACTGCTTTCAATTAAGCCGCCGATCCTGCCCTTCACCGCAAGGCAGACCACCAGCAACGCCAGCGCACCCCAAAAGCGTTTGCACAGCCGGTACAGCCACGGGGCCAGCAGATAAAAGAACGCAAAGGCGCTCATCGTCCACAGCACGTTGCGGTTGTTCCACAGCATCCAGTTATCACTGGGCAGCCACATCTGCAAAAATACAAAGTACCGCAGGTAACCCGGCCCGCACGGCCCGCCGGGGCCAAACAGCTGGGCTGCACTGGCGCCCGCCGCCAGATAGCGTACCGCATCGAACAGCCAGCGCAGCACCAGCACCAGCCAGTACAGCGGCAGGATCCGCCGGATGCGGCGCTGGTAATACGGCAGCGGCTCCGGGTGGCGGCTCAGGCTGGCCGCGGCCAGGTACCCGCTGAGCACAAAAAACAGTTGCACCCCCTGCGCGCCAACCGCGGCGGCATCCCCCAGGCCAACTTTCTGCCCGGTATGCACGCCCAGCACCATCAGCGCCGCCAGAATACGCAGCTCATCCAGCGCTACATTTTTATGTTTTGTCATCTTTCTATATTCTGCTCCTTATTGCAGCATTATTTGATTTCTTTATTCTGCCGAACTTTTTCGATTCCTTCTTTTCAAAGAAGGGGCAAAAACTCTCGTATTACTCGTATCCTCAAAATTATACATCACCCGCCCTATCATGCGCAAGCGCAGGAGGCACCATGTTTGACGCATTGTTTACCACCACAACCGAATACAAAAAACTGAGCCACGCGCTTTCCGGCAAAGGTGCATGCGCCCTGTTTGGGCTGCCCGCATCCGGCCGCGCACAGGTATATGCCGCGCTGTGCCGCCAGTTGGATAAGCCGCTATGCATCGTGACCCCCGGCGAGGCCGAAGCCACCCGCTTTGCTGCTGACCTGAACACGCTGGGCATTCCCGCCGCCGTGTTCCCGGCGCGGGACTATGTGTTGCGCCCCATTGAGGGCACCGCCCGCGAATACGAGTACCGCCGCCTGGCTGTGCTGGGCGAGCTGGTAGGCGGGCGGCTGCGCGCCGTGGCTGTGCCCGCGGAAGCCCTGACCCAGTTCACCACCCCAAAAGAGGATTTCTGCGCCAACACCCGCACCCTCCATGCGGGGGATACTCTGCTGCGGGATGACCTGCTGGCCGCTTTGTTTGGTGCCGGCTACACCCGCCGGGCCCAGGTGGATGGCCCCGGCCAGTTCTCTGTGCGCGGCGATATTGTGGATATTTTTGCTCCCGACCAGAAAATGCCGGTTCGTATGGAATTTTGGGGTGATGAGATCGATACCCTGCACACCTTTGACCTGACCACCCAGCGCCGCGAGGATGCCATTGATAAGTTTTACCTGAGCCCCGCGCGGGAAGTTCTGTTCGGCAAGCCTGCCGATGCCGCCGAGCAGCTTCGGGCCTTTTTGGCCAAGCAGCGCGGCAAAAAGAAAACCGCCATGGCAGACTGTATGGCCGCCGATCTGGACCTGCTGGATGGCGGTGCCGTGCCGGTCAACATGGACAAATACCTGGCCGTGCGCTACCCCCATCCCGCCACCGTGCTGGATTATTTTGACGACCCGATCCTTGTGGCCGAAGAGCCTGCTTCCATCCGGGAAGCCGACCGCGCGACCGCCTACCGCCGGGGCGAGGAACTGAAATCCCTGATCCTGGACAGCGTCCTCTGCGCCGGGCTGGATAACCTGTACGCGGACCCAAGCTACCTGTGGTCCAAAACCGGACACTACCGCACCATCTGTGCCGAGAACTTTGCCCGCAGCATGCCGGATCAGCCGCTGAAAGATATCATCAACGCCCCGGCTCACACCCTGCCTGCCTGGAATGGCGAAGTCGCCGGGCTGCTGGAGGATTTGAAACCGCTGTGCGATGCCGGTTATACCGTTACCCTGCTGGCCGGCACCGACCGTGCCGCAGCCGGTCTGGCACGCGACCTGCGCGATAAAGGCATTCTGGTTACCACCGATGCTGCAGCAGCCCCCGCTGCCGGGCTGGTGCAGGTTCTGGCGGGGCACCTTTCCGCTGGGTGCGAATTTCCGTTTGTCAAGTATGCTTTGCTGACAGGCCGTGCTTTTGGCGAAACCAGCTCCCAGAAGAAAAAGCGTAAAAAGGCCAAAGATGCCCTGAACAGCCTGACCGAGATCACGCCGGGCGATCTGGTGGTGCACCAGAACCACGGTATTGGCCGGTATGCGGGCATCCAGCGAATGGCGGTTCAGGGCGTTACCAAAGACTACCTGCGCATTGAGTACGATAAAAAAGATGTGCTGTATGTTCCCGTCACCCAGCTGGACCTGCTTTCCCGCTACACCGCGCCGGGGGATTCGGAGAATGTCAAGCTCAGCCGCCTGGGCGGGGCCGAGTGGACCAAGACCCGCAAGAAGGTGCGCGCCGCTACCGAGCAGATGGCCAAGGAACTGATTGAGCTGTACGCCCGCCGCAAAAGGGCGCACGGTCATGCCTTCCCACCAGATGATACCTGGCAGGGAGATTTTGAGCAGCGCTTTGCCTATGATGAAACGCCGGACCAGCTTTCCAGCGCGGCGGAGATCAAACATGATATGGAGCAGCCCTGGCCGATGGACCGCCTGCTGTGCGGCGATGTCGGCGTGGGCAAGACTGAGGTTGCCCTGCGCGCCGCGTTCAAATGCGTGATGGGCGGCAAGCAGTGCGCCATCCTGGCCCCCACCACCATTCTGGCGTGGCAGCATTTCAACACGGCCATCGCCCGCATGGAGGCCTTTCCCATCCGCATCGGGCTGCTCAGCCGTTACCGCAGCGCCAAAGAGCAGAAAGAGACCATCCGCGGCCTGAAAGACGGCACAGTGGACATTGTGGTGGGCACCCACCGCCTGCTTTCGGACGATGTAAAGTTCAAAGACCTGGGCCTTGTCATCATTGACGAGGAGCAGCGCTTTGGCGTAAAACACAAGGAAAAGCTGAAAGAGAACTTTATCGGGGTGGACATGCTGACCCTTTCGGCCACGCCGATCCCCCGCACGCTGAACATGGCACTGTCCGGCATCCGGGACATGAGCACCATTGAACAGCCGCCCTTTGAGCGCCAGCCCATTGAGACCTATGTGCTGGAATATGACGATGCCATTATTGCCGAAGCCATCCGGCGTGAGCTGGCCCGCGGCGGGCAGGTGTATTACCTGTACAATCGAGTCGAAACCATTGAGCAGTGCGCCGCCAAGGTGCAAAAGCTGGTGCCGGGTGCGCGGGTCGGCATCGCCCATGGCAAAATGACGGAGGAGCAGATTTCCTCGGTTTGGCAGCAGCTGTTGGACAACGAGATCGACGTGCTGGTCTGCACCACCCTGATTGAAACCGGCGTGGATGTGCGCAACTGCAACACCCTGATTATTGAGAATGCGGACCGCATGGGGCTTTCACAGCTGTACCAGATTCGCGGCCGTGTGGGGCGCTCCAACCGCAAGGCGTATGCCTATTTCACCTTCCAGCGCGACAAAGTGTTGACGGAAATTGCCTCCAAGCGGCTTTCAGCCATCCGGGAGTTTACCACTTTTGGTTCCGGGTTCCGCATTGCGATGCGCGATTTACAGATCCGCGGCGCGGGCAACCTGCTTGGACACAGCCAGCACGGCCACATGGAAGCGGTTGGTTACGAGCTGTATGTAAAAATGCTGAACCAGGCCATTGCAGCCGCCCGCGGCGAGCCTGCTGCGCCGGACAAGAGTGATTGCCTTGTTGACATTACGGTGGATGCCTATCTGCCGGAAAGCTACATTCCCGATGCCGCCGGGCGGATCGAAGCCTACAAGAAGATTGCGGCCATCACCACCCGTGACGATGCCACGGATGTACTGGATGAGTTGATTGACCGTTACGGCGACCCGCCGCGCAGTGTGCAGGGGTTGGTGGACATCAGCTTGGTGCGCGTGACAGCCGCCCGCGCAGGCATTGTGGAGATCGTGCAGCGCAACGACAATCTGATTTTGTACACCGATGTTGTGACCCCGGCGCAGATGGGGGCCATGATGGATGCCATGCCGCACCGCGTGATCTACAACGCCGTAGGCCGCCCCTACATCAGCCTGCATGTCCTGCGCGGCGAGGACCCTCTCACCATCCTGCGCGATGCCGTTGCCCTGCTGCCGGGTGCGTGAGTGTTTTACGGGAGTTTTTGTTCCTTCTTTGAAAAGAAAGAACCGAAGAAACTTTAATCGTAATATAACAAAATAAATAAAAAATCAGGCAGCG
>ERZ856578.7979-NODE-7979-length-10678-cov-4.425432_pt1 | contig 10678 bp, 8 predicted proteins | sample MGYA00514384_ERZ856578 | MGnify/ENA primary metagenome ERZ856578 (study PRJEB29103, sample SAMN06111958) | human gut metagenome | biome: human gut; feature: ankylosing spondylitis patient; material: healthy_person | host: Homo sapiens | place: China:Hangzhou...
AAAAGAATGTGCCTTGGCACATTCTCGCGCCGAGGCGCGGTTGCCTCGGCAACCATCTACCCCTGCGCCGAGTGCGCATCCTCGCGGAGCGTTATTATTTCATAGGACGCATTTTCTTATGAAATAATAGAATGCGCGCTCCGCGAACATCCTAAGGAGGTTTTTCATGGACACAGAATTTTACAGCAAACTGAATCAGGCTCTACATGGAGATGCGGGAAAAATTGACCGGGTTATGCGTTTCCGCTATCTCAACGAGTTCGTCAAACCCGGACAGATCCTGTTTGCAGGCTCCAGCCTGATGGAACAGTTTCCCATCCAGGAATTTGTCGCGGATTTCGACCTTCCGCTGACCATCTATAACCGCGGTGTCGGCGGCTTTACCACATCGGAAATGCTCGCCTGCATGCAGGACTGCGTTTATGCGCTCCGTCCCGCCTACATTTTTATCAACATCGGAACCAACGACTTAAACGATCCCGCCTGCACGCCAGACGTTCTGCACAACCGCTACCGCACCATTCTTTCCGGCATCCGCGAACATCTTCCACAGGCAAAGCTGTTTCTGCTCGCCTATTATCCGGTCAATCCGGACGTCGCCGACGCAGGCATGAAAGAAGTGTTAAAAGTCCGCAGCAATGACTGTATCTGCCGCGCCAACGAGATGGTAAAAGAGCTCGCCGCCGAGGTCGGTGCAGCCTACATAGACGCCAACGATGACATCAAGGATGAAAAGGGACAGTTAAAAGCGAAATATACCGTAGAGGGGATGCACATGTACGCAAACGGCTACAAAGCGGTGCTCGACCGGCTGCTTCCGCACCTTTTAACGTTAAAGTAATAAAAATACACTTTAGAATGGAGCCTTCAACCAATGTACACAAATACGACACAATATTTACGTGCTCTCGCCTCCGATCTTGTCCATGGCTGCCGCCGCACAGCTGCAGACGGCACTGTGATTTATACCCCGGACGGCACTGCCAGCTATGACGGACTGTGGCTCCGCGATTTTTCCTATATGGTGGAATACGCAGGTTTCGCCATTCCGGATCAGGATATTGTAAACTGCATCCGCTATGCGGTCCGTCACCGCCGTGCCGACGGATGGATGCCAGACCGGGTGACGACAGACGGTCTGGCTGTTTACGCCGCCGGAATCGCTGCAGCTCCCGTCGGAGAAGCGAATCTCGACAATACGCCGTTTTTGATTTTCACCGTAGACAGCCTTTCCAGACGGATGGATCCGGAAGCCTTCCTGCCTCTGTTTACCGAATGGGAGGCCGATCTCGAGCAGGGATTGTTCCTGCTGCCCCTCGAGGAACACGGTCTGGTCTACAACGACGTTCAGAACCCCCATTCCCCCTATGGCTTCACCGATACCATCGGCAAAACCGGCACGCTCTATCTGGAATCCCTGCTCTACTGGCGTGCCTGCCGTATGATGGAGCGCATGTGCAAAACCTACGGCATCAAAAATCCGAACCGCTTCGCAAAAGCTGCCGAATCTGTCGAGCGTTCCCTTTCCCTGCTGTTTGATCCTGCTGCCGGCGCTTTTTATGCCGCAACAAAAGACTGCCATCAGTACGACATCTGGGGCATGGCGTACATGCTTTACATCGGCTTTCCCTGCTCTGCGGACGAAAAACAGGCGGTTCTCTCTTTTCTGGAAAAAAATTATGATGCCTGCGTCTACCGCGGTCAGGTTCGCCACCTCTTAAAAGGACAATACTGGGAGCGCCTGCTGATCGATGTCGAACCTGAGACCTACCAGAACGGTGCTTACTGGGCAACTGCCTCCGGCTGGATGATCTGGTGTCTTGCACAGCAAAATCCCGCTCTCGCCGTCCGCGCCTTAGAAGACGTGGTTTCCTGTTTCAAAACCGACGGCTCCTTCGAGTGCATAAACGAGGGCTATGAAAAGCTGCCTCTTTTCGTCGTCAGCGCAACCAACGTCTGCGGAGGCTTCGAACGCACGATTTCGGATTTCCCTGAATTTTGTGCCGGAAAGATTGACTAAGCCTGCAGCACCAGCCTTTCAAAAACCTGACCATCCTGCAAAACGTTTTTTTATCCTATAGAAGCCGGATTTTCTTTGCGATAAAAAAGCTGTCCTGTGATCCGCTTTTCATCACAGGACAGCTTTTCTTTTTTTATTCATGACAATAGAATGCTCGCAGAGCGTGCATTCTATTGTTGTGCCTCACAAGATTGCCAGGGACAAACGCGGCGTTTCAAATAAATATTCGAAAACAGAACAGCATGCTCCCAATGCATAGTCATCCTCTAAAAGCTGTGCCTCTCTCAGCTCCAGCTTCGTTTCCATCTCGTTGATGTGATATTTTTTTATGGTTTCTTCCATGATATTCCAATATGTTGTCCCCTTTAACGGCTCACAGCTTGCAATCAGCACCATTTTGGGTTCCAGTATCTTGATCAGGTTCGAAATCGTGATCCCGAGATAAAAAGCCGCATCCTTTAAAATTTTCTGGCTGACTGCATCCCCATTTCGGGACAGCTTCATAAAATCCCGCATTGTATAATACGACTCGTTTTCACTATTTGTCAGTTCCTGATACCTGCGATTCAATGCCAGTTCTCCTGCATAGGCATCCAGACACCCGCGATTGCCGCAGACACACATCGGACCTTCTGCATTCAATACAGTATGCCCGATATAACCGGCATTGCCCTGTACCCCATCCATCAGTTTATTCTGATACATGTATGCACTGCCTATGCCGGAACGGATTCCAATATAAACAAAATCCGAATTGTCCTCCCGCATATACTTCTTTTTTTCTACAAGCGCCAGTAAATGCACGTCATTATTTACATAAACCGGAAGATGAAATTTTTCCTGCAGAATCCGCTGCAATTCAACATGCTCCCAGCCCCGGATTCTCGTGATGTGCAGGGATCTGCCTTCTGTCTTTCGAATCGTTCCGCAAATCCCGACACCGATCCCGACGATCCTGGGCCGCACAGAGGAAAATTCTTCCAGCAGATGCTCAAGCTCCCTGAGCATCCGCGCCAAAACCTCTTCCGCCTGCGTATCTATCTGAAACAGGATTTTCCGTCTGCCCACAATTTCCCGTTTAGCATTTGCAAGCGCGATCCGGATTGTCGGAAATTCAAAATCAATTCCAATCGCATACGCAGAATCTCCATTTATGCACAGCAACTGCGGAGGCCGTCCTCCTGTTGATTCCCGAAAACCGCCGTTTACTACAATTCCTTCTTCTTTAAAAGAATTGATGATCTCCAGGATCGTAGGACGGCTCAGCAGTGTCTTTTCCGCAATTTCTTCCAGCGTAACAGGTTCAAAGGCCTGTATGCACTGCATTACCAGATATTTGTTCGCTTCTTTGATCACTTTCGTTGTATTTTTTTTCATTCGCTGGTTGGTCCCCCCGTTTTTGTCACTCTTAAAACAGTATTATTGTAACATTATTTTTTCCGCACTTCCACAACTATATCAGCAAACCAAACGAAAAATATTCTAAATTCGTTCATATTTTCTGGACAATGCAGTGTCTGAATTTTTGGGGAACCACATGACATTTTATTTCTGTTTCAATATTCAGTGCTTTGCAGGATAGCGCATCGGCACGAGTCTGGCTTTCATCAGCGCAAATACGATACTCGGAACCAAAACAAGCTGAATCACCAGACCGGGCAGACAGGTTACAAAATATCCGGTTGCCCATGCTGCCAGAGAATAGCTTCCCGGCGAAAAGATCAGCGCTCTAAAGAGACCGGCGATCACACGACCGATCAACAGACCGCCAACAAGGCTGATGTACAGATCCGCATAAATTTTTCCGGTGCGCACAAATTTCATGAACAGACCGCAGAGCAGGCCATACGCGCCAAGCTCCACCATCATGCAGGGCAGATAACCCATCGCAGGCATACCGGTCAGCAGGCTGGATAACAGCGGACCTGCCAGGCCGCACAGCAGACCATAAGGCCAGCCCACCAGCAGACCGCACAGCAGTACCGGAATATGCATTGGGCAAAAAATCGCCCCTGCATTCTGAATGGAATGGAACGCCATCGGCAGCACCACACACAGCGCAATACATACAGCTGTAATCATTGCACGTTTTACCTGAGACATTTGAGACATAACATTTCTCCTCCTTGAAAAAAATATCTATTACACGCTGCGCAGTCCCTCACTTTTTTCAGACCGCGCTGCGGTAATTTTTCATTTCGATTTCATCCCTCTGATTTGCATTTCATCATGGGATTTTTCATGCATTATTTTCTATTTTTGCAGGAATACCTGCACAATCAAAAAAATCGCACTCGCGGCAATCGCTACATTCCCGTTGCGGTTTGGCAGTGATTTTTTCTTCTTTGTTCGCCGCCCCGGCCCGCGATAACCTCTCGCCTCCATCGCGCACGCCAGTTCATCCGCCCGACGAAACGCCGCCAGAAACACCGGTATGACCAGCGGCAGAAAGCTCGCCGCACGCTCTGTCAGCTTTTTACTTTCAAACCGAGCCCCTCGTGCAGTCTGCGCCATCCGGATTGTCTCCGCTTCCTCTCCCAGCACCGGAATAAACTGCATCGCAACCCCCAGAATCATCGCGATTTCTTCCGTCGGAACTCCGACCTTCGAAAGCGGCGAAAGCAGTTCCTCCAGCCCATGCGTGATTTCCATCGGCTCTGTCGTGATCGTCAGCACCATACAGAAAACTAAAATCAATACCAGGTGAACGACCACCATCGCACCCTGCCGGATTCCCTCCCGGCTCAGCCGGAAAATCCACCAGCTCCAGATGCAATGCTCCCCGCTGTAAAAAAACGCATTCATCAAAAAGATCACTGCTAAAAACCGACACATCCCTTTTTGTTGTTTTATCTGCTCCCGCAGGGATATCCCTGCCAGATACGATACCGTCAGCGCCGCTGCCGCCGCGGCGATACAGCCAAACAGCCCTTTGGACACGATCACCGCTGCAATCACCAGGCACAGCCCCAGCAGCTTTCCTTTCGCGTCTGCCCGATGAAAAAATGTATTTCCGGGGCGATACTGCCCCATCGGCATCTGCATCATCTGTTTTCTCCTTTTTCCCCAGTCAACGCACCGATAATCTCGTCCCGCAGCGCCTCATAAGTAACGGGAAGCCCGCTGCCCGGCAGAATCCTCTTTTCTTCCACGGGAACGTTTTCCATCTCTTCCTGAAGCGCAGACGTAAGCCCTCTCCGCTTTGCCGACCCCTCCGGCAGCACACCGTTTGCCAGCAAAAGCTCCGCGGTCTGCGCTGCTTCGCTGCCGAGCAGTCCGATCGTCCGAAGCGCCCTGCTGTCTCCCAATACCTCCTGACAGCTTCCATCCATTACAATTTTGCCCTGCTTCATTCCAATGATCCGTGCAGCATGCTGTGCCAGTGCGTCCAGGTTGTGGGACACCATTACAACTGATACGCCCTGCCCTGTCAGTCCTTCCAGAAATTCCAGAAACTTCTCCCGCGCCATCGGATCCAGTCCGGCAAGCGGCTCATCCAGCATCAGAAGCTCCGGCTTTGTCGCCAGAACACCGGCGATCGCCACTCTGCGCTTTTCTCCGCCGGATAAAGAAAGCGGCGACTGATCTTTGATTTCTTCATAGGAAAATCCCATCTGCTCCAGCGCCCATCTGACGCGTTCCTGTTTTTCCTCCCGGCTAAGTCTGCTGTATTTCAGTCCGAAGCCCACATCCTTCTCCACTGTTTGTGCAAAAAGTTGATATTCCGGATACTGAAATACCATTCCTACTTTTCTGCGCAGAACTGCCCGATCGAATCGTCTGGAAAAAATATTTTCCCCGTCCAACAGAATTTCTCCGCTCTGCACTTCCAACAGTCCAGCCATCGCCTTTAACAGCGTCGTCTTGCCGCAGCCGGTGCACCCGACGATCCCGACAAATTCTCCTGCCCCGATTTGCAGGCTGACCTGATCCAGCACCCAGGCTGCTCCATATCCAACTGTTAATTTTCTGACTTCCATCTGCATAGCGCTTCTGCCAGCTCCTCTTTCGTCAGCGGGCATCGATTCAGTTCAATTCCCGCCAGTTTTAAATCTTCATACATCCGAACTGCCATGGGCGGTACAATTCCCGCCTGTATCAACAGTCTGCTGTCCGTCAGAATTTCCCGCACACTCCCCTGTGCAAGGACGGTATTCGGATCCTTCTGTCCATTGGGACGTCCCATCAAAATCACCTGATCTGCCAACACAGCTTCTTCCACATCATGGGTGATCATAACAACTGTTTTTCCATAATCGCGCAGCTTTTTCATCTCTGCGAGTACTTCCCGGCGTCCTTTCGGGTCCAGCATGGAAGTCGCCTCGTCAAAGATCAGGATCTCCGGGTTCAACGCCAGCACCCCCGCCAGTGCCGCCCGCTGTTTCTGCCCACCGGACAAGCTCGACGGAGAACGCTTTTCATACCCTTCCAGCCCGACCAGTTCCAGCGCTTCCTTCACTTTCGATGTAACCTCCCGTTCCGGAACCTGAGCGTTTTCCAGACCAAAAGCGATATCCTCTTCCAACACAGAAGAAACAAACTGATTATCCGGATTCTGGAACACCATGCCGCATACCCTGCACAGTTCCCACTTATTTGCAGGATTTCCTGCATTTATTCCATTTACAGAAAGATTACCGTCCTGAAGCGGCAGCAATCCGTTCATCAGACGCACAAGCGTGGACTTTCCGCAGCCGTTGCATCCAAGGATCGCCGTCCATTCGCCCTCTTTCAGCTCTATATTCGCTTGTTCAAATACCGGAATGCTCTCCCCGTCCCAGAAATAGGAAAATCCCAGTCTACTTCCCTTTATCATCACTTTATTCCTGTCTGCAATCTATTCTGATGTCAAAAACTGCCGTACTGCCGCTGCGCCGGTCCCGTTCAACTGCACCTGCTCCATCGTCGAAATTTTGCACAACAAAAGGGAACCTGTCTTTTTGAAAGACAAATTCCCTTCCTGGCAATTCTTTTCTTCATGATCCGGATCGTCCTGTGACCACCATGGTTTATCCTTATTCTGATAAGGATCATCATGATAATTGTTACGATCGTTTCCGTCTTTCTGCCGCTCGGCTCCCTTCGGAGAGACTTACCTGTCTTCTTCAAAAGACATCGGCAGATTTTCCGGCTGTATTACTTTCTTACAGCAAATTTTGTTTACCTGATATCGTTAGTATTGTAACAAATTTCATTCCAAAAGGCAAAGACTTTTTGCCTGCAAATCTTTCTGCGAACGTTCCCTTTGTTTAATTTTTAACTTTCGCTTTTTATCTTGAACCATTTCAATTTTATGATATAATTCAATTCAACAGTATCCGGTTTTTATGGATCATTCCGTATTCTGTTTTTTGAACTTTTATTCAATTTAAATTGCTTTTCATTTTTAAACTTATATTCATAATTTGAACTCTATATTCAAGCATCATTCATGACAATAGAATGCTCGCAGAGCGTGCCTTCTATTGTTTGCAGGAAAGGAGCCTTCTATGTCAAACATAGCCTATGAACTTTTTGCATCCCGTTTAAAGGAATCCATGAATCAGCAGCAAATGAAACCGATTGATCTTTTACATCTCGCGGAAGAACAGAATTTAAAGCTCGGCAAAAGCCACATCAGCCAGTATGTCAACGGCAAAACCATGCCCCGCTCTGAGATCCTGCAGTTTCTTGCAGATGCCCTCCAGGTTGATGCAGACTGGCTGGCAGGACGCACCGGTTCTGCACAGAATTTCAGTTCAGAAAAATTGAACTCTGGCAGTACAAAGCTTCCGACTGAGTTCAATTTTTGCCCTCATCCAGACACGGTCAACGGTTCCTCCGCCGCAGGTTCAGTTCAATCTTCTGCATTCTCCAAACGTTCCGATTCGGTTCAGAAGAAAACTTCTTCCCGTCAGGACGGTTCAGACTTTTCCGCTCCGTCTGCTTCCCAGCCGACACTGTTTAAAAAGTCTTCCAAATTGAACAATGTTCTTTACGATGTCCGCGGTCCGGTTGTCGATGAAGCTGAACGGATGGAATCCTCCGGCGTTCAGATTTTAAAATTGAACATCGGCAATCCCGCCCCCTTCGGCTTCCGCACTCCCGATGAAGTCATTTACGACATGCGCCAGCAGCTGACGGAATGCGAAGGCTATTCTCCCGCTAAGGGACTGTTTGCAGCCCGCAAAGCAATCATGCAGTATGCACAGCTAAAAAATATCCCCAACGTCACTATCGAGGATATCTACACTGGAAACGGTGTCAGCGAGCTGATCAATTTAAGTATGTCCGCCCTGCTGGACGACGGGGATGAAATTCTGATCCCTTCTCCCGACTACCCACTCTGGACTGCCTGCGCAACGCTTGCAGGCGGCAAAGCTGTCCATTATCTCTGCGATGAGCAGGCAGACTGGTATCCTGACCTTGCCGACATTCGAAAAAAGATCACGTGCCGCACGAAAGCGATCGTCATCATCAATCCCAACAATCCGACCGGCGCGCTTTATCCGAAGGAAGTTCTGGAAGGAATCGTGGAAATCGCGCGTCAGCACCATCTGATCATCTTTTCCGATGAGATTTATGACCGACTGGTCATGGACGGCGGCGAGCATATTTCCATCGCATCCCTGGCTCCCGACCTGTTCTGTGTCACCTTCAGCGGTCTGTCCAAGTCCCACATGATCGCAGGCTTTCGAATTGGATGGATGATTTTAAGCGGCAACAAAGCCATCGCGCAGGACTATATCGAAGGCATCCGTATGCTCTCTAATATGCGCCTGTGCTCCAATGTTCCCGCGCAGTCCATCGTCCAGACTGCCCTCGGCGGCTACCAGAGCGTCAGCAATTATTTAACGCCCGGCGGACGGATTTATGAGCAGCGTGAGTGCATTTATCAGGCATTAAAGGACATTCCCGGACTGAGCGTTGTAAAACCGAAAGCAGCCTTTTACATGTTCCCGAAGCTCGACGTCAAAAAGTTTCATATCACCAACGACGAACAGTTTGCCCTCGATCTTCTGCGCGACAAGAAAATCCTGCTTATCCATGGCGGAGGCTTCCATTGGGAACAGCCTGATCATTTCCGGGTCGTATACCTGCCCCGGATCGAGGTACTCAAGGAATCTGCGGACAAAATTGCGGACTTCTTAAGCTATTACCAGCAAAACCGGCGCTGAAAAAAAACCAGCCCTGCGGCACAGGAGCTTCCAACCGGAACATCCCGCCGTAGGGCTGTTTTTTTCTTCCTTCGAGCTTCAAACTGCGCTTGGAACATCACCCTGGTCCAATCTGCCCGAAAGCAGCTTTTTTCGCATATAAAAATATCCCGGAATCAGCACCAGATCGGCGCCCATCCATGCCAGTACCTCTGCGAATAAAATTCCATTTTCTCCAAAAAGCACCGGTAAAATCAGCGTCGCACCGGTTCTCATGATAAATTCAAAAATTCCGGATACAAGCGGAATCACGGTATTTCCCATTCCCTGGATCACGCTGCGGACGATATGTAAAATATACAGTACCCATAAGAAGCTGCTCATAATCCGCAAAAAGCGCCATGCAACCACCGCAGCCTGACTGCCCTGGGCTGCATCTGCAGAGATGAAAAGTCCCAGAATATTTCGTCCGAACAGAAACATCAGTCCGGTAATGACAAAGGAAGTCAGCACACCGATCAAAACACCGATTCTGGTTCCCTCCTTGATCCTGTCTGTTTTTCCCGCACCGAGGTTCTGACCCGCGTAGGTAACCATTGCAAAGCCATAGGAGGTCGCTGCCACCTCAAGGATACCATAAAGCTTGCACGTCGCCGTGTAGCCTGCGATAAATGCAACGCCGAAGCTGTTTACCACAGTCTGCACGATCATGCCTCCAATGGCGATCACAAGGTTCTGAAACGCCATCGGTAGTCCAAGGTAGATCAGTTTCCCGCAAAGTCCGGCATGAAGTCTCCAATTTGCGACCTTCCTTTTTTCTGCAAGCACCTCGATCCGGCACAGCTTCCACAGACAATATGCAGAAGCAAGGGTCTGGGCGATCACAGTTGCAAGCGCTGCACCCTTTACGCCCCAGCCAAGCTCCAGAATAAAATATAAATCCAGTGCAATATTAAACAGCGCTGCGATAACACATGCTGTCAGAGGTGTTTTACTGTCTCCGAATGCCCGCAGCATAGCCGCAGTAAAATTATAGAGCATCATCAGCGGAATACCGCCAAAGAGCACATACAAATAGTCCAGACAGATCGGGCGAATATCAACAGGAACCTGTAAAATCCCCACCAAACCGGGTAATCCGATCAGAATACCAACGGTAAATAAAATCGCCGCCACTACTGCCAGAAAAGACGCATGAAAAATGGTTTCCTGAAGCGCCTCCTCTTTTTTGGCACCAAACTGCTGGGAAACAAGGATGCCAAAGCCCTGGGTGATTCCCTGAATGGTCCCCAGAACCAGCCAGTTTATCGACTCTACAGTGCCGAGTGCTGCCAACGCATCCACTCCAAGTATTTTTCCTACAATGGCCGTATCAGCCACCGTATAAAACTGTTGAAATACATTTCCCAACATCAACGGCAATGCAAAACTTAAAATCAGCATCGCAGCAGGGCCGCGCCCCGGTTCACAAGGGCTTCGGTCTGCTTTCCGGCGGCTTCGCGGCCATCGTTCACGATCTCTT
>ERZ856578.7982-NODE-7982-length-10676-cov-108.413152_pt1 | contig 10676 bp, 6 predicted proteins | sample MGYA00514384_ERZ856578 | MGnify/ENA primary metagenome ERZ856578 (study PRJEB29103, sample SAMN06111958) | human gut metagenome | biome: human gut; feature: ankylosing spondylitis patient; material: healthy_person | host: Homo sapiens | place: China:Hangzhou...
AGAAAGGATTCGATAATGAATGTAATGCAATTGAATACTGATATTTATAATAGCTTGGGCGTACTTTCTAATGACGAGAGCTATTTGGAAAAAGCTGCACGTTATCTTAAAAAATTGGCGCAAGCTAAAAGAGACGTGGAGAATGCAAAGGCTAAGGAAGAAGCCCTTGCTAGTATCAATCAGGCTTTTACGGAATTGAAGCTTCATCGCGAAGGAAAAATGGATTTTATTCCTGCGGAGGATTTGCTTAATGAGTTATAGGATAGAGGTTGCACCTGAGTTTGCCCGTAGATTGAAGAAATTAAGTAAGCGCTATAAGTCTATTAAGCAAGATTACGAAGATTTTTTGCATTCTCTTCAATCTAATCCTCTTCAAGGGGTAGATTTGGGTAAAGGGTTAAGAAAAATAAGAATGAGTATTGCTTCTAAAGGTAAAGGAAAAAGTGGTGGTGCCAGAGTTATTTCCTTTATGGCAATCATGAATGAAGAGGATGGTTTTGTAGAACTATTGACAATTTATGATAAATCAGAAATGGAATCTATCTCTGATAAAGAATTGTTGAATTTAATGAAACGGAATGGTTTGTTTTAGAGCATAATAACGCAGAATCCTGCTGGTATCACAGCCAGCAGGATTCTGCGCTTTTCTTATATGACCTCTGCAAAATGACCTCTATTGAATTTTATTGACCTCTACAGATCTCTAGTAAATTCTTATTCAGCATTTGCCTGCTGCTGAGTCTCTGTAATCTCCTGCTGCTGAGTATTCTCCTGCTGGGTAGAATCCTCAGTGGTAGCCTGTGGCTTGATAGGAGTGCCAACTTCTGTTGTATCTGAAGGAGCATCTGGAGCCACGGTATCAACTGGTGCTACCTCTGCGTTACCTACCATTCTGCTTGATGCAAAAACGTTGCTTACTGAAACCATAACCATAGCTGCGATAGCTGCAAACATAAACTTCTTCATAATCTTATCTTTTTTAAATTGTTACTATTTAATGTTACTTACTTTTTTGTAGATTCATTGTCGAACCCGCTAATCATAGTCGCAATCTGCGTGCCAAAATAACAAAGAAGGATGTAATGTGTTGATTATTAGATATTTCTGTTTTGTGTACCAAAAGTAGATGGTGTGGAAAATGAGGAAAGTCTGTGGAAACATTCCCCAAAAGCTGTAGCTACCTGCTGAATAAGACTTCTTCTTCTTCCCAATTGTGTCCCCTCACACAACTTTTTTCGAAACTTTTTAGCTAAAAGTTTTGTTGTTTCGTTTTTTTTCTATAATTTTGTAGGCAGTTAGCGATAGAAATGTGTAGAAACATAAAAATCGCAGCAAAAGTCTCGAACCACGCCGAGCCTTTTCATATTTGCTTTAGCTTTATGATAGAGGAGAGTAGGGTGGGAAAGAGACACGACATATATAAGGCGCATACTTGGCGCTTTGTTCACGACTGATAGAAACTTCGCAACTTTCAGATACTGTCATGGACTTAGCAACGGTAGGTGTCTACGGGTGTGATTATATCACAGCCAATGGAGTATTGTATACCTATAATAATAGGTAAGATACTCCATGTGGTGGCGTATATCATATCGGCGTGGGCTCTAACGTTGTCTGTTCAGCAGTATCGGGCAATGCGAAGGCCTCTATCAGTGGGACAGACGACAGGCGGTTCCCACGCTTTTTTTATGTTCGTATTAACCGATAAACTAATCAGACTTGTAAATAGGGAGCAAGCAGGTCGCAAAGTGTTATTAATACGATGAATAAATGGTTGACAAAAGGTCTGAATGTTTTGTCCATGGCAACGCACGTTGTGGGGATAGGAATGATTTGCTCTTGTTCTTGTGGGAAAATAGAAACACCTAATGATGTTAAATACCTTTCCGAATTTCAAGAAATAAACTTTGAAAGTAATGAAAATTGGTTGACTTCAGATAATCTATCTTTGTATGTAGATTATTCAACTTGTATGGCGCAAGCTTTGAAAACTTCTCCATTTTTTTCAGATATGATACCTTCTTTGACGGCTGCAACAAAGAACTTTTATTCAATAAAAGGTGATTCCATAAAGAAGGAAACTGGGAAGGTGTTTACCCTGCTTAGTAGTATTCAAGAAACTAATTATGCAGATATTTTGACGGCAGCTGAAAAGATTGTTGAAGGAAATTCTGAAGGTGTGTTGTTGACAGATGGAGAGTATTATGAACCAACTGTTGCAAAAAGTCATGTTAATGATCCATATTTGAAAGATGCTTTTAGCAAATGGTTGAAAAAAGGCCATGATATATATGTTGTAGCAGAACCATATAAAGAGGCATATAATGGAAGTGTTTTTGACAAGAAGCGTTTTTATTTCTTGTTTACGGATTCTCGTGTACCTAATAATATATACGACAGAATTTTGCAGTGTGTAGATATGAAAAAATATCCGAATGTTGATATATATCATATGTCTGTTAGTCATCCAACAATAATGGCAGAAGGAACATACTCGAAGCCTGACGGAGACTTGGCTGCTATTGTAGACGGATATGGAAATTTTGAAATTCAAAACTGGAGTATTGATTGGAATAGTATCCAAAACATCTATCTAAATGCAAATGTGGATGAGAATGGAAATCCTTTGCCAACTGGTAAACCGATAATTTCTGGATTGAAAATTGATAGAAACTCTTTTGGCTGCTTTAGAATTAAAGATATTGCATTAAAGGTTTATGATATCAATGAGCCTTATGCAGAATTCTATGGCAATAAAGTTGCAGGCTTAAAAGCTGTGAAAATGCAAAGTCCTTTGCAGGAAACAACAAATGTTTTTGCTTTGGACGAGAAAGAATTCAAGGCTCATAGCTTGGTCAATATCTTTTTAGATCCAGCCTTTAATGATGTATGTCTTGATGGTTCTCCATACAATTATACAAAAGTGGATATTTGTGTAAATGGGGTGGACTATGTCTTTGATAACTATTCGTCGATGTTTGATTTTCAATCCATAGATGTACCTGGACAGATGAATAGTTCTGTTGCAGAAAGTATTAAGCAATGCTTAACAGATCCATCTATCAAGAAGATGATGGATAATGCTTTAATTTATACAATTTATATTAAGAGTAATGAAAAATAGCTAAGAATATGAGACAGATTGCTACATTAAGTCAATTGCAAGATTTGCAAAATTCAACTTGGATTTATGCAATTGCAGTGTGTTTTATAGCCATTGCGATTGCTTATTTAGTGTCAAACATGATTGCTTGGCAAGGAGGAAATGATAAGTCATATATCAAAAGAAGAGTTTGGTGGGTGATTATTGGTTTCGTCGCTGGATTTGGATTTTGGATTTATAATGACGTAGTTAACGTTCATCGTATTGTCAATGTTGGCTTTAAGCACATGTATTCACAAACCAATCTGCTGTGTCTGTTTGTTGTGCTTTTTGTGTATTTTGGTATTAGCTTGCTTATTATGGCAACGCTATTTCGTAAGGCAAAGTTTGGTTCGATATTAGGCAAACAACGTAATAAATAAGGATTATGGCAAAGCAGTTTTTTGTATTAGGTATCGGTGGTACAGGTATGAGGTGTATAGAATCATTGATTCATCTTTGTGCCATGGGAATGTTTGACAATACAGATATTCATTTATTAGCTTTGGATACTGATAAAAATAATGGAAACTTCTCTCGTCTGAAAGAAGTTAAGGAGGCATATGTCAAAGCAAAAGGTGTGGAGGCTTCCTCACGTGTTGCTTTACAAGATACATTTTTTTCAGCTAATATAAAGTACTATGAGTTTAGTCCTAATTATGAGAATAAAAGTACTTTTAAAGCTGTTTTTGATTATAGTAATACTCAGTATAATCATAATGAAGAAACAGATTTAGCTGATCTCGTTTTGGCAAAAAATGTTGAAGATTTTAATCTCCGCCATGGCTATCGTGCCCAAACCCATTTAGGTTCTATGATGATGTACCATTCCATCATTGAAGCAGCAAAGTCACCGACAAATAATGACTTAAAGTCTTTTTTGGGAGAATTGGCAAAACAGGCTCAAACGGGTAATCCTAGAGTGTTTATCTTAGGGTCTGTTTTTGGCGGCACAGGTGCCTCTTCTATACCTATTATACCCCAAGCTATATCAAAAGCTGCTGAAATTATGACAAATGGGGCCGTTAATGTTTTGAAGAGTGCGTATTTCGGATCAACATTGTTGACTGCCTATTTTTCATTCAAGGCACCTTCTAGCAACGAGTTGGCCAACCAAAAAGTAATAGCTACAAGTGATAAGTTTGCTCTTAATTCACAGGTCGCTATGATGTTTTATGAGGATGATTCAACGGTAAAAAGTACTTACCAGAAGTTTTATATGATGGGCACTGATAGCTTGAGCTGGGATCCGATGGCTAAAGACAGAGATAATATTTCGGAGACCATCACCGGTGGAGAAAAACAGAAAAATGATTCTCATTATATTGAACTTTTAGCAGCTTCTTCTGCGTTAAGTTTCTATAATGAGGATGAAAGTGTATTGGTAGTCAATAAGCAAAATGTTAAGACTGATTATGAGTATCGTGCCATAAATAATAATGGAAAATTAGACTTCCAAGATTTTGTGGGGCAACAAAGAGCTGAGGAATTTGCCAAAAAGTTTGGCCTATTGATTGCATTTTCGTTGTTCTGCAATGGAACGGATGATTTCGTAGAAAGTGTTCGTTCTGGTGGTGTAAAGGAAATCCAAGAGTTTTTGGATATTAATGTAAATCAGGTGCTGGCTTTGAAAGAATATTTCAATTTGTTCTTTGTTAGGGTAAATGCTAATGGGACTCTTTCTGAGGGATGGTTAAAGCAGATTCATCGTTCAGCAGGTGGAGGCGATAATTTCTTGTTTAATGCAAGTCTTTTCTCTCCATCCGATTTGAAGAGTTTAATGAAGTTGTCTTGGAACAAGAACTTATATAGAACAGAGGGAATTGGCAAAGATAATCATTATTCTACAGGTATTTTTGGTTCAAAGTTTGATTCTTTCAAGAAGCAGTTCTTGCTTACACGTGATAAAGATTCCTCTTGGAAAAATATAACGAATAATGGGGAACAACTTAATAAGTTAATTTACGATACATTGTCTTCACTTTATAATTTCAAATAAGAAAGGGCTATAATATGTCAAAAGCATTGTTGATAAAAAGTTATACGGATATAACTACAGGAACTCAAGGACAATGGAATGAGTTAACTATGGCTCGTTCTTATATTCAAGGAATTGAAACAGGAAAAATCTTAGAGAATTTATCTGCAGATAAATTAGGAAGTTTAATTTCTGGTGTCCCAACTCCATGGGCGCGTGCTAAGTTGTTTAAGTTTGCCCTGCAGACTTTAGCAGCTCCTGATCCGAATATCCAAAAGTCGGGGTTGCAACAGTATTATGAGTTGTTGTTGGGAGAATGGAAAGGATTGTTAGCTGTAATTGCTTTGTATCCTGATAGAATCCGATTTTCCCAACCTGTCGTTATGGATGCGAGTGGCGATGATTATGATATAGCGTCTGCCTTTGGAAGAATGCTGTTTGAAGACAAAGATGTATGGAGTAATCAAGACTTACTACAAAAAGATCCAGCTACTCAGCCATTCATTCAATTGATTTATTACAGGAATCATCTTGTTGGTGGAACTTCACCATTAACTGGTGTCTTTGCTGGCATTTCGTATGATAATTTAGGAAGTGATGCCAGTGATATAAATTGGTATAGAGACGGTAAGTTTGAAGATCCTACTAATTACTTGGATCCAGAACAAGTGCAAAAGGTATATCTTTTTGTTAAGAATCTTAATGGGAATCTTGCTGATTTTGAGAAGAAAATTAATTCTCAACGCGGTAATAAACCTAACGTAGATTTGAATGGATTTAAGGATATGAGTCGTGATTGGGAGCAAAAATTATTAAGTCGCGGTGGAAATAACCTTCGTGACAAAGGACCTATTGCAAAATATTCAAACTTAGAATGTCCATTTTCAATCTTGTTTGATAGTAATGTACCTGTTTATTTGAAGCCTGATTATACCTTTACTTATACGAATAATGGAGAGTATCAGTTAATTGGTGATATCCAAAAGTTATTGAGTGAGGATAAGTATGTAATAGGATTTCAAGAAGATGCTGCGGCAAGACCAAAACTTTCAGATGCTCCAGTCTTTTATTTGTCTGTCAAGGATTTGAAGGATGGTAGTGTTAGCTATTTTTCTTTACCTTTGTCAGAAAAAGGAGTAGATATCTTCAAAAATAGTCTTTCTGGTTTGTTGGGCTATTCTGAAGGTAGTAATACGTCTTTGACTGGAGTTATTACCGATGCTGGTCAATTGGCTGTAACATTGATTGTTGAAATCGATGGTCAAAAGGTTACTTTAAATACTCGCGAGTATGAAATTGATTGGATTACCGATCAAGGAAGAGTTATTATGTGGCCAAACTTCGTTTCAGAAAAATGGAATAAGTATTATCTGTACTCAGAGTTCACTGCTGATGCCAAGGAGCAATTCTTGCCTATATTTAAATGGGGTGGTGAGTTCTTGAAAAATATTGATGGAGAGTTTTGGACAGGAGATTATGAACCAGCTCCAGATCAAGAAAAACTTGTGGATGTAAAAAAGTTAGTTACTTATCCTGCAGGGCAAGGTGAAAACTTGCCTAAGTATAATATCGTAGGGGCAGACAAACCTTTAGCAGGTCTTTCTGTTTCTGTTAAAGATACAGGCAAGGAAGTACATGCTGGCTTCTTGATTTTTAGACCTCAAGTTATTGAGGATAGAACAGCTTTCGAAATGAGGGGAACTGCCACAGTCGGCATCGATTTTGGTAGTAACAATACTTGTGTCTATTATAATGAAGACAATAAAGGTGCTACTCCTGTTCATTTTGAAAACTACCGCTCTGTATTAGTTGGACAAGAGAATAACGATCCGAAAGCAATAGCGGAGAATAATGAATTATTATTCTTTACGAATTACTCTTCTAATAATGGACAGATTAAGTCATGGCTTCATGAGCATGATAATCGTTATAATTGTTATAATGAATCTTTAGAAGTCGCAGGTGGTGTCCCTGTAAACCGTCCAAATGTTCTAGTAAAGAAAATGGATCAATATGAGATTACAACCCAAGCTGGTATCTTGCATTATAATATGAAGTGGTTGGACGATGATAAAGGTAAGCAAAAGAAGGGCGCTTTTTTGAAATCTATATGGTTGCAAACGTGTGCTTATCTTTATACTAATAAGATAAAGCCTACAATGTTGGAGTGGAGTTGTCCAGGTTCGATGATGGAGGCAGACATCAATGAATTGGATAAAATTTACAATAGTCTTTGTAAGTTAACTCCAATAGTTGGTGCTAAGACGACTTTGGCATATCATCAGAATGCTGTTACGGAAGCTGAGGCTGTATGCTCTTATGCTCTCTCGCAGAACTTTGGACTCAATAGCAACAATATGTTCTTGGGTATTGATGTCGGTGGTAGCACCAGTGATATACTTTTGCTTGCCAAGGATTCCGATAATGGAAATCAAGCAACGCTTTATAGAGAAAGTTCTGTTCGTTTAGCTGCAGGAGTATTTTTCAATGCTGTTATTAAGTCAGACACGTTCAGACTGGCATTGTTGTCTTTCCATGAAGGGCATAAGACCAATGTGTATGTGTCGAACATAAAAGAAATATTAACAGAGCCGTCAAAGGCACCATATTTTTTGAATAGTATCTTTGACCAGTTAAAAACGACAGAAGATTATGAGGAGTTCTATAGCTCGATAGATGTAAATGCAAAATTTGTATTTACGATACCAGCTTATGTAACCGGTATGCTGTTGTACTATTCTGGTATGTTGATTGGTAAAACAATTAAGGCTGAGCATTTGGAACGTATTTCAAGAGTTGATGTACTATCTTTTGGTAAGGGTGGAAGACTTTTTCACTGGTTGCTAAATTCTGCAGGAGTTCGTGCTACAAGAGAATACTATGCTGACTGTCTCAATGCTGGTGTCAGAATGGTGGTTGGTAAAGAACTAGATGTTGTTTATCGTGATGAGATAGCAGAAGATAACAAAGCTGAAGTTGCCAAAGGACTTTGTGATTCAAAAGAGTTGGAAAAGAAGGCTTTTTCTTCAGAGTCTGATATCTGTGGTGAGTCTGGAGTCAAATATATTATGGCTAATGGTGCACCCAAAGAATTGCAAGCAGAAGATGAGTTAACTGGGGATTATTTTGCAAATGAAATGAACAATTTTGATTTCTCAGGCATAGAGAATTTCGAGAAGTTTATGAATATCTTCTTGGATTTTGTCAGTGTAAAAACTCATTTGTATCCGCAGGCAGATAATGCATTGAGAAGTGATTTGGCTGACTTGCCTAATCGCATAGCTAGCTATATTTGTAATAATGACACAGAGTATCGAAAGGCAAGAAATAGTGAGGATGGCAGCTTCCATTATCACCAACCTTTGATTATAGCAGAGGGCGTTTGCTTCTTAGATACTTTAATAAAGAAAGTTTTTGATCAATAAAATGAAGGAACTTACACTATATATAGATAAATGGTACATCATCGGAGCCGTTTGCACCGATGGTGTACCTCGTCTTGTCATCCCTGATAATAAGGAGGACCGTTATTGGCTGTATTTCTATGAAGATACTACCAATAATGAGATAGTGTATGGAAAAGACAATCAATCTCATTATCGTAATAATGAGCCTCATTATTATGGGGATATATTCTCGAAGATGACCCAAAGTGATTCACATTTCTTGTATTACAATAGAAAGCAAGAATTATGTGATATTTTTAAAGCTTCAAGAATTTTGGCTTCTTTGAGAGAGTCTATGAATTTGACTGAGACTGAAATGGTTGAAACTTATGTTTCTTTTTCGAAAGATATTAGTGATGATGCTCGTTTTCTGTTTTTGACAAAAGTATTGGGGCAAAACCATTTTCATGTGAAAGAATCTGTAGCTCGTATAGAGCACTTGACATTAGAACATTCTGTTAGGAATAATAAACTGAAAGATGATGGCTTTATCTTAGTATTGAATGCTTGTAATGAAAATCTTCATGTATCCTTGTTTAAGAAACAAGGAAAAGATTGTGTGCTTCAAAATGAGATGGCTTTAGATGGCTATGGTCGAGATTTGAGAAGCCGTGCATTGTTGGAAAATGTTGTCGGTTGTATCAATCAACGCACCAATTTTTTGTCATCTTCTTCAGATCTTGAAAAAGAATATCTGAGACTAGAACCCGAAATAGATAATTGGCTTGTAAAATTGGATAATGCAAAAAATGGACGTCCTATTAGTCTCAATAATATCTCGCTCTCGGGAATGACAAATCAATATGCTGTGATGGTCTTGAAGAATGATATTGATTCAAGAACACATGTTATTGTTGATGATGTTGTTCGTGAAATAGATAGTTTTGTGAAAAAGTCTAAGGTCAACAATAATGAAGTGCAAGGTGTGGTCTTTCTTGGAAATACTTTCACTAACAAGCAGTTCTTGGAATCGATTCGCTCATGTTATATACTAAATGATGAAAAATTTCTATTCTATAGAGAAACGGAACTGCCTAATATAATAGGTGTTTATTCCGTTATTGATTGTTCTCAATTTTCTGCAGAGACAAAGGCAGTCATGGCTAATGGTGAGTTGGAATTGGTTCGTAAGCAAAGGGCTAAAGAGGAAAAAGACCGTATGGACGAAGCTAAGCGTAGAAACCAGGAACAGCAGGAAAAAGATAAGGAAGTGCGAGAGGCTGAGCTTAGATATAATGAGGCCATGGAAAATGTTGCTGCTTTTGAAAAAAAGCAAAATTTTGCCCAAATGTTAGATTGGACAAAAATAGCTTTAACGCATCGTCCTGAAGATAAAGAAGCTATGGCGAAGAAGGAAGAGGCTACTCGTCTTTTGTCTGAGCAGAAAGTTAGACAACAACAATACAACAGCATTATACAACGTGCTGAGGTTAGTTTAAAAAAGCATGAATACCAAGATGCATTATCCCAAAGTGATGCAGCTCTCAATTTGATGCCTTCTTCCGAACAGGCAAAGCTAATACATGATAAAGCCCGTAAGGCTTTAGATGATATAGTACAAGTTAAAGAGTATTTGACTCGTGCTGATTTGTTCTTGGCTCAAAAATCATACAATGAGGCTTTGGAGGAACTCAGAAAGGTTCTTTCCTTTGATGAACATAATGAAGTGGCATTGCATAAAGCTTCTGAAATCCAAGTGGAATTAAAAAAACAAAATCAAAGAATTGATGCTTTAAGACAAATTGTAAATCATCCGAAAGTAAATACAGAGGACTTTGAAAAGTCAATAGTAGCTTGTAATGAGTTATTGAGCATTGATGCCAATAATCAAAAACAATGGACAGAGTGCTTAGCGCAATTGAAAAATGATAGGATAAAGTTTAACGAAAATGAGCAGTTATGGAATCTGTTAAATGAACAGATACATAAAGCCATTTTTGATGAAGATTGGCTTAAGGTTGTAGAGTGTACAGAAAAGGCATTATCCATAAAAAATGATGATGTCTTAAAAAGTAATATGCAAATAGCAAAAGATAAGTTAATGAAGCAACAGAAAGAAAATAGTTTTAAACAACAAATTAATGAAGTGAAGGCTTTGCTTGTTGATAAA
>ERZ856578.7983-NODE-7983-length-10675-cov-3.425269_pt1 | contig 10675 bp, 8 predicted proteins | sample MGYA00514384_ERZ856578 | MGnify/ENA primary metagenome ERZ856578 (study PRJEB29103, sample SAMN06111958) | human gut metagenome | biome: human gut; feature: ankylosing spondylitis patient; material: healthy_person | host: Homo sapiens | place: China:Hangzhou...
GCTTGGGCTTTCCGGCTATCTCATAGAGCATGGTGACAAACTCCAGGCGGTTCAGCGGGCCGTTGACGGAGCCGGTGTAGAGACTCCATTCGCTGCTCCGCTGGGGGGAGAGCATGCCCAGCAGGTGGGTCTGCTCGGAGAGATACCCGGCCAGGACTGCGGCGGGGATGCCGCTCTGGGCGGCAAAGCGGCTGTCACGGGCGGCGGACCAGAGGGGGGTGCAGTCCGGGAAGTCGGGGGCGGACAGGCGGTCGGCGGACACGGCTACGCGGAAGGTCTGTCCGTCGTCCACCAGAGCGCCCTTAAAGGCGAGGCCGTCCACCCGCTGTCCCTCAGAAGCCCCCAGATAGAGGGTGTAGTCCATACCATAGAGCACATCGGCACCCTCTCCGCCGGAGATGGAGCCGTCCGGCTCCGCCTGATAGGCCTCCGCGCTGCGGTCCAGCCACTGGCGCAGCTCGGTGCCGGTGAGCTCCACCAGGACGACGGGGCTGTCCCCGGGGGCCAGCGCGGCGCAGTCCCGCAGGGAGAGCGCCGCAGTGTCATCCTCCCCGGAGAACCGGGAAGCGGCGGAAGCGCCGCCCAGGGCGGCGGGAGAGAGAAGGGCCGCGTCGGCATCGGCGGCCCACAGCATGGCCTCGGCCACCAGATCCACCGTGGCGCTCTGCACATACAGGGGAGAGCCCTCCTCTGACCAGTCGCCGGACAGGGTGCCGACGGCAGCCTGCATGCGGTCAGACGCTGCGCTTTGGGCGGCGGATAGGGCCTTGTTCAGGCGGTCGTCCGGCTCATAGTCGGACAGGGGGAGCAGGGTGCTCTCACCCACCACGGCCTCCCCCTTGGGGGAGAGGGTAATCGTGGTGCGGGTCAGGGACGTGCCGCCGCCGCTGACCAGGGAGACCGGCTCCCCGTCGGCATTCTGGAGGCTCTCCGCAGCCGCCTCGCCGTGGCCGCCCACCAGCAGGTCGATGCCGGTGGTCTCCGCAGCAAAGCGGGCCAGTTCGTCCTGTCCGGCGTGGCAGACCACCACCACCAGGTCGCAGTTCTCCTTTTCCAGCCGCTCCTGCCCGTAGCCGGCCCACTCCCCACTATAGCTGCCGGAGGTGTTGTCCCGGTGGGCAAAGCGCACGCCGGAGACAAAGGACTCGGGGAGCTCCTCCGGCGCCTCCATGGCGCCCAGGCCCAGCACGCCGATGCGCACCGCGCGCCGGCCCAGCTCCACAGTAAAGACCTCGTAGGCATCCTCCTCCGGGCTTTGGGTGTCCTCGTCCAGGTAGTTGCCCGAGAGGACGCGCACCGGGGCGCCGTCCTCCGACGCTTCACCCAGGGCGGCGAAGAAATCGTCCCGGGCCTCCGGGCCCAAGCGGAATTCACCCACAGCGGGCACCAGGGCGTCATAGCCGATGGCCCGCAGGGCCAGGGCCTCCGCCGCGCCGCCGTCCTGGACCAGCCCGTTGTCCACCGCGTCACCGCTGTCCAGCAGCAGGGCGGCGTCCACCGAGGCACGCTCCGTCTCCATGGCTGAGGCCACATTCTGATAGCTGTACTCCACTGCCTCCCCGGTCACGGGGTCCTCACGGTAGAGCCGCCCCCCCATGTCCCCGGTGGTGTAGATGCCCAGGGTGGGGGCGGGAGTGTCCGCCGCCGCGGCAGTGCCGGCAGCAGCGGCCAGCAGGGCCGCGCTCAGCAGAACCGCCGGGCACCGTTTGAGAAAATGCCGCATCCGCGCCATTCAAAATCGCCTCTTTTCGCTCCATACAAGGAGAAACTTTGTTCCGTTCCCAGCCATTATACGTCCCGGCCGGACGGGATGCAACGGATTGGGGGCGAATGTTAAGAAAAAGAAATATTCCGCCGCCAAAACCGAAAAAAGGTCCCCCGTGCGTTTGGGACGCACAGGGGACCTGGGGAATTGGGGACTTAGCCCAGCCTGCACAGCTCGGCGGCGGTCTGGGCGGCCAGCCGGGCATTGTTGAACACCAGTTGGATGTTGGAGTCCAGGCTGTCGCCGCCGGTGAGCTCCTTCACCTTGGCCAGCAGGAAGGGGGTGGTGGCCTTGCCGTGGATGCCCTGGGCGTTGGCCTGGGCGACGGCCTCGTCGATGGCCCTGTTGATCACCTCGTGGTCCATGGCGAACTCCTCGGGGATGGGGTTGGTCACCAGCATGCCGCCCCTGAGGCCCAGATCCAGGGAGGCCCGGAAGGCCGCGGCGAGCTCCGCGGGGGTGTCCACCCGGTAGTCCACCTCGAAGCCGCTCTTGCGGGTGTAGAAGGCGGGCAGCTCCTTGGTGCCGTAGCCGAGGACGGGCACGCCGTGGGTCTCCAGGTACTCCAGGGTGAGGCCCAGATCCAGGATGGACTTGGCCCCGGCGCACACCACCATCACGGGGGTGGAGGCCAGCTCCTCCAGATCGGCGGAGATGTCCATGGTGGTCTCGGCGCCGCGGTGCACGCCGCCGATGCCGCCGGTGGCGAACACCTGGATGCCTGCCATGTGGGCGATCATCATGGTGGTGGTGACGGTGGTGGCGCCGTCGGCCTTGCGGGAGACCAGCACCGCCAGATCCCGGCGGCTGGCCTTGGTCACGTCCTGGCCCTTCTTGCCCAGATACTCGATCTCCTCGGCGGTGAGGCCGGCCTTCAGGCGGCCGCCCAGAATGGCGATGGTGGCGGGCACCGCGCCGTTTTCGCGGATGATCTGCTCCACCTTGAGGGCGGTCTCCACGTTCTGGGGGTAGGGCATGCCGTGGGAGATGATGGTGGACTCCAGGGCGACCACGGGCTTGCCCGCGGCCACAGCGGCGGCTACTTCAGGGGCGACGTCCAGATACGGATTGAGATTCATGGTGATTACCTCCTGTAAAATATATTTAATAAAATACGGATTGCGGAGTGATCAGGCCGGAGAGGAAGGTCCGGCGGCCGGGCGGCGGAGATCAAAGCGCCACACGGCCAGCGCGAAGGAGCAGAAGGCGGCCACCTCGATGGCGGCGCCGGTATAGGAGCCGGCGATCAGGTTGTAGGCGAACACCGGAGGGGAGTTGAGGAGAAACAGCAGCCGGGTCAGGCGCATGTTCCGCGTCCAGAGGGCGGCGGTGGTGAGCATCATGGCCGCGCCCAGCAGAAGGCAGTAGGGGCCGTCCCAGGTGAGGAGGGGGGCCGCCCCATAACAGGCCAGAAAGAGGGCCAGCCAAAGGCGGCTGCGGGCCCAGGGCCGGTCGTTGTAGGCGCACACCACGCCCCGGGCCAGGCCCAGCAGGTTGATGAGCACCCCCGTCCACGCCCCCAGCAGCACGTACTGGACAACCCAGAGCACGCAGCACACAAGCTGAAGGCCGATGATCTTCCGGCGGCTGCCGGTCTGGACGGCGGTGAAGGCGAGCAGGGAGCCGATCAGCCCCAGGATTTGCGCGGTCCAGAAGGTCAAGGCGTCTCCACTCCCTCCCCGAAGCCCGCCCTCCGGCGGAGCAGCCGGGCGCTCATGTCGGGGTTGATCGTCTCGGCGCTCTCCATGGCGATGGCCCCGGCGGCCATGGCGGCCCGGGCGGTGTCCTCCAGCCCGGTGCCCTCCAGATAGGCCCAGGCGATGGCGGCCATGCCCGCGTCGCCGCAGCCGGTGGTGTTCACCATCTCTCCGGGACAGCAGGGCACGTGTACCCGCCCGCTGTGGTCGGCGGCGAACACCCCGTCGCCCCCCAGGCTGATGAATACCCGCCGCAGGCCGGTGGCCAGCAGGGCGTCGGCCGCGGCGTTGAGGCTCGCCGCGTCGGTGATGGCCACGCCGGAGAGCAGCTCCGCCTCAATGCGGTTGGGCTTGAGGGTGTGGAGCTTCCCCAGTACGGGGCGCAGCTTCTCCGCCTTGGCGGTGGACACCGGGTCGGCGAAGATGGGCAGGCGGATATTCTCCGCCAGCCAGGCGATGGACTGGGCCGGGATGTTGGTGTCCACAACCAGGAGCTGGGCATTTTGGAGCAGCCGGGCCCGCCCGGCCAGAAAGGCGGGGGTGACATGCTCATAGATCTCCATGTCGCTGACCGCCAGGGCCATGTCCCCGTGCCCGTCGGTGATGAACAGATAGGTGGAGGTGGCCCCGCCGGGCACGGTGAGGCACTGGCTGATGTCGATGCCCAGCTCGCCGCAGGAGGCGGCGATACGCTGGGCGTTCATATCGTCGCCGAAGGCGGTGAGCATCCGCACGTCCAGCCCCATCAGAGCCATGTTGTGGGCGATGTTGCGCCCCACGCCCCCCAGGCTCATGCGCACCTGGCCAGGGTTGGAGTCCGCCGCCACCAGCTCCCCGTGGGGCCGCCCGCCGATGTCCAGGTTGACGCCCCCCACGACTACCACATAAGGAGCGGTGCGGACGATGTAGCCCTTGCCGGCGATATGGCCCTGCTTCATCAGATTGGAGATGTGTACCGCCACCGACGAGCGGGCGATGCCCGCTTTGTCCGCCAGCTCCTGCTGGGAGATCAGGGGGTTCTCCTCAATCCACTTGAGAATCTGCCGTTCCCGCTGGGTCATGGCCTCTCCTCCTAAACATAAGCTGTTGATATAATCATATGCTTATAGAGGGCCTCTGTCAAGAGGAATCTCCCCGGTTCAGGAACTTTTTCCACGTCCCGCCGTCCAAGAGGGGAAAGGAGGAATGTTCCATGAAAAAAAGCCTGCTGCTGTTCGCCCTTGTGCTCCTGCTGGCCGGGTGTGCATCCACCGGAAACCAGGCCGCCCCCGCGGGGGTAACCCCGGCGGGCTCCCCCTCGGAGGAGCCCGGCCTGACTGCGGGGGCTCCCGAAAAAATGACTTGCCGCATTGTGGATGGGGCGGAGGAAGGGGAGCAGGTGCTGGCTGGCCCGGGGGGCGCGGGGGACGTGTATACCCTGGATACAGAGGGGCTGGCGGTGGATGGGCCCCTGGCTGACGGGGCGATGGTGGAGGTCGGGTTTGACGGAATGATTCTGGAGACCTATCCCGCCAAGTTCGGCCATGTGACCGGCGTGACCGTGCTGGAGGAGCCGGCGGATGACCGCTGCGGGCTGTATCTCCAGGTGCTGTCCGACCTGTGGGAGGTAGATACTGCCCTCAACACAGGGCTGGAGGAGCTGGGGGTGGATCTCTCCGGCCTCACCGACCTGGCTGAGAGTGAGAAATCCGCCCTGGCCTGGGTGTTTGGGAACGCCCACGGCCTGATGCCCATCACCGGTACTCTGGAGGAGATCTGGGAGGCGGGCTACCTCACCCCCATGACCGAGCCGGCGGAGGGGTACGAGGACAGCGTGGCCCTCTACCGCTGGGAAAACGGTTGCCTGTTCTCCCTGTCCGGCTCCGCCGAGGAGGGCTTTGAGGCGCAGAAGTGGGCCTCCGGCCTGGGGGCGTATTTCTTTACCGACTGCACCGCCCGGCAGAATGCCGACGGCACCTGGACCTATGAGGTGGGGGTCGAGGCCATCGCGTAGGGGCGGTTACAAGGGGCCGCCCCTGCAGGGGACAGGGCGAGCGCCCTGTTCCGCTGAACCCGGAGCATCCGGTCTCTGTGGCGCGCCCCGGCGGGGAGCAAACCGAATATCGGCCCATTGGGGCCGTCTGTCCGAAATCGGTGGACAGACGGCCCTTTTTTCGCTATAGTGGGGTTGAAAGGGGGGAAGGGCATGAAGGTAGAGCTGCGCATCGACCCGGGCTGCGACGGGATGTCGGTTGTGATCAACGCCCCCGCCCTCACCGACGAGGTGAAGGCTCTGGCCGCCCGGCTGGAAGGGGGCGGCGTCCTCGTCGGCTGGCAGGGGGGCCGGGCCGTTCCCCTGGCCGCGGAGGACATTCTCCGCTGCTACGGCGAGGAGAAGGGCGTGAAGTGCCAGACCCCCGGCGGGGTGTACGATCTGAAGGAGCGGCTGTACGAGCTGGAGGGCCGGCTGGACCGGCACACCTTCGTGCGCATCTCCCACTCGGAGATCATCAGCCTGCGGAAGATCACCGCCCTGGATCTCTCCCTTACCGGCACCATCCGGGTGACGCTGGAGGGCGGCGCGGTGAGCTATGTGTCCCGGCGGTACGTGAGGAAGATCAAAGAGGCTTTGGGACTGTAAAAAGGAGGGAACGACATGCTGTTCGACGACAAGAGGAGGGCCCTCCGCCGGGCGCTGGCAGGGGCTCTGCTGGGGATGGCCGGCGGCGGGCTGGCGGCCTGGGCGGCGGGGTCTCTCATAGCGGGCTCGCCCAGCGCCCTCGCGCTGGCGTTCCTGAACTGCGGTTTCCCCCGCGGGCTGGAGGGGGTGGGGATTGCCCTGTCCTTCGCTCTCTACGCCCTGTTCGGGGCGGAGGTGGGGGTGGCCACCCTGCCCTTCGCCGGGGACGGCTCCGCCCTGGTGGGGCGGACGCTGGCCCACTTCGCCCTGACGGCGGCCACCGTGGGGCTGTGGGTGGGGCTCAACTTCGGTGTGCGTGAGACGGCGGCCTTCCTGGTGCCCCTGGCGCTGGTGTATCTGCTGGTGTGGCTGGGCCGCTGGGTGGGCTGGTACGCGGAGGTGTCCGCCATCCGGGAGCGGCTGGGCCTGGCCCCCGGGCCCTCCCTGTTCCACTGGCGGGAGACCCTGCCCTATGTCCCCTTCGCCGCCCTGCTGTGTCTGCTTCTGCCCTTTGTGCTGCGGCTGTGCGACGCCGGCGACGTGCCGGTGCTCTCCGGCCTGCTCTACCCCTACCTCCTGCTGCCCGTCGGCGCCTTCTGTTCCGCCCTGTCCCTGGGGAAGCGGCAGGGCTTCTGCCCCCTCTATCCCGTGGCGTGCGCCCTGTGCCTGCTGATCGTCGTAGGAAAGCGGACTCCCGCGCTCTGCCTCGTGCCATCCATCTCCGCCCTGCTGGGCAACGCGGCGGGGGCGTATCCCCGGGAGAGGGGCGGAACGGGTTAACGGGCCGGATGCCTTTTCCGGACGCACCTGGGGTGGAGCTGCGCCGGGCGCCCTTTGAAAAGCGGCGGGGGCAAGCCCCCGCCCTATGGGCCTGCGGAGCCGTCACCGGCAGCTCCCGGTGAAGAGAGAGGATGTGTGCTTATGAGACGAACGGATCAATGGCTTCTGGGGTGCTTCGCGGTCACCATGGCGGTCTATACTGCGGCCTTTACCGCGGCCTTTTCCGATCTGCCTCTGAACATACCGCCCTGGCACCAGCTCCTGCTCCTGTACTTCCATGCGTTCCCTATGTTTTTTCTTCAGCTGCTGCTGTGCCGGCGGGCCAGGGCGGTGTGGCGGCTTCTGGTGCCTCTGGCGCTTCTGGCGGTGCCAGGGGTGCTCTTCCTGAGCGCGGCGGGCTGGATGGTCATGGGATGGTTCCTGCTCCTGTGGTGGTGTGCCGCGCCGCTGCTGGGGAGCGCACTGGCGTGGCTGGTGTGGGCAGTCTCTCTGCGAAAGTCGGGCCGGGGGGCTGGGAAAACCGGCCGGAAGGTGCTATAATAGGTTCATCTGAGGAAAAATGAGGGATCTGAATGGGAAAGTCCGGCGGGAAGGGCATCAGCTATTTCGGCCTGGTGGCCATGGGAATCGGGTGCATGCTGGGCACGAGCTGGCTGCTGCTGACGGGCACGTGGCTGGAGACGGCGGGGGGACCGCTCAATCTGGTGGTGGCCTTCGCCCTGTGCATCATCATTGAACTGCCGTTTGCCTTCGCCTACATGGAGGCCATCCCCATGCTCCCCCTGCCCGGCGGCGAGGTGGTGTACTCCTACGCCGCTTTCGGCAGCCGGGGGGGCTTCGCCGTGGGGTGGGCGGGCATCCTGATGAACACCATCGTGTTCTGCTGGGTGGATCTGGCCGCCGTCTCCCTGCTGGACGAGCTGTTCCCCGCCCTGGGGCGGACGGCGGTGCTCTATGAGCTGGGGGATTTCCCCGTCACCCTGCCCAATGTGGCCATCCAACTGGCCCTGGCGGGGGCCATCCTGTGGGTGCAGCTCCGGGGGGCCAACGTGTGCGCCTCCCTGGCCAAGCTGGCCACGGTGGTGCTGCTGATCATGTGTGCCGTGGGGCTGGCGGTGTGCTTTACCCACTTCGACCCGGCGGTGTACGCCTCCGATGGGGGGCTGGACTTCGACTTTGCCGGCTCGGCCTCCCTTTTGTCCCTGCTGGTGTTCTCCGTGGCCGGGTGGGAGACGGTGTCCAAGGCTGCCGCCGACGCCTCCGGCCCCGCCGCCCGCAAGGCGGGAGCCGCCCTCATCACCTGCCTGTTCCTGGTGACGGGCATCCTCTGCTTGGTGTCCACCGCTGTGGCCGGGTGTATGCCCTGGCGGGAGGCGGTGGGCCGCACCGCCCCCTTCGCCGACGTGCTGGTGTCCATCACCGGCGTGCCCGCCGTGCGGGTGCTCTTCCTGGCCACCGCCTTTGTGGGCGCGGTGGGGGTGATGAACTCCACCCTCTACTCCTCCGCCCAGATGCTCTACGGCCTGGCCCGGTCCAAGCTGGTCCCCGGCGGATTCGGGCGTCTCCACCCCCGGTACGGGACCCCCACCCGGTGCGTCTGGTTCGCCGCCGCCTTCGTCCTGCCCGCCCCCTTCACCGGAAAGCTCTTCTTCCGGCCCCTCATCCACGTGGCCTCCCTGGCCACCATCGTCATGTGGATCATGTCCCTGGCCGCGGTGCTCCGCCTGCGGCGTGCCCGGCCGGACCTCCGCCGCCCGGTGCGCATGCCCGGCGGGCGGGTGACGGCTGTGCTGGGGGTGGCCGCCTCTGTTTTCCTGGCGGGCAACATCCTTCTCCCGTTCAGCCCCGGCGCGCTGGACGGCCTGGAGTACGCCCTGGCCGCCGCCCTGGCCGCCCTAGGGGTCCTCCTCTACGGGTTCCGCGACCGTACCCTGTCTGACGAGGCGCGGGAGGCGCTTATCTTCGGCGGACCCGAACGGAGGTAGTCCTGCCTTTTTTTCCTCAGCCCTTGCAAAATGGTTGAAAAATGGTATACTACTACCCATTGATACTTTATTTTTAAGAATAGAGGGAGCGACCAATGGAACGCATAAAAATTGCACAGATCTTTGCCGACCAGGAGCAGTTCGGCGGGAAAGAGGTGCTGGTGTCCGGCTGGGCCCGCACCATCCGGGATATGAAGACCTTCGGCTTCGTGGAGCTCAACGACGGCTCCTGCTTCAAGAACCTGCAGATCGTCCTGGATGCCAACGCCCTGGACAACTACAGGGAGATCGCCGGACAGAACGTGGGCGCGGCCCTGTCCGTCACCGGCACTGTGGTACTCACCCCGGAGGCCAAGCAGCCCCTGGAGGTGAAGGCCGCCTCCGTGGCAGTGGAGGGCCCCTCCGCCCCCGAGTACCCCCTCCAGAAAAAGCGCCACAGCGTGGAGTACCTGCGCACCATCGCCCACCTGCGGCCCCGCACCAACCTGTTCTCCGCCGCCTTCCGGGTGCGGAGCGTGGCGGCCCACGCCATCCACTGCTTCTTCCAGGACCGGGGCTTCGTCTATGTCCACACGCCCATCATCACCGCCTCTGACTGCGAGGGCGCCGGCGAGATGTTCCGGGTGACCACCCTGGACCTGGAGAACCCGCCCCGCACCGAGGACGGCAAGGTGGACTACAGCCAGGACTTCTTTGGCAAGCCCGCCAACCTGACCGTCTCCGGCCAGCTCAACGCTGAGAACTTCGCCATGGCCTTCGGCGACGTGTATACCTTCGGCCCCACCTTCCGGGCGGAGAATTCCAACACCCAGCGCCACGCCGCCGAGTTCTGGATGATCGAGCCGGAGATGGCCTTCTGCGACCTCAAGGGCGACATGGACGTGGCCGAGGCCATGATCAAGCACATCATCCGCACCGTCATGGAGAAGTGCCCCGACGAGATCAACTTCTTCAACTCCTTCGTGGACAAGGGCCTCAAGGAGCGGCTGGAGCATGTGGCCTCCTCCGACTTCGGCCGGGTGAGCTACACCGAGGCGGTGGAGCTGCTCAAACAGAACAACGACAAGTTCGACTACAAGGTGGAGTGGGGCACCGACCTCCAGACCGAGCATGAGCGCTATCTCACCGAGCAGATCTTCAAAAAGCCCGTGTTCGTCACCGACTACCCCAAGGACATCAAGGCGTTCTATATGCGCCTCAACGACGACGGCAAGACCGTGGCCGCCTGCGACTGCCTGGTGCCCGGCATCGGCGAGATCATCGGCGGCTCCCAGCGTGAGGAGCGGCTGGAGCGGCTGGAGGGCCGCATCCAGGAGCTGGGCATGCGCCCCGAGGACTATTGGTGGTACTTGGATCTGCGGCGCTACGGCGGCTGCAAGCACGCCGGCTTCGGCCTGGGCTTTGAGCGCATGGTCATGTACCTGACCGGAATCTCCAACATCCGTGACGTGCTGCCCCACCCCCGCACCGTGGGCAACGCGGAGTTCTAATCTATGTCAAATTGGCCCCGGCGTCCGCACCGAACGGTGCGGACGCCGGGGCCTGATTGTTTGCCAGGGGTAGGGGCGACCCTTGTGGTCGCCCGCGGGCGGCCATAAAGGCCGCCCCTACAAGTGTGCTGAATGGAAGGTATGGCAGAGAAAGACAGGCCGGTGCGGCGGGGGCGTTACGGAGTAAGCCCCCGCCGCCGGAAGACCACCAAGAGAACAGCCTGGGGGAAGTTCCAAGAAGGGGGAATCGCAATTCCCCCTTCTTGGCCGTTTCAAGGGGTGGATTGTTAAGGCGGGGG
>ERZ856578.7985-NODE-7985-length-10673-cov-5.305965_pt1 | contig 10673 bp, 5 predicted proteins | sample MGYA00514384_ERZ856578 | MGnify/ENA primary metagenome ERZ856578 (study PRJEB29103, sample SAMN06111958) | human gut metagenome | biome: human gut; feature: ankylosing spondylitis patient; material: healthy_person | host: Homo sapiens | place: China:Hangzhou...
TCCTGGCTGTATGTGCCGTTCTCGGTCAGGCTGTACTGCATGGTACCACCGCTGGTCACGCTGCCCGCGGTAATCAGCGCCTGCTCCTGGCCGGTATAGGTCAGATTTTCCTGCGCTGTGGGAGGCGTGATGCGGCTTGCGCCGATACTGGCCTTTTCTACCGTCACAACAATATCCTTGCTCATCTTCTCGTAACCGTTGCAAGTGGCGGAAAATCGGAAAGTGTGCCGGCCTGCGGACAGCTTTTGCGCAGAAAGATCAAATTGATTCTTTGTTGTCGCGCTGCCAACTGCTGTGGCCTTACCGTCCTCCACCTTGTACCACTGAAAGCTTACAGCGCCTGTGCCGGTTTCCTTCTCTACCTTGACAAGAAGCGTCCCCGCACCGCCATAAGTCATGCTCATCTCGGTCGGATAGTTCATGCTCTTGATGGGGATCTTGGCCATAGAAACATTGGTCAGCTCTGTACTGCTAAGGTCGCTGATCCAGGTGCTGCCGCTCTTAAACGTGTAACCCTCCGGCAGCAGGGATGCCAGCGTGACATCTCCGGTGACGGTCAGCTTTGCCGCCGTCTTACCGTTCAGATTCAGTTTGAGCGGGCTGCCGATGGTGATTTCTCCTGCATTTGCCAGCAGCTTCACCGTACCGCCGTCGGCTGCGGCGATGGCCTCGCCTGCCGTCCGATGGTAGGAAATGCTGCCGTCCGCCTTTGTCACCTCAGCGGCATAGCCGCAGTAGGGGCAAGCATTCCCGCCGGAATGGTCATCCGGGTGGCTGCACTTCACAACAGTTACGGCAGTATTCTCCTTCATCTCCGACAGCTTGACCAATGCACCGCCTTGCTTCTGATAGGCATAGCCTGCTGCCAGCAGGGACTGGTAATCTGCGCCATTCCTGATTTTGATGCTGTCAAAGGAGCCGCCGGACAGGGTCACTGGAATATTGTCAAGACGTCCCAATTCCAGCAGATCCGCGCTGCCGCCGGACAGGGTCAGCGCTCCCTCCGTGTAGATGCCGCCGATGAACTTGCCGCTCGTTACCACGGCTTCGTTCCCGGTAAGAATGCCAAGCCCCACTCCACGGTTTCTCCCGTCTGTGCTGCCCTCCAGGGTGACATTGTCCAGCGTCAGCTTTGCGCCTGTCTGCTTAGATTTTCCGACCGCCACCGCATGATAGGGGTCGCTGGGATGGGTGTTTTGCACCTTGCCGTTTATGATGGCTACATTGGAGCCGAGGATACGTAGAAGCCCCTTCCCAGCGGATTTGCTCAGGGTGTGTCCATTCAAGTCCAGTACAATATTTTTGCTGATTTCGATAGGCTCTGCGTTCTCGATGTCCAAAGGCCCCCGCAGCGTGATCGTATCACCGTTCTGCGCGGCATCCAGCGCGTTTTCCAGACTGGTGTATCGCTTGCCGCCGGTTTCAAATGCCTCCACCAGCGCTTTGCAGAAGGTGCAGTAACCATCCTTGTCCACCTTGCCCACATGGTCGCAGATTCTGCCGCAGGCGCATTTGCCGTTCTGATATTGGTCGGTATGCGCGACCACCTTGACCGCTCTATTCGCAATATCTACATGGGAAACGTTCAAAATTTCGTTGCTATCGGCGTCTGCAAAGGCATATCCGTCCGCCAGCAGAGCCAGGGCCTCCTCACCAAGTGCTGCATTGATTCCACCTTGGAACGTGCCGCCCTGGAGCTGGGTTTTCCCGAGGAAATTCACCTGATGCTGAAACACGCAGTTGCCCTTTACCGTCAGGGTAAACAGTTTATCAAGGGTGCCCGCGCTTGTTGTAACGCTGTCTAATATCAACACCGCGGGGGCGCTGGTGGCAATGTCATTTATCGTGCCGTTTTTGATGGTAACGCTCTTGTACGGGAAATTTTGCAGATCCAGCGTCTTGACCTTGTGGCCCTGCAGATCCAGCGTAATGTCCATTTTGTTCGCCGGCTCGCCGTTCCCCGCTTTCAAGGTTGCGTTAGTATCCCGCACAAAATAAGCGGTTCCGCCGGAGAACAGAATGAACCCAACATCAGGGTTATCGCCTTCAAACGTATAGGGGATACCGTTGCGAATAAAGAGCACATCCTCGCGACACGGTTCGCCGCACTGTTGGCATTTGCCCTCGTTGGTGTATTTTTCATGGGGGCAGGTGTTAAAGGTAACAGGGACAGTGTTTGTATCTAGGGTATAGCTCTGATAGGACAGCTTGCAGTAGACCTGGCCGCTGTACTCCCAGTTCTTGCCCGCCGTTGTGGTCAGGTCGGATGGGGTCAGGGTGATTCTATTGCTGCCGCTGCCTGTGCCTGTAAATTCCTTTCCGTTCACATACCACTGATAGGTGATATTACCACTCGTACCGCCTTCCAGCTGGGCCCTTACCCAGACATCCGCCTTAAATTGCCCATCGCCTTTCTTATCGCTGACCTGCGGCTGCGTTCTTATGGTAATGGGGTTTCTGGGCGCGGCGGCGACGGTGACCGTTGCGGTGGCGGTCGCCTGAGCGGGAGAGAAACCATTTTCGCTGTCTGCGGTCAGCTTCAGCTTATAGCGGCCCGCCTTGACGGTGCTGTCGGCGGTAACGGTGATGGTCCGGTTGTCAGCGGATTTTTCCGCCGTCAGACCGGTGTGCGCGCCATCCCAGTCCACGTTCAGAGTATTTATCTTGACATTGCCGCCGGTCACGGAGAAGGTCGCCGTCTGACTGCCTGAGCCTTCCTGTAGGGTTCCCTGCTGCGCGCCGACAATCAGGCTTGCGCGGGGCCCCATCTTGGCGATATAGATGGTCTTGACGTCCGCGTCTCTTTTCGTATCGTCCGCTGTGCCGACCGACATATTGTCTGTGTTTGCATTCTGTTCGTCCGAATACAGAATGGTCAGGCTGTTGTTGATGTTTCGGGCGTTTCCATACCTACTATTCGAAATCGCACCAAATTTTCCGGTGGCGTAAAGGGTTCCTCCGTTCATGGTCAGGGATGCAGTGTCAATACCGTAACCGGAATTTAGATTCAGCGTTCCATTCTCAATCACGATGGTTTTAGCGCTCAAGCCGTTCCGACCGCCTTTGGTGGTTATCTGTGCCCCGTCTTTTATGGTAAGTGTCCCGCCGGCGGTGTCGCTCCAACTGCCGTCCTCAATACCACCTTTCCCTGTAGGAACATTGACCGTCAGACTGCCGCTTCCCTGAATGGTCAGATTGTGGGAATACATATCCAGAGCGGCGGTATATGAGGTATCGGAAATCGTAATGGAATTCTCGCCGGTCAGCGTGATTGTTGTGTCGCCGCCCAGCACCACCGGAGTGGTTATCCTTTCGCCATTCCACTTAACATCGCCGGAGATGGTTTTTTCAGTGCTTGCCGCAGCTGCCATCAGGGGCGTTGCCTGCTCTGTTCCCTTGCAGGCAGAGAGGTCCGCATCTTCCGCAGAGCAGACCGGACAGTCGGGATTGACCGCCCCCTGCTCACAGTGGGTCTCGCAGATGCACTCTGCCGCAGCATTCCCGGACACGGCGGACACATCGGTTTCCACCGCAGATGCCGGAACGCCCGACATTGTAAAAATCATTGCCGCCGCCAGTAAAACTGCGGCCGGCCGTTTCCATTTCCATTTCATTTTCCATTTCATTTTCATTTTATTCATCCTCCTCACGTGGTTTGTTTCTTCTCGTTGTTTCCTGAAGCAGCTGGGATACTGCCTCCCGCAGCTGATATTCCGTCACAGGCTTTAGGACAAAAGTGCGCATAACGAAATCGAAGATTTCTATGCGCACATGGCGCTCACCTATGAGCGCCACTTCGCAAGGTGCTTTTGTCGTTATTCCGGAAATATCACCTAGCAATATTTCCTACATAACCAAAAAGGTGTCCGCCTGCAGCTCCCTTTGCTCCGGTCATGGCGTATGCTAAGGTTACCTTTTGTTCTTACCTTTATAAATGCTCCGGTACCAGCCGCAGCTTCTTCGCGGCGGTTTTGGCCTCGCTGCGGCGCTTGACGTCGAGCTTGGTCAGGATATGGCTCACATGGGTCTTGACCGTGGAGAGCTTGATATTCATGATCTCGGCGATCTCGGCGTTGCTCTTATCCGCGCACACAAGGTGCAGGATCTGCAGCTCCATCGGCGTCAGCGTATCGCTGAGGGCCAGACGCGGCTGCAGGAAGTTCGGATAGTAGGCTGCCTGCGTCCGCACTTCGCTCATCAGCTGCTTATGCCATTTGGCGCTGCCGACGCGCTCCAGTTCTTCCAGCAGCGGCAGCACCGTGGTGCCGTAGACGCTGATGGTACGGATAAAGCGGTAGGCGGCCGCCGTTTCCAGTGCCTGCGTGAGGCGGCCGCGCCAGGCATCATCCTTTTGACGATACAGGGCGATGGCGGTCAGGACGTGCAGATGCACGCTGTCGATATAACGTGCGCAGTTCTTAACGTATGCTTCCAGCGGCGCGAGCGTCAGCCGCGCCGCGTCAGGCCTGCCGTCTGCCAGCTCGACCATCGCCTGTGTAAGGTACTGATAGCGTTTCATCACGTTGATGTGCATCGGGTCGCGCGGCGCTTTTTCATGATACCACGCGTCCGCGCTGTCCAGTTCTCCGTTCAGAAGATCCATGCGGCAGAGCATCGCGTCCATATTCGGCAGGAAGCGGGTCAAGCCGCGTTCCGCGAACTGCGCGCGCAGAGATACCAGCGTATGGCGCGCGTCCTCGCTCTGTCCGCTTGCCAGCTGACTGCGGGCGAGCAGACCACCGACGGCGAACTCCATATCGGGCGTACCGCGCTGCCGGATCTCGTTGACCTTCGGGATCAGCGACAGCATCCGGTCGGAGATGTTTTCTCCCTTCTCGAACCTGCTCTCAGCGATCGCGCAGTCGGCAAGTCCCACACCGTCCCGGCCCAGGATCGCCTCGACAGGGATCCGCATGGTCTTGTAGAGCAGGTCGTCCTTTTTGCTCCACTCCGAGAAGTCCTTGCCACCGTTCATCAGGCTCGGCAGGGCGCTGGTCACCGAGAAGGACGGCAGGGTCAGCTCCTTATTGGTCAGCAGGGTAAAGACTGCCGGTATCGTTGCTGCCAGACCGTCTACGCCGCGCTGCGGCAGGGAAATGTCCAGCCACGCCAGACGCCCGCGCGCCTGTTTGCCTGCGGCGTCCTGTTTCTCACAGCGCTTCCAGAATTCCCGCAGCTCGCGGTACCAGCGTTCGGAACCTTCGTAGTCCATCGCCAGCGCGCAGAGCATGCTCATGCCCTGCATCAGGGACGGCGAGGCTGCGATCTCGGATTCCGGCAGGCTGCGATAGTAGTTCTCCATCTCGCTGTAATGCCCCATGCCGGGATGCAGCTCCGCGTTGCGCACCAACAGATCCGACACCTTGGAGTGGTCGCCGCCCTTGGTATAGCACGCGAGTGCATGCGCGTAATCTTCTTTGAGTTCGTAATACAGGCCGCCGCGTCCGAAGATGGCCTTGCGCTTTTCGTCGGTGTATTCGCGTCCCATCTGCCAGAGCAGGAAAGTGCGGAATTGTGGCCAGAAAGAAAATGTATGCAGGTCCTCACAGCGCAGCATGGTGGTGTTATGCAGAAGCCAATCCAGCAAATCTCCTGCGTGCGGGTCGCCGCTGACCATACGGGCCATCTCAAGGTCAAATTGCTCGAACGGCGCCAGTTCCAACAGGAATCGGCGCATCGGCAGGTCAAACCGCCGGTAGACAGCTGCCTCGAAGTACGAAAAAACTTCACGGTAGCCCTTGGCGACGATCTCCTTGCTGAAAGGTCTGCCGCCGGACATGTAGCGCGCAATGATGTTGACCCCGAGTGGGTAACCGATGGATTCCTGCCGGATCGCCGCGAGCTCATTGTCTGTCGTCGTGATGCCGCAGTTCTGCAGCAGTACGCGAATGTCATTCTGGTCAAAGAGCAGATCCTCTGCCTCCAGTACGGTCATCAGACCCGCATACTGGAATGCCATCAAGCTGCCGGGCGGCGCACCGCGGGACAGCAGCACAAAGCGGCGCTCGGCGCCTGTCCGTATCAGTTCACACAGGGTCTGTAGGTCACGTTCCTCCTGCAGGAGCTGCAGATCATCGATCAGCAGAATATCCCAATCCTCTGCCGCGGAAGGGATCGCAAAGTCCGCCGCGCCTGCGTTCAGACGCCGCATGCGGTACCTGTCCATAGAGTTGCCCGGCATGCTGTCCAGCAGTGCTTCGGCCAGTGCGGTCTTGCCGAAGCCGCATGGCGCACTGAAAAAAAGTACGCGCTCCTGCTGCAGGAATCGCTGAAACTGTGCGGCAATAGATGGTTTGATGATGATGGTTTCCGGCATGTGCCTCCCTCCTTTCGATTTTTTCGGATCAATTTTGATTTTGTTTTATTATACTCGCCTTGTGGGTGGTTGTAAATCCTACCAAAGTATGAGATGTGGAGAATTCGATGTTTGCGCACAGCCGACATGCCGCAGACCCGGAAATTTTGTCCCACATTTTTTTGCAAGACCCCTTGCATCTTTGCCCGCACTGTGCTATGATAGATTCGTTAAGGGCGATTAGCTCAGCTGGGAGAGCGCTGCGTTCGCAACGCAGAGGTCAAGGGTTCGATCCCCTCATCGTCCACCATAAAAACCCTGTGACTGCAATGGTCACAGGGTTCGTTTTTTCATTACTCGCACTTTTGGTCTAAACGGTGAAGGCAATCTGCAGACAGCTGCGGTACAGAAGTTACGTTTTCGTGAGGTATGTTACATGATAATTCTAAATGAAAAAATCGAGGAGGTCGTGAGGAAATGGATTCAACTGTAAGCTTCTTTGCGATGCCAATTGGTACCCAGATTTCAAATGTGGGCAGTGAAGTACAGCGCGCGCTTCGGTGGAGGAAAGCAGGAAACAGACAGCGCGAGATCGCTTTTTGCGAAAAAGCAATCGAGTTTTTGACTGTCATGCAGCAAGACCCTAAAAACGAACACCGCATCGGAGAGCTTGACGCCTGCATTGAAGAATTGAGAGATTTTTTCCTGGGTGACAACGAATATCATACATCAGAAGAAACTCTGATTCGATATTACGATGCATTTCTTTATCAGGCAGACTGACAGCACAATGGGACAAGAAAAGCCTTGGGTTTTAATGAATCCAAGGCTTTTTTGCTATCTCGTTTTCTCCGCGGCAACATACCGCTGCTTCGAGCTCCGCGGCTTGTCGGGTATGGTCATGCACAGCTTCCCGCTTTCCACCAGCGGCAGCACATATGCTTTCACCACATATGGGCTGGATTTCAGGTCGAGAAAGGTGCAGATTTCCTCTCTGGTCCGCGGCGTCTCGCAAAACGAAACCAGCGCCCCGGCCAAGCTGCCTGCGGCATGCGGATCAGATGCCCGCGCCGCCTGCGGCATTTCTTTGCGAAAGGTAACGACGAAGCTGCCCCTTTCGTCGCAGAATACAGGCTGCGGCAGACCCGACTCCTGCATCACCTTGCGAATGGTCGGTATACCGGAATACCGGTTCTCGGTCATGCCTAGGACCTCCAAGGCGCTCGCAAGCACAGGGTTTCTGGTGTCCGGCTGGACTTTGCCGAGTTTGTCGGCGCGAATCCTGCCATAGATGCCGCCCGGATTGCGGATCTCCATACGGTCCTCAAACAAAATGAGCCGGATCGGCATACCCTCTGTGTGCATACTGTAGTCCCGATGCACGAGCGCGTTGACGATGATCTCTCTGACGGCCGTCATCGGGTAATCCATACGATCCTCTCTCCTGCCGGTCAGCGGATCGATGATGGTCTTGGTCCGCATATTTTTGCGGACGAATTGCATCGCATCCTCCAGCATCTGCGGTATGCTGCCTTCGATCCGTTTGTTGTCGATGAAACGTTCTCCCGCGCTGCCGAGGTCACCGATCTCGGTGCCCGGTACTGCAATGGCTGTGATGCAAAGCTGCGGCAGATATGCCTGCGGATAGAGACCGAACAGAAGTACAGCGCTCAGCGTCGCCACGCCGTCTCGGGTGATGCTCATCAGTTCGCAGAGCTCTCCGTCCGTCAGTGCGGTCAGATTGGGCTTGCCCTGTTTCAGCTTGTCCAGATATGCGTTCACTGCATTTTGATCCAGTGCGGACATGAGCGCGCGGGGTATGCTGCGGATATCATCCTGATATTTTTTTCGAAAAGCCTCATAGCTGTAGATCTCATACTCGGTCATCGGTTCATCGCTGTCTCCGATCCTGACGAAAGAGCCGCGCAGCCTGCCGTGTCCGCGATAAAAGCAGGGCCTCTCGGCCAAATCCATACCGGGAATCTCCGCAGCTGCAAAGTAGCGCCCGTCTTTTTCGACTGCGGTCAGCAGGGGGCGTACGACCGGCTCCATCTGCAGAGCCTGCTCGTTGATCTTTTTTTGCAGATCCTGCACATCATAAACGCCGACTTCCTTAAAATCATCTTCCTCTTTCACCCCGAACAACAGAACGCCGCCTTCGTCCTGATTTGAAAAAGCGGATAATGTGTCATAAAGCCTCTTAGGGCATCCGGTTTCTGCACTTTTGATCTCTAATACAGCGCTTTCGCACTTCATTTTTTGTACTTGATCCAAAAGTTCGAGTAATTCTTCTGTCGTCATATTTCCCACTCCCCTTTCATTTTAGATTCTACCATTTTATTTTTATTTATGCAATGTTTTCTCAAAATATTTCATTTATTTCTTCATTATTTTTTACTTTTTCGTATAGCAAATAAAATATGAAACAAATAAGTCAAATCATATACAAAAAAATAAAATCATTTTCACTATTTGACTTATTCTGCCGCGCGCGCATTTTGATTGACCTTTTGCCCTGCGGGTGCTATGATGTGGGTAGATATAAATTTGCAGGAGGTTTCCTATGATCTATTTTAGAAGTGACTACAGTCTCGGCGCCCATCCGAAGGTGATGGCAGCGCTGCAGGAGACGAATATGGAGCATACAGACGGCTACGGCGACGATCAGTTCTCGCACACCTGCGCGGATATGATCCGCGAAATGATCGGCAGACCGGATGCCCACGTACATTTTATGGTAGGCGGCACACCGACAAATACCATCACCATCGCCTCGGCACTGCGCCCTTACGAGGGTGTGATTTCACCGAGCACCGGGCATATCTATGTCCATGAAACCGGTTCCGTCGAAATGCACGGACATCGCGTCTTTGCCGCGCCGACCGAGGACGGCAAGCTGACACCGGAGGCGATCGAGCAGGTCATGCTGCACCATGAGGATGAACACACCGTCATCCCGAAGATGGCATACATCACGCATCCGACAGAAAACGGCGGTGTCTATACCAAGGCGGAGTTGACTGCGCTGCGCGACTGCTGCAAGAAGCATGAGCTTTACTTTTATATTGACGGCGCGCGTTTGGGAACCGCGCTGACCTGGCCTGGCAATGACGTGGAACTGACGGATCTCGCGGAGCTCGCGGATGCTTTCTATATCGGCGGCACGAAGCTCGGCGCGCTGTTCGGCGAAGCGCTGGTCATCCTCGATGATCGCATCAACGACCACTTCCGCTACATGGTGAAACGCGCCTGCGCGCTGCTCGCCAAAGGCAGACTGATCGCGGTGCAGATGCAGGCGCTGCTTGCGGGCGGCAAGGACTCGCTCTACTATCAGCTGGCGCGTCATGAAAACGAAATGGCAATCAAGCTCGCCAAAGGCGTCACCGATGCCGGATATCAGCTTTGGATCCCGCATCAGACCAATCAGGTCTTTGTCATCATGAACAATGACAAAATTGCGGAACTGGAAAAAGAGTTCTTCTTCTATACGTGGTGTCCATACGATGACCACCGCTCCGTCATTCGCCTCGTCACGAACTGGAACACACAGGAATCCGAGGTCGACGCCCTGCTTCGGGCGCTGTAAGGCTGAGGCTGTAGAGCGAACGCGGTTCACATCGCTGCACATCGGACAAAAGTGCGCATAACGAAATCAGAGATTTCTATGCGCACATGGCGCTCACCCATGAGCGCCACTTCGCAAGGTGCTTTTGTTGTAATTTCAGAAATATCGCTATGCGATATTTCCTCTCCATATAATCAAAAAACAATAAGACCCGCAGGGGCTTCCTTCCTGACGCATGCCAGACGCATCGCGGAGCAACCCCATGCGGGTCCTTTGATTTTGTTGTGAGATTTTTAACCTAAAAATCGAGGATATGTATTTCACCAATCAGCGGCAGCGGTTTTTCCTCGCCTTGTATCGCGCTGACAAGACCCATCACCCAAAAGACAAACAACACCAGATAGCCGACTCCCAATGCGATCCATCCTAAGATTGGGATAAAGGCCAGAATCTTAGCCACGATTCCCCATACCACATTGGCCAAAAACAGAACCAGCGCCTGATTCAGATGAAAGCCGGATGATTTCGTTATTTTACGATCCACTTGCGATTTGGTTTGACGTGCGGGTCCGGTACGATCTGCTCCGGCGGCTGTTCGAGCAGCTCAGGATTCTTAAACAGGCGATTGACCTCGCGAAAGCAGCGACCATAATAGTGCCCGTTGGCAATCCGTTCGTCCGTCACGATCCCAAGCTCCATGATTTTTTTCTCGGCAAGGGTTTCGCCGTTCGGCACCGCACGCTTTATCGGCTGCCCCATCGAAACGAACACGCTCGTAGATCGGAAGAGCGTCGTGTAGGGAAAGAGTGTAGA
>ERZ856578.7988-NODE-7988-length-10668-cov-5.692664_pt1 | contig 10668 bp, 11 predicted proteins | sample MGYA00514384_ERZ856578 | MGnify/ENA primary metagenome ERZ856578 (study PRJEB29103, sample SAMN06111958) | human gut metagenome | biome: human gut; feature: ankylosing spondylitis patient; material: healthy_person | host: Homo sapiens | place: China:Hangzhou...
GTGGTCATCGTGGGCGGACACAGAGGTCCGCCCCTACGAGAGCCATCGTATCCTGGTGTAGGGGCGGACCTCCGTGTCCGCCCGTCGATAACGGATGCACCCCCGTGGTCCCCCTCATCCGTCATGGCTGCGCAGTCGTTGGCAGCTTTGCTGCCTTACGAATGCGGCGTACCCCTTGCGGGTGCTTCGCCATGCCACCTTCTCCCCTGCGGGGCGAAGGCTATGACCGTTCTGACGGGAGCATTCAAATGCCGAAAGCCTTCCCCTCATCCGTCACGGGCTGCGCCCGCGCCACCTTCCCCCAGGGGAAGGCTTTTCGAATACACCCCGCAATATTAAAATCAGATTCAACCTCCCGTATCAAAACCACCCCATTTCCCCGGAAAACCCGGCCAATTCCGCCTGAAACCGCAAAAAATCAAAACCTGAAATAAATTTGTGGAAAAGTCGGTGGAAAGTGTGAAAAGCGGGGGAGAACGCTGACGTTTTTTGCGATTTTGGCTTTCACAGGGTCATTTGCCCGGGGGGAGGGACAAAAAAGAAAGGCGGCGGGGGGAAAGAAATTAAAAAAAGGGATTGCAGGGCGAAAAATTTTCTTGTACAATAGCACTGTATCGACATGATCCGCGTGGCCCGTTTTTCCGGGCCATTGTCATTTTATGAAGAGGAAGGGCGGAACAGGACTATGGAGCTGTTGAAGCAGCGCATCCGCAAGGATGGCACTGTGAAGGGGAACGACGTGCTGAAGGTGGACAGTTTTCTGAACCACCAGATGGATGTTGCCCTTTTTGAGGAGATCGGCAAGGAATTCAAGCGGCTGTATGCAGACTGCGGCGTGAACAAGATATTGACCATCGAGGCCTCTGGCATCGGGATCGCTTGTGTCACGGCGCAGTCTTTTCATTGCCCGGTGGTGTTCGCCAAGAAGAGCCAGAGCAAGAACATCGACGGCGCGGTGTACTCCACCAAAGTAAAGTCTTTCACCCACGGGAAGGTCTATGACGTGATCGTCTCCAAGAAGTTCCTGGGGCCGGAGGACCGGGTGCTCATCATCGACGACTTCCTGGCCAACGGCGCGGCTTTGGAAGGCCTCATCGACCTGGTCCGCCAGGCGGGGGCCACGTTAGTGGGCGCTGGCATTGTTGTCGAGAAGGCTTTCCAGCCCGGGGGAGACCGGCTGCGGGCCCAGGGCGTCCGGGTGGAATCTCTGGCCCGGGTGAAGTCCATGAGCGAGGAGACCGGCGTGGTCTTTGTGGACGACTGAACGCTGAATTAAGGCCGGGACACCGGCTTTAAGATAGGGCGGAAGAAACGCCGCCCGAACAACAAAAACTGCAAAAACATCAAGGAGGAATTATTCACCCATGAAGAAACTGCTTGCAATGGTCATGGCTGTGGCCATGACCCTGTCCCTGGCCGCCTGCGGCGGGAACAGCACCCCCGCCGCCAACACCGACTTTAAGGTGGGTGCCATCTACATCAACAGCAAGAACGACACCGCCGGCTATACCTACGCCCACCACAACGGCATCACCAAGGCCATGGAGGAGCTGGGCATGGACCCCGACAGCCAGCTGGTCATTGTGGACGAGGTGAACGACACCGACTATGACGGCATCGCCAGCGCCGTGGACACCCTGGTGGCCGCCGACTGCAACATCATCTTCGGCATCTCCTTCGGCTATATGCAGGCCATGGCCGACAAGGCTCAGGAGTATCCCGACGTGATCTTCTCCCACGCCACCGGCTATATGAGCAACGATACCAACTTCAACAACTACTTTGGCCGCATCTATCAGGCCCGCTATCTGGCCGGTGTGGCCGCCGGTCTGAAGAGCCTGGAGACGGGCAACAACAACCTGGGCTATGTCTCCGCCTTCGGCACCGAGTACGCCGAGACCTGCTCCGGCATCAACGGCTTTACCCTGGGCGCCCAGGCCGTGAACCCCAACGCCAAGGTCTATGTGAAGGAACTGGGCGACTGGGCCGACGAGGTGAACGAGTCCGCCTTTGCCAAGGAGCTGATCCAGAACTATAACTGCGGCGTCATCTCCCAGCACTGCGACTCCGCTCAGCCCCAGATCGCCGCTCAGGACGCCGGTGTGTTCGGCTGCGGCTATAACTCCGACATGACCGCCGACGCCCCCAACGCCCACCTGACCGCCGCCATCTGGAACTGGAACGTGTACTATCACACCGCCATCCAGGCCGCCATGGACTGCAACGGCGATGCCTCTCAGTTTGTGACCAAGATGGGCGGCTCCGCCTATTACGGCGGCCTGGCCGAGGACTTTGTGGACGTGTCCCCCCTGAACGAGACCACCGTGGCCCCCGGCACCGACGCCGCCATCCAGGCCGTGAAGGACAAGATCGTCTCCGGCGAGTGGGATGTGTTCTCCGGCGTGAAGCTGCACGTCACCGTGAACGCTGACGGCACCGCCACCGTGGAGCAGGCCGACGAGGCCCTGGTGGACAATGCGGGCAACGAGATCGTCGCCGCCGGCGGCCCCTCCGTGGAGGACAGCGTGATCACCGGCTCTATGAACTACTTTGTGGCCGGGGTGGAGGAGGCCTAACGGCCCCCTGCCCGGACAATCAAAGACCCGAATCCCGGGCCGGCCGGATATCCGGCCGGCCCGGACTTTTTGCCGACCCAGGTCGGCCTTTGCTGTTGGGGCCGGAGGTTACCGGCCCGAACAGGAGAGAACAACGGCAAGAGACCCGCCAGGCGGGCCTTGCCGGGACAAAGGAGGAATTTCTTATGGCGGAGCGACCCTATGCCATTGAGATGCGGGGCATCACCAAGACCTTTGGCAGCGTGACGGCCAACCATAACGTCCACCTGGACCTGCGCCAGGGGGAGATACTGGCCCTGCTGGGGGAGAACGGCTCGGGCAAGACCACGCTGATGAACATGCTCTCCGGCATCTATAAGCCAGACGCGGGGGAGATCTTGGTGGAGGGCAAGCCCGTGTCCATCGACTCCCCGGAGGACGCCAAAAAGCTGGGCATCGGCATGGTCCACCAGCACTTCAAGCTGGTGGACGTGTTCACCGCGGCGGACAACATCTGGATGGGCAAAGAAAAGGCGGGCTTTGGCCTGAAGAAGGACCGCTATGGCGAGATCCAGGACATGGTGCGCAAGTTCGGCTTTGAGCTGGACCCCAAGAAGAAGGTCCACAACATGGCCGTGTCGGAAAAGCAGACCCTGGAGATCATCAAGGTGCTGTATTACGGGGCCAAGGTCATCATCCTGGACGAGCCCACCGCCGTGCTGACGGTGCAGGAGATCGAAAAGCTGTTCACCGTCCTGCGCCGGATGCGGGACGAGGGGCACTCCATCATCATCATCACCCACAAGCTGAACGAGGTGATGGAACTGTCTGACCGGGTGGCCATCCTGCGCAAGGGCGAGTATATCACCACCGTGAACACCGCCGAGACCAGCGAGCAGGAGCTGACCGAGTGGATGGTGGGCCGGAAGATCGACCTGAACATCAACCGCCCCCTGGTGGAGAAGACCCGCCCCCTGCTGGAGATAAGGGACCTGACCATCCGCAGCGACGAGGGGGCCGTGGCCATCGACCATGTGAACTTCTACATCCGGGGCGGCGAAATTTTAGGCGTGGCGGGCATCGCGGGCTGCGGCCAGAAGGAGCTGTGCGAGGCCATCGCCGGTCTGCGGCCTGTCCAGTCCGGCCTGATGATCCACAAGGGGGACAACATCGTGGGCCTGTCCCCCAAGGCCATCCTGGAAAAGGGCATCTCCATGTCCTTCATCCCCGAGGACCGGCTGGGCATGGGCCTGGCCCCCTCCCTGTCCATCACGGACAACATGATCCTGAAGAATTACGCCCTGGCCAAAGGTCCCTTTGTGGACCGAAAGGGTGGCCGGGCGGACGCGGAGCACGTCATCAAGGAATTAGAGGTGGTCACCCCCTCCACTGAGACGCCGGTGCGCCGCCTGTCCGGCGGCAACGTGCAGAAGGTGCTGCTGGGCCGGGAGATCAAGGCCGGACCCAACGTCATCGTCACCGCCTATCCCGTGCGGGGGCTGGACATCAACTCCTCCTATGCCATCTATAATATCTTGAACGAGCAGAAGCAGAGCGGCGTGGGCATCCTGTTCGTGGGCGAGGACCTGGACGTGATGCTGGCCCTGTGCGACAAAATCATGGTGCTGTGCCACGGCCGGGTCATGGGCGTGGTCCACGCCCACAAGACTACCAAGGAGGAGCTGGGCCTGATGATGACCGGCGCCCTGGACCTGACCAACCGGTATGAGGACAAGCCCACCGGCTATGCCAAGGACACCAACATCACCCCCCAGGAGCTGGCCGAGCTGGAGCGCCAGAGCCGGGAGCAGGCCGAACAGGCCGAGGAACAGGAGGAGAAGTGAGATGCGCTTTCATGTGGTAAAGCGGGACGGTTGCCCCCTGTGGAAGAAGCTGGGGCTGTATGTCCTGGCGGTGCTGGCCGCCCTGGTCCTGGGCGGCGTGGTGCTGCTGGCCCTGGGGGTGGACCCCCTGGCCTATTACAGCCGCATGTTCACCATGGGCATGGTGGGCAACAAGATCGCCTATAAGACCTTTGAGAACTATTTAAAAGTGTTCGTGCCCCTGGCGCTGACCTCGGTGGCCCTGTCCCTGGCCTTTAAAATGCGCTTTTGGAACATCGGCGGCGAGGGACAGTTCATCCTGGGCGCGGTGGCCGCCACCACCGTGGCCTTTAAGCTGGGGCCGGTGCTGCCCTCGGGGGTGACGCTGATCCTTATGTGTCTGGCCGGAATGCTGGCCGCCGGGATCTACGGGGCCATCGTGGCGGTGCTGAAGGTGAAGTTTGGCACCAACGAGACCCTGATGACCCTGATGCTCAACTATGTGGCCCTGTATTTTGTCACCTTCCTGGGGGAGACCCAGGCCGACTGGAACTTCTATCTGGACAAGAGCTCCGCCCGGCCCATCTTCGCCACCTTCTCCCAGTACGCCGCCTTCCCCCGCATCCCCTTCGGTAAGTTCGGGCTGAACGTGTGCGTCATCTTCACGTTTTTGATCGGCATCCTGGTGTATGTCTATCTGAAGTACACCAAGCACGGCTATGAGATCGCCGTGGTGGGCGACAGCGTGGGCACCGCCCGGTATGCGGGCATGAAGGTGGACCGCATCGTGCTGCGCACCGTGTTCCTGTCCGCCTGTCTCATCGGCCTGGCCGCCGCCTTTAAGGTGGGCACCGCCGGGGTGCTGGCCACCGCCATCACCGACGACGTGGGCTGGACGGGCATCATCGTGGCCTGGCTTTCCAAGATGAACACCGCCGCCATCTTTGTGGTGTCCGCCCTCATCGGCGTGCTGCGCTATGGCTCCACGGTGGCCGCGGCCACCTTCTCCCGGGTGGATTCCAGCTTCGCCAACATGCTCCAGGGCGTGATCTTGTTCCTGGTGCTGGCGGCGGACTTCTGCACCCGGTTTAAAGTGGTTCCCGTGAAGAAAGGGGGAAACGACAATGGAAATGGATAAGCTGGGGGTGGTCACCTCCTTCATTCACAACATTGTGGTCTATAACATCCCGCTGCTGTACGGCACGGTGGGGGAGATCATGGTGGAGAAGTCGGGCAGCCTGAACCTGGGCGTGGAGGGCATCATGGCCGTGGGCGCCATCTTCGGCTATATCATCGGCTGCTACACCAACAGTATGCTCATCGGCATCCTCACCGCCTTTCTCGCCGGGGCCCTGTGCGGACTGCTGTTTGCCGCCCTCACCGTCTCCCTCCAGGCCAACCAGAACATTACCGGCCTGACCCTGACCACCTTTGGTCTGGGCGTGTATTTCTTCGTGGGCAACGGCCTGAAGGCCGTCAAGTGGCCCGCCATGAACGACTATTCCGGCATCAAAAACGGCTTTGCCAACCTGCCCATCCCCGGCCTGTCCAAGCTGCCCCTCGTCGGCGAGGGCCTGTTCGACCACAACATGCTGGTCTATCTGGGCGTGGTCATCGCCATTGTGGCCTGGTGGTATCTCAACCGCACCACCCCCGGCCTGCGGCTGCGGGCGGTGGGGGAGAACCCCGGTGCCGCCGACTCCGTGGGCGTGAACGTGAAGCGCTTTCAGTATCTCCACATCTGCGTGGGCTGCGGCATCATGGGCCTGGGCGGCTATTACATGGGCCTGAACATGTCCGGCTCCTTCTCCAGCAGCTGCTGGATCAACGGCTACGGCTGGATCGCAGTGGCCCTGGTCATCTTCGCCAACTGGAACCCCGCCCTGGCCATTCTGGGCACCTTTGTCTTCGGCTTTTTCAGCACCCTGCGGGTGTCCGGCAGCAGCCTGGCCGCCGCCTTCCCCGCCGCCCTGGGCTGGCTGGCCAAGGTCCCCACCCAGCTCTATCAGGCCCTGCCCTTCCTCATCACCGCCGTGGTCCTGGTGGCCACCTCCGTGCGGAAACGGGAGGGCTCCGGCTGCCCCGCCGCCCTGGGACTGAACTATTTCCGGGAAGAGCGGTAAATTGAAAACACAAAAAACCGGGCAGAGCCATGTAGCTTACACATGGCTCTGCCCGGAAGTTTTGTTTAGAGATACAGTAGGCCAAATAGGATGATCGCCGCTATCATGATCGGTGTCAGGACGGCAAGTACCTTCAAATAGGCGGAGTTTTTTGCTGTGCCCTGGCGGTAGGTCCGCACCGCAGTGACCAGACTGCACACCAGAAAAAAGAGTGCCAGAAGTGGGCGGTGGTACACAACGGGAACGGGCGTCTGGGGCAGGAAAATGATAAAGCCAGCGAATATGCACAGGAAGAGCAGGATAATTTTCATGGCCGTCACGGCTCCTTTCTCATCCCCCAGGAAAGTTGAAGGAGCATAAGCAGCTCCGGGTAGATGGCGTACATAAACAGGCGGTAGAAATCCACGTGATACTTGATGTACCACCGGACGAACAGGGCCGCCGCCGTGACCAGAACGATCTCCACGGCGATGGCCGGACGGCTGTGCCCGAACCGTTCCCGGTGGAGCCAGACATAGACAGCGTTGGCCCAGAAGAGGACCTGTGCCACCCAGTTCAGGGCCAGAGCCACGCTGAGGATGCGGAGGAAGTAGTTCTCCCAATAGGCGGGGGCCTGCCAGTCGTTGATGAGCCAGCCCCAGTTTTCATAGCTGATGCGATGCACCCCGGGGTCCACCACGATCATCTCCCAAAGGCCCACCAGCTCCACCAGGAAAATGACCTGAAAGACCAGTGCGCAGAGCAGCATCTCCCGCCGCCACTGACGTTCGTTCCATAAGATTATAGTCGTCTCCTTTCTCTGTGCGGCCGTTAATTGGTATTCAGAGGCAGGTTATAGATGTCGCTTAATGGTACGTTTTCTGTCGTCCAGCGGGTGACCTCGCCGGTGGTGTGGTCCACACGGATGTAGTCGATTTGGTTATGTTCTAAATCGGCCATGGCGATGGCAGTACCGTCATGGGTGGAGCTGACGCATATCCCCGTGTTGTCTTCCGACAAGGGGAGCCGAATGCTGTAGGCCGGGTCGCCGTTGCCGTCTTTCTGTTCAAATGCACCGGGGGTCCAGGTCTTTTTGTCCGACGCGTCCCCGGCGCAGCCGAACAGCGCCGCAACCAAAACCAAAGCCAGCGCCGCCGTGATCCATCGTTTCCAGGTGTGTTTCATGTGGTTGGCTCCTTTCTCTGCTGTGGCCCGAACGGGCCGGTCAGTCGTTTTATGTACAGGGGAAGGATGTGGGAATGGTGGTTCTGTAAGCATTGTATCATGGAATTTGCGTTTTGTATAGGAGAACAAAGCACTGCACCTCCTTCCTAGAATCACCATGAGACTGTGAACGTTCCGTCTGATTGACCATCGTCCTTCTCAGATAATACGTCATACATGGACACCGGCCGTCTCTCCTTCCATTGGAGATAGTACGCCGTGGCCACTGCCGTGACCAGGACCAGCACAGCGGCAGCAGCCAGAGCCGCCAGTGCCAGGAGCCATTTCCGGTGTTTCCGGGCGGACTTGGGTTTTTCCTGTGGCGGTGCAGGCTGGGCTGTGGGCGGGGGCGTGGGAGTGTCCAGGTCGTCGTTGAGCAGGTAGTCGGTGGAGACCTGGAACACCTGGGCCAGGCCCCTCACGCTGTCGGCCAGGGGTTGGACGGCCCCGGTCTCCCACCGGGAGATGGCCTGGCGGGACACCCCCAGCCGGTCGGCCAGGTCCTGCTGAGACAGGCCGTTTTGCTTTCTCAGTTCGATCATCTTTTCCGCAAGACTCATGGTTTTCTACTCCTATCCTATCGAAGTGCATGGCAAAAGTAAACCATACGGAGGTTGCATCGGGGGCAACAGAAGGTTACATGGGTCGATTTTAACATATTTTTCGCGTTTTGCATAGCAGAACGGGAGATTTTGACGGGAGCCCTCTCCGCCCAGTGTGCGCACTGGGCACCTCCCCCAAAGGGGGGAGCAAGGGGGGCGGAATCCTTCCGTCACGGCTTCGCCGTGCCACCTCCCTTTCACAAGGGAGGCTGTTGTTGCGCACCAATAGGCCCCCTTGTGAAAGGGGGCTGGCATCGCCGCAGGCGATGACTGGAGGATTCCGTCGAAAATGCGGCGGTCATCGAGCGGGCGGACACAGAGGTCCGCCCCTACGCCATGGCTATATACATATTGAAATATTTAAATCTGAGTTAACACAACGTACTAAAAAACGTCCTGTCATACCCCCGTACTCCCCCTCATACACTGTTGGAACAGAGGTCACGCGAGATAAGGAGGGCGGCTGGATGGGACGAAGGACGAGGGGAGCGGGACGGGCTGTGCGCCGGGGGGTGGCCCTGGGGCTGACCGGGGCGGCTCTTTGGTGCATGAGCTGGGCGGCGGACCTGACGGGCTGGCTGGGCCGGGCAAAGGCGGCGGGGGAGGAACCGGCGGTGGCGGTGGCCCTGCTGTCCTCCCAGCTGGAGGGTGGGGCGCGGACAGACAAGCTCTCCGGCTGGGGGCGGCTGCTGCTGGAGCAGTCCGCCCTGCTGCGGGCGGGGGTAGGCTCTGCCGCCGAGCCGCCCGCCCCGGAGGAGCAGCCGGAGCCCTCCTCCAGCGAAGAGCACGAGGAGGACCGGGAGGAGCCCCAGCTGTCCCAACAGGGGGACGACGGCATCATCGAGATGACCGCCCAGGGCAAGAGCGGCGGGAAGTATCTCTACGGCCAGGGGGTCTATCTCTACAACCGGACGGGCTATGACCTGGATGAGTCGGTGCTGACCCAGGGGAGCGTGGACGTAAATCTGGGGGAGGGGCCCCAGATCCTCATCGTCCACACCCACGGCAGCGAGGCCTACGCCCAGACGGACGGGGATACCTATGAACCCAGCGACCCCTATCGCACCACCGACTGCACCCACAACGTGGTGCGGGTGGGAGAGGAGATGGCCACCGTCTTCCGGGCCCACGGCTTTGGGGTGGTCCACGACCCCACCCTGTACGACTACCCCTCCTACACCGGGGCCTATGACCGCTCCGGGGCGGCGGTGGAGCAGTGGCTGAGTAAATACCCGACGATCAAGATCGTGCTGGACGTCCACCGGGACGCGCTGGTGGGCAAGGACGGCCAGGTGTATAAAATGGTGGCCCAGGAGGCGGGGCAGAAGGTCGCCCAGGTGATGCTGGTGGTGGGCTCTGACGGCGGGGGGAAAGAGCACCCCAGATGGCGGGACAACCTGGCCTTCGCCGTGCTGCTCCAGCAGGGGCTGACCCGGGGCTATAGCCAGCTGGCCCGGCCCATCGTCCTGCGCAACAGCCGGTATAACCAGCAGCTGCTCCCCGGTTCCCTGCTGGTGGAGGTGGGCGGCCACGGCAACACCCTGACAGAAGCGGTGGACGCCGCCCGCCTGTGGGCGGACAACGTGGCAAGGACATTGCTGGCGCGGGAGAAGGGGTGAAAACTTTCCACAAAACCGGGCGAAAATGTGGAAAGAAAACAGAGCTTGCATGTTTGGGCCCCATCGGGTACACTGAAAGAAAAAAGCCTTCCCCCAGGGGAAGGCATATCATAAAGGGAGAACGACCACATGGACCACGAAAAATATATGCGCATGGCGCTGGAGCTGGCGGCCCAGGCGGAGGGGGACGGAGACGTGCCCGTGGGCTGCGTCATCGTGAAGAAGGACCGGGTCATCGGTCGGGGCCGCAACCGCCGGGAGGAGCGGGGGGACGCCACCGCCCATGCGGAGGTGGAGGCCATCCGGGATGCCTGTGCCCGCACAGGGAGCTGGCGGCTGACGGACTGCACCCTGTATGTCACCCTGGAGCCCTGCCCCATGTGCGCCGGGGCCATCATCAATTCCCGCATCCGCACCCTGCGCTATGGCACCCGGGACGACAAGGCTGGCTGCTGCGGCTCGGTGCTGAATTTGTTCGAGGAGCGCTTCAACCACCACCCGCGGATCTACCAGGGGCCGCTGAGAGAGGAGTGCGAGAGTCAGCTCCAGGACTTCTTCCGGGGATTAAGAGAAAAGAGCGGGGAGATTTAATGCTTCTGTAACAGTTTTTCTGAATTTTTGTAATATCATCCGGCTATACTCATACTTGCAAGGCAAGAGCATCTTCTGACGGCCGCCGCTGAACTGCTGGTGGGAACGGATGACGAAGGTTCCGGATACCATATTCCGGAGAGTCTCGGCCG
>ERZ856578.7989-NODE-7989-length-10667-cov-2.889518_pt1 | contig 10667 bp, 14 predicted proteins | sample MGYA00514384_ERZ856578 | MGnify/ENA primary metagenome ERZ856578 (study PRJEB29103, sample SAMN06111958) | human gut metagenome | biome: human gut; feature: ankylosing spondylitis patient; material: healthy_person | host: Homo sapiens | place: China:Hangzhou...
GTAGAGCACCATCGGGACCTCCAGTCCCGAGAAGCCTTTCTTCGTCCGGAACACCACGGTGATGGCCGCGCGGACGAGACAGTCGGCGCACAATTGGTGCGTGCCGGAGGCGCCGGCGTCCTCGCCGGCCCCGGCGCCCGATGACGATCGGCCGCCCTACGACGACTACGTCCCCTACGACGATGAGGATATCCCTTTCGAGGACCCCTTCGCCTCCCGGGGCGCCTCGCCCCAGGGCGCAGCGACCTCCCCGGCGCCGAGCGTCTCCGCAAATGCCTCTCCCGCAGCCTCTTCCGAAGTGCCCCCGTGGGAGGAGGCGCCCCAGGTGCCGGCGCCGTCTGGTGCGACACCTCAAGCGCCTGCGTCCGCTCCTGCCCCCTCGCCGGCCCCTTCGATGGCAGCACCGTCCGCCTCCGCGCTTCCCCCCGAGCCCGATGCCGTGTCCGGGCCTTCCCCGAATCCCGTAGAGGAGCCCGACCTCGCCGCCTCGCTTGCCTTCGGCTTCGGCGACGGCGTCAACTTCGAGGAAGTCGTCTAGGCGAGATTGGGCGAGATGCCCTAGAATACGTTAGCAGTCGGGCGCGACCCGCGAACCAGCAAAGGAGACCCTTTCATGGACATGAAGAAAATGATGAAGCAGGCTCAGAAGATGCAGCGCGATGCTGCCGCGGCCCAGCAGGAGATCGCCGCCATGACCTTCGAGGCCTCGGCCGGCGGCGGCATGGTGAAGGCCACGGCCACCGGCGAGATGGCCATCACCGACATCACCATCGACCCCGCTGCCGTGGATCCCGAGGACGTGGAGATGCTGCAGGACATGGTCGTCGCCGCCGTGAACGAGGCGCTGCGCGCCGCCAGCGAGGCGGCCAACGCCCGCATGAACGCCGTCATGGGCGGCATGAAGATCCCCGGCCTGATGTAGCCAGGCCGTCTCCATCTCAAGGCGACATTCGTGCAAGCGGCACCTTCCATTCAAAAGCTCCTCGACGAGCTGGAGCGTCTGCCCGGCGTGGGACCGAAGTCGGCCCAGCGCATGGCCTACTGGATCCTGAACACCGACGCCGCCGAGGCGCTGCGTCTGGCCGATGCCATCCGCGAGGTGAAGGCGGGCGTGCACTTCTGCGCTCGCTGCTTCAACTACGCCGAGGGCGATTTGTGTGAGATCTGCGCCAGCTCCAAGCGCGACGGCGCGGTCATCTGCGTGGTGAGCGAGCCTCGCGACATTCCGCCCATCGAGCGCACGGCCGTGTTCAACGGCGTCTACCATGTGCTTGGCGGCGTGCTGGCACCCATGGAGGGCGTCGGCCCCGGCGACTTGCGCATCGCCGAACTGATGGCGCGCCTCGGTCGCGAGGACGTGACCGAGGTGGTGCTCGCCATGAACCCCAACATTGAAGGGGAGACCACGGCCGCCTACCTCGCGCGGCTCATCAAGCCCTTGGGCGTGAAGGTGACGCGCCCCGCCAGCGGGCTTCCTGTCGGCGGCGACTTGTAATTCGTCGACGTGGTCACTTTGGGCCGTGCCCTGGAAGGGCGATTGCCGCTGTAGGCTTTCAGGCTGCGAAAAAAGAAGGGCCGTTGCGAAAAGCACCTCGCAACGGCCCTTCTTTATGGGTTGAAAAGCCAGGTTACTTGCAGCAGGCGGGAACCTCGTGTTTGACGCGGTCGTGCTCCTCGGCGCGCTTGGCGTCGTTGAAGCGGTCGAGCGTGCCCACCAGGTAGCCGGTGATGCGGCGGATGCGGTCGAACTTCACCGGCACGAGCCCGTAGTGGATGCCCACGTCCTCGCCATCGACATCCAGCGTCAGCGACTCCAGCTGACCATGGGGGTACTTGTCGTAGGCGCGCTTGATGTAGGCCTTGATCTCGTCGTCGGATACGGGGGTATCGCTGGCTTGTGCGTAGTTCACGGCCACCTTCACGCCGTCGATCATCTTGTTCTCCATGATAGGCTCCTTGTCGTTTGCGGTTCGGTTAATGCCTCGCAGGTTCACTATATCTAGTTAGCGAAACGGAATTCTAACACAATATGTGGCCATTTGGGGTCATGTTCTCGAGATGTAGAAAAAACCTTGCGAAAGGGGGAGGAGCCGCCCTGGGCCTGCTTTTCATCTGAAAATACGCCGGGTGAGTTAGGCGTCGCCGGTTTAATTCCCCTTCGGTTAACGAAGTGCCCCATTTTTGCAGCAAATCTTGAGTTATAAGCGTCTGAAAGAGCCGAAATTAATGAATTGCGTCGATTACAGCGTTCCGAAACAGGCTTCTTGCCGGAATTGACGCTTATAACTGACGATCTGCTGCAGTTTGGCGGTGGTTCGTCGACGCAAGCGCGCTCAGCGCTCCCAGAAGTCGGCAGCCAGCTCGGCGCGGTTGGCGTGGCCGGTCTTCTTCAGGATGTTGTGCATGTGCACCTTCACGGTGCCGGCGGAAAGCGTCAGCGCGCTTGCGATGTTCTGGTTGTCCTTCCCCATGAGCGCGTGGCGCAATACCTCCTCCTCGCGTTTGGAGAGGTCGTAGTTGCGGCTATACAAAGGCAGCAGACGATCGATGGACTCCGCGAGCAAAGGATCGTCGCCTTCGGGCAGCTCGCGGGCTCGCAGCTGCAGGGACACCGACGCGCCCCGCAGAACCGCTAGGCCGTAGCAGATGAACAGGAGGTTCTCCATGGGGCTGCGCTCGGCGAGGACCCACATGCCGCGGGGAATGCTGCCGGGATCGAAGATCAGCTGGACGTACACGTTCTCCAGAATGATGCCGCAGGTAAGACCGATGGCCCAGAAGAACGCGGTGCGGTGGCTCTTCATGATGGAGCGCCGCTCGGGGTCGGGGGAGTGCGTGTACCACCAGGCGAGCAGGCCGTAGCAGACCAGCTGTAGCACAGCGCGCAGGTTGTAGTAGACGAACTCCCTCCATTGCGGGTTCTCGATGAACTGATAGGCGGCCAACGACAGCGCGGCCAAAAGTGACACGGGCGCAAAGCGAACGACGGGGCGTTCTTCCCGGCAGTAGCGGCAGGCGGCCAGCCACAGAAAGAGGAACGCACCGCCGCCGGTGATGATGGAGGTGTAAGGGTGTCCCACATCGTAGAACGAGGCGGCTTCGAACACGGCATCGGGGGTGATGAAATTGTCTTTAAAGACGAGGGAGACATCGAAGAAGTAGAACGTGAATCCGAACGTGGCGTACAGGAACGTGCGACGGTGCGACACGTAAAAGGCCGACAGGCTCGTGGCCGCCACGATGGTGTAGAAGAACATGATGAGAAGCGTGTAGTAGAACAGCAGGGTCATTGGTGCTCCTCGAAAGCAGATGCGGCGGCAGGACTCGCTCGGCGTGGTTTGCCAGCTTGGCGGTAGTGTAGCGAATCGCGGCGGGGGCCGTCGAGCCGCTATGGCGCTTTGTTGACGGATCGGCAACGGCGATGTTTCCACCTGCGGTTTAGTCCGTGTATAGATGGAGGTCTTCGCAATATCTCCAAGTTATACCCGCTGCGCTCGAGGAACATCCCCGGCTTATGCCTTGGCCGCGCGCAGCCCGTGCCCCTACACTCGGATCATCACATCCTCCCATGGCTCGCGGTCGAAAGCAGTGGCTCCGATGGCGATTCCGATGGCGGCCCATGGGAAGGCATCACGGCGTTTCGCCCCGATTCAGACAGGAGATCATCATGGCCGAGACAACCATGGAAGCCGTTCCCATCCCGACCACCGAGCCCGAAAAGGAAAGGAAGAAGCGCAAGTTCTCCTTCCCCTCGGCATTCACGATTCTGTTCATCGTGACCATCATTGCCGTCATTTGCACGTGGTTCGTGCCGGCCGGCCAGTACTCGAAGCTGCTCTACGATTCCGAGAGCGGCAAATTGGAGATGACGACACCGACCGGCGAGGTGTCCGAGCTTGATGCGACCCAGCAAACGCTCGATGAGCTGGGCGTGAAAATCGACATCGATCAATTCACGAGCGGCGCCATCACCAAGGCGGTGTCTATTCCCGGCACCTATGAAGGGCTCGATCCGCATCCGGTGTCGCTTGCCGACATTCCCTACTCCATGGTCTGGGGCGTGATCGACGGCATCGACGTCATGGTGTTCATCCTGTGCCTGGGCGGTCTTATCGGCGTCGTGAAAGTGACGGGCGCCTTCGAAAGCGGCCTTTCCGCCCTCACGAAGAAGACCAAGGGCCGCGAGTTTCTGCTCGTGTTCGGCGTGTCGGTGTTCATGATCTTCGGAGGCACCATGTGCGGCCTGGAGGAGGAGGCCGTGGCCTTCTACCCGATTCTCGCGCCGATCTTCATCGCGCTGGGCTACGACTCCATTGTGGTCGTGGGCGCGATCTTCATGGCCGGCTCCATCGGCACCACGTTCTCTACGGTGAACCCCTTCTCGGCCGTTATTGCCTCAAATGCTGCCGGCACGGTGTTCACCGAGGGCATCGCCGTGCGCGCCTTCGCTTTGGTCGTGGGCGCCATTGTGTTTCTGCTGTACCTGCATTGGTATGCTAAGAAGGTGAAAGCCGACCCGAAATTCAGCTACTCCTACGAGGATCGCGAGAAGTTCAATGCCCAGTGGGAGCTGGATGAAAGCGGTGCAGCGGCCCGGGAATTCGGACTGCGCAAGAAGATTGTGCTCGTCATCTTCGTGGCCGCCTTCATCATCATGATTGTGGGCGTCATGAACCTCGGTTGGTGGTTCCCGCAGATGGCCGCAGAATTCGTGACGCTGTCCATTCTGGTTATGTTCATCGGCGGCACGGGCAAGGACGGCGTGGGGGAGGCGAAGATGGTGGACGCTTTCGGTGCCGGCGCCTCCAGCCTGGTGCCCGTGGCCCTCATCATCGGCCTGGCCCGCGGCGTGAACCATGTGCTCACCGAGGGCATGATCAGCGACACCATGCTGAATGCGGCCTCTAACCTGGTGGCCGGCATGAGCGGCCCTCTGTTCGTGGTGTGCCTGCTGCTCATCTTCTTCGTGCTGGGCTTCGTGGTGCCCTCCTCCAGCGGCCTGGCCGTGCTGGCCATGCCCATCTTCGCGCCTTTGGCCGACACCGTGGGCATTCCCCGCTGGATCATTGTGGCGGCCTACCAGTTCGGCCAGTACGCCATGCTCTACATCGCGCCGACGGGCCTGGTGATGGCAACGCTGCAGATGCTGGACATGAAGATGTCCCACTGGTTCAGGTTCGTCTGGCCCATGATGGTGTTCACCTTGGTGTTCGGCGCCATCCTTTTGAGCATCTGCTCCGTGGTGTTCGCGGTGTAGCGACTTTTCCCGATAGGTCGGGCGGCCTTGCCGGCGCCGCTTCGGCCCTTATCAAGAGAGGGCGACCCTTTCGCGGGGGCGCCCTCTTGCGTACTGTAGCGCGAAACGCTCCTAGGCATGACAAAGGACTCTGTCGGTCATGGGCGATTTTCTTTGAGCTTTCCAAGCATGCCAAACTGCCAAGAGCTCTTCGCGGACCTCGAGCGTTTCGCGAGCGATAAACGAGTTGGGCCTGGGCTGACCCTCTTGGGTGTATCTGGCTGTTTTGGCGTGGACGGTTGCACGGTGTCTTCCCGATAATAACGAGAAACAAGAACGAGACGTTCGGGAATGCAGTCTTGACCTACTTGCAATACTTGAATAAATATAAATAGTTAAATTCTTATATCTGAGTTTCTGGTAAGCTTCGTAACAAAAGGATCAATGACGAAGGTGGTGCGTTATGAAGAAGACCGGTTTCGGCTTGGAGCACGGCGATGTTCCCGCAGGGCTCTTCGTGGAGGATGCCAAGGTCGATGTGGGCCATGGGGGTATAGCCGCCCTGTGGCGGGATTACCGGAACGCGCGTTGGGCCATAACCGAGGCGATAGGCAGATCCTCGAACATCGAGGCGGAGGTGTCCGAGCTGGTGGTTGAGCAGCTTCACGGCGGATACCGGCTCAAAGAGTCGTCGAAGTCTACGGATGTGGTGACGCCGGAGGGCTTGAGGATCCAGGTGAAGTCGCGGGTTCTGAGGCAGGGCGACGTCACGAAGCTCGGAACGATCCGATCGTGGGACTTCGACATCCTGGTCATCGTCCTATTCTCCGAGGATGGCGAGGTCTCCTTTGCCGGGGAGATAAGCTCCGAGGCGGCAAGGGAGCACGCGCACTGGGAAGAGCGGGTAAGTGGCTATTCGATTTCGACTACCAAGGCGCTCAGGTTCGATTCCAGGATGAGGGATCGAAGTGGGGAGTACCAGCGCATCGTCGACTCTCTGTAACGGGACAAATTAAGCGGCTGACAAGAGCGGAGGCGTAAAACTGAAAGGGTGCTTTCGGTTGGGAGGTTGCGGGGCGCGCTGGGAGAGGTCGGGTTCACCCGGTTGCCTTGGCGTGGGCAGGCGCGTGGTGCCTTCCCGATAAAAAGGAGCCTAGAACGAAAACGTGTGGGAGTTGCCGAAGAGGGCCGCGCAGGCAGGCGTGCCCTCTATCTTGCGCGCACGCGACTCGAGATAACCGGGTTCGCCGCTGATGCCCATGCGAACAGTGAGCACTCCGTGGCCAGGGGCGAAGGTGTAGGAGATGGGGAGCTGGTAATTCGTGAGGCGGTCGATGTCCGCTGCTCTTCCATAGATCAGGGTGTTGGCGATGTCGTCTCTGATGCGCGAATCGACTTTTTGGGCGGGTGCTCCCTCATTGCCGGGCATACGTCTGCGTTTTCCTCCGGTAGTGGCCCGCGATGTTGGGTGCTCTCTGGGCCGTTTTGTGGTTGGAGCCGATACTACCTCGAAAGTTGCCGAGGGACAAGGAGCGGGCTATGGAGGGTGTTTCGGAGGGCGGTTCCAGGTGTCGGCGCGGGTGTGCGCCGAGTGGGCGCCTTTTCTGCTCAAAAGGAAGCGCTGACGGCGGCTGACGAGGATTAGAACCGGCCCTTCGCGCAAGCGGCAAGGAACCTTAGCCGAGAGCTAAGTATGGCAGGGTGGGACGCTCGCTAGACATCCCACCCTTTTCGATACAAGGAGCAAAAGATGAAGAGAATCAGAAAGGCAGCGAGGGTCACAAGAGTGATCGTAGCCGCCATACTCACTACGCTCATCGTCACCGTTCTCTGCGTACCAGAAAAGGATCGTATTGCGCTGACTGAGGCGTTGGATAGTTTGAGCGACCGAGAGGAGTTCGAAAGCCAGATCGATTGAGACAGCCTTCTCTCAGGGGTCATCGCATGGGTGGAGGTGCCAGGTACGGGAATCGACGAGCCTATCGTGCAGGCATCGCCCGATTCCCCGAACGCATGCTTCCACAGAGGTGTATTCGGGGAGGGATTGTACGGGACGCCCTACATAGACAGCGAATGCTCGATAGGCTCCAGGCTCTTTATGATCTACGGCCACCACATGTTCGACGGCTCAGTGTTTGCCGACTTCGCGAGTTTCATAGATAAGCAATTTGCGAGCGAGCATGATGAGATAATCGTCTACCGCGCGATGATGAGGCGCTCCATCTTCAACCTGTCGCGGTAGATGTTGTCAATACCAGCCGCGAGAGCTTGGTCATCGATCGAGAGGCGACATTCGGAGGCGCAATCAGCAGCTCGGACCTAAGGCTAGCTGAGCCACCCGATGATGGGTAGCTCTTCATGTTCACAACTTGCTCTTATCAGGATAGAAACTCCAGGGCAGTGGTTCATGCGATCTATTTTTCGTCAGATGAGTCGCTTTGGTCGTTTCCGCGAATGTAATGGATCCCGCGTTCGTCGATCAGCAAGGCATCGGCTTGGTTGTAGATGAAGTTAAGATCGCTAAGGTTGTTTAGTCGATTGCCAGCTACGTCCTCTATAGGATTGTCGCGTTTGACGTATTCCTCGTAACTGGATCTCTTCTCACGTCTCTGGCGCTTTGCCTCGTCCCGCATGTTAGTCACGAACACTCGTGGCGCGTTTCGACCGATAGTTTGACCGAGTTTTACTAGCGGATTCAACGAAGCTCCCGTTGCGGGTTCGGCAGCGGGAATTGCGAGGGGCTTCCCGGACAGCTTTCCGATCTTGTCGATCAGCTGGTCTTGTATCCCATTACGCAAATCAGTGAATTCACTAAGCTTCTGATTGATCGACTCGGCTTCTTTGCGTATCTGGGACTCCGTATAGCTTTGGCTGTATTGCATCTTCGTCTGCTCGGCAGCCATGAGGAAGATGAAGGCGTCTCGTGCGGCTTTATCGCGTTGCGCGAACTCGCACATTTTCGATTTCAACTCCTCGTCCTTGAGCTTGCCCGATTTGCGAAGCGATCTATCCATATCCTGAAGCTGTTTGACCTGGAATAGCCAAGCTTCGCGAGCCTCCTTGCGTATCGCCTCGATCTGATTTCTAACTGCTTGATGTTCTACGGAATCATCTGAAATGGTCATGTAGTTTTCGGTGTATTCCTTCAGCAACTCCATGCACGCCTCGATCTTGGACTCGCGCTCCAAACGCATCTCCTCCTGGATAGCTGCGATGCCCCCTGCAACATCCTCAAGCTGCTTGTTGATCTCAACCATATACATTTGGCCGACAACCATCGCAGCCCCTTGGAGTGCCAGATTGCCAACAGCGGCTGGCTGCAGTTTAGCCTGCTTGATAGCCGCTTGGGACTGGAACTTGTTGTCTTTTAGAATGCTCAAGGTTTTGAAATCCTCAAGGCCGGGCGTTTTTCTGTTCAAGAGGTCCGCCCAACTTGCACCTTTCGGAAAACGCACGATCGCTTGTCCGTATTGCGCTCCGGCATCGACCGCAGCCCCTATTGCAGGAATTATGGCGTCTAGGAAGGAGTAATCTGATACGGCGGCGTTGTTGTAGCTCTTATGCTCAAGCAGGTCGAAGTCGGTCAGCCCATCGCTGGCTACCACAACGATTTCGTCGTCGTTATAATGCAAAAGATCCTTTCCCGCATCGGGGTCCTCGCCCTCATCGCGGTCTTCTCCGAAAGGCCAAAACTTCATTGGGAACTCCTTGAATCTTGCCTGGATAGAGTAAAAGGGAAGCATTTCATAGTCTACCTGAGCTTCTTCGATACCCACAGTCGCATTGCAGCTAATGCCGCTCTTTTTCCAATTACGACATCCGAAAAACGGCTTTCCATCGCTGTTCCTCGTCCGCCTAATTATCCAGCCTCCGCATTGGGGGTCATCTAATCTTGTTTTCCAAGATATCTATGTGACCGTAAGTCTTTTTAAGAAAATGGATGGTTCATCGGCGAGGAAGATGCCCTCGGTGCCGCGCGGAGTGTAGCGCAGGGCTAGCGCGGCCTTCGAAGAACAGTTCGACAAGCCGTTTCGTGCAGGTGAGGTCATCGTAGTAGCTGGCCCGGAGATCGTAGAGCAGCGGCGACAGGGACGTCGTGCTCAGGGCTACGGGATGGCCTAGGGTCTGGAGCGCTATGACGTGGAGGCCCCCATGCTCGGCGCAGGTCTCGCCGATCCTCAAGGCTGCTTTCCGAGTGCCGAAGGGGGCGACGAATCTTTGCCGTGCGACGGGAGGCCTACTCGTTCGAATCGACTTCCGGTTTCTCTTCGTGCAGGTAATGCGCCTCGACCTTGATTTCTACGGAGTCGTATCCGTTTTCGGCGAGCGATTTTGCGATGGTGTTGCAATCGGCGATGGCCTGAAGGGCCTCGCCGCGATCGATGTCCGGCATCTGGGAATAGCGTGCTGCAACTGCATGCATGCTGATATTGATGGCGGCATCGATAACCTGGGGCTCGACACTCAACCAACCGGAATCGATGGCTTTCGACAGAAGCTCGTCGACGCTATGCGTCTTGCTGGGAACGATGCCATTCTGGATGAATACGTTCTTCACCATCTTTTCTGCTGCTTGCTGCGAATGGAAGGCGATGGCCTCGGTGTAGGGATCGATCTCTTTCGCCAGGTTTTCGACAACGAGCACATCGCGGTGAGCGGCGTACATGAAACCGGTGTATTCCGTATCAGCCATAGATCTTCACCCCTTCGCGGGCAACGATGTACTCAGGTGTCGAGAGGTCGTGCGAGCGTTGTGCGAACGCGTCGGAGCTTGAGCAGAGCACGTCCTTGGGTCTTTTCATCCAAAGGAGCGCTTTGCGAACTAGGGCGCCGTAGGCTAGTGGGCGTTTGGCGGCGTCTTTCGTGACGACGTAGAGGTCGATGTCGCTATCGGGCGTTTGCTCGCCCCGGGCGTAGGAGCCGAACACGTAAATGGCATCGGTGGGCACCGTGTTTACGATGCTGCCCACGATGTCGTCGAGATGATCGATGGGAAGTTGTTTCGCATTGGGCTTCACGGTGCCTCCTTCCGATGGCTAGGTATGCGCCGCCGCCCGATGGGCGTAGTTTGTTTGGCTCCGTCTGATTATACCTTCAACGAAAAGTCCCTAGGCATGACAAAGGGCCCTGTCCCCTCCAAAAACAGAGCCCTCATCGTTCGAAGCTTGTGGGCTTCGGCGTAAATCGGTGATTATTATAGCAACCCTCACAGAAAATGCAAAACGTCACCGAAAACTGTTACTTTTGCTCGCGCTTCTTGGCCTTCATGTACTTGGCGCCGAAGGCGCAGATGTCGGTGGCGCCGAAGCCGATGAGTAGCATCGAGAAGCCGGCCTTCAGCACTTGAGCCGAGGATCAAAAACGATAGCAGTAGAGTCATTATTGTATGCTTGAATCTTTTGGTTGCTTAAAATTGCTCCCAGTGTACTTT
>ERZ856578.7991-NODE-7991-length-10664-cov-2.824029_pt1 | contig 10664 bp, 7 predicted proteins | sample MGYA00514384_ERZ856578 | MGnify/ENA primary metagenome ERZ856578 (study PRJEB29103, sample SAMN06111958) | human gut metagenome | biome: human gut; feature: ankylosing spondylitis patient; material: healthy_person | host: Homo sapiens | place: China:Hangzhou...
AGAAGTTGCTCGCGAAACGCGCCAGTACAAGCGTCCCAAGCCGCTCCGAAGCTCCATAGATCGGCACATAGAGAGCCGTCTTATCAGCCACGCTCTCTGCCTGGTCATCAAAAAGCGCCCCATCGGCTTTGCTCAGTACGGTCTCCCTCTGCTGCGACAGCTTTTCCACAAAGCTTTCGGGCATATAGCCTTGCTCGATAAAGGAGGCAATGGCTTCGCTGTGGTATTCGTTCACCCATGCGTATCCCAGGATCTGTCCTTCTCTGCTCAAAACGTAAACGTTCGCGGTCGAAAATTCGCATAACAAGCGTGTCAGCTTGTTGTAATCGGGGCGCGTCCCTTCGCGACGGCCCTGCATCGCTCTCCCGACCTGACGCGTTTTCTCAAGCAGTTCATGCATCTCGACACTGTCGACTGCGCCGTTTAAACCTTCGGGCAACTTTTCTTTTGCATATGAGCGTCTCATGAGAATCCTGTCTCCTTTCAGCCATGAAAATCTTAAAGCAGATACCGCCGCAGATCCTTATCGCCAACAAGTGGTTCAAGTTTCTTTACAACGAAAGACTTGTCGATTTCAATCGCTTCACCTGTCCGTTCGGGGGCGGAAAAGCTGATTTCTTCCAAAAGCTGCTCCAGAATGGTGTGTAGCCGGCGCGCCCCGATATTCTCCATCTCCAGATTCATTCTTTCGGCCATCGCCGCGATCTCTTCCACCGCTTCGTCGGTAAAACGCAGTTCAAGCCCTTCGGTTTCGATCAGGGCGACCGACTGATGGATCAGGCTGTGTTGCGGCTCGACCAGAATGCGCCGCAGCTCTTCCTTGCCAAGCGCCGTCAGTTCGACGCGGATGGGCAGCCGTCCCTGAAGTTCGGGAACGAGGTCGGAGGGCTTGGCATCGTGAAAGGCGCCGGCGGCGATAAAGAAAATATGATCCGTTTTCACCTGACCGTATTTCGTAGTGACGGAACAGCCTTCGACGATCGGAAGCAGATCCCGCTGCACACCTTCGCGGCTGACGTCCGGACCGCCGCCGCGCCCTCGCGAGACGATCTTGTCGATCTCGTCGATGAAAATGATCCCTTCCTGCTGCGCTTTGTCCAAAGCTTCCTGCGTGGCGGCTTCGATGTCGATGAGCTTCTCCGCTTCCTCGGCCTGGAGGACGCGAAGCGCGTCTTTCACCTTCATGCGGCGTTTTTTGCTCTTTTTCGGCATCATGCCGCCCAACATCTCGGAAATGTTGATGCCGATGCCGCCCATTTCGCCGTTGCCAAAAGAAGCGATGGGACTGGAACTTTCCTGCACGTCGATTTCCACTTCGCGTTCGTCCAGTTTGCCGCCTTTCAGCATGTTCAGCATGCGTTCGCGCGTACTCTGGCGCACCGCCGGGCTCTCTTCCGGCGCCGCATCTTCCGGCTGTTCCGCCTGTTCTTTCTTGAGATAATTCAGGAATGTCGGGATCCCCGCCGCAGACGAGCTTTTTCTCACCGGAAGCAGATAATCCACCAGCCGCTCCTGCGCGTGTTCAAACGCCACGGACTGGACGCCGGCGATCATCCGTTTCTTGACCATCTGCATGGCGTTTTCCACGAGGTCGCGGACCATCGATTCAACGTCGCGTCCCACATAGCCGACTTCGGTGAATTTCGTCGCTTCCACTTTCACAAACGGCGCGTTGACAAGATCGGCAAGGCGCCGGGCGATCTCCGTTTTGCCCACGCCGGTGGGGCCGACCATCAAAATGTTTTTCGGCGCGATCTCCTGCGCAAGATCTTCGGGCAGCTTGCGGCGTCTGAGGCGGTTCCTCAGAGCGACGGCCACGGCGCGTTTCGCCTTCTCCTGCCCGACGATATAGCGGTCGAGGTACTGCACGATGGCCGAGGGCACCAGATTTTTCATCTCTTCCGTCAGAAGCATCACAGGACCTCCACCGTGAGGATATTGTCAGTATAAATACAAATCTCGGAAGCGATCAGCAGAGAACGCCTCGCTATTTCCGCCGCGTCGAGGGACGAAACGTCCAGATACGCCCGGGCCGCCGCCAGGGCGAATCCCGAACCGGAACCGACGGAAGCCGCGTCGTTTTCCGGCTCGATCACGTCCCCGGCGCCAGAGAGCAGGATCGTATGTTCCCGATCGATAACGAGCAACATAGCCTCCAGCTTCTGCAGCATGCGGTCGGTCCGCCACATTTTGGCCAGCTCAACGGATGCCCTCATCAGGTTTCCGCTGTATTCCTGCAATTTTTTCTCAAAAAGTTCCATCAGCGTCATCGCGTCGGCAGTCGCGCCGGCAAACCCGACGAGGACATTGCCGTCGTAAAGTTTGCGGACCTTTTTCGTCCCCGCCTTGATGATCTGGTTGCCCAGAGTCATCTGTCCGTCGCCGCCCATGGCGACTTGCCCGTTCTTGCGCACGCAGACGATCGTCGTGCCGTGAATCGTCACATTCTGAGACATTTTCATTCCTCCTCTCCCGATCTTGGATGAGCCGCCATATAGCTGTCTCTCAGATGACCGGGCGTGATCTTCAGATAGCGCTGCGTCGTCAGCAGGCTTTCGTGCCCCAGCAGTTCTTGGAGGACGTTCAGCGAAGCCCCGCCTTCCAGCATATGCGTGGCAAAGCTGTGGCGCACGGAGTGCGGCGTGACGTTTTCAAGCCCGGCGTTGCGCGCGGCCTGGACCACAAGCCGGTGCACCGTCCGCACCGTGATGGCGGCGCCGCCTTTCCCCGGGAAAAGGAATCCCGGTTCCGGGAGACATTCGGCTTTCCATCGGGTCAACGCTTCCTTGGCATAACGCCCAAACGGGACGAGACGCTCCTTGTCGCCTTTGCCCCTGACCTTGAGCCAGCGTTCGTCTACGTCGACGTCGTCCCAGCGCAGAGAGACCAGCTCCGCCACGCGGACGCCGCAGCCGTACATCACTTCGAGGATCGTGCCGTTGCGCAGACAGGGTTTTATTTTCCACGCTTCTTGGATCAGGCGCTCGATCCCGTCTCGCGACAGGGCTCTCGGCAGCCGTTCGGGAAGCCGGGGGCTGCGAATCGACGCCGCGGGATCGGCCGCGATGAGCCCCTTTTCAAGAAGATAAAGCTCAAACGCCTTTACGGCGGAAAGTTTTCGCGCAATGGAAGAGTTGGCATATCCAAAACCGGCGAGCGAGCGAAGGAACGCGCGGATCAGCGGCGTCGTAATCTCAAGAGGGCCCGTCTCTTGATTCTCGACAAAGTCGGCAAACTGCGCGAGATCGACCGCATAATTCGTCACGGTGTTTTCGGAACTGGCCTTATTGTTCTGCAAATATTCAAGGAAAGAATCCAGCTGGCCGTTCATTGAGACCTCAGACATTGGGGTTCCCTCCCCTCTTTAATTATACGAACTGTTTCATAGCGCCGCCGATTCAAATCATAACATGAGTTCACGTAAAAATCACCAATTTTGGGAAATCTTCATTTTATCCAAACATCTTGGATAACGGTACGTTTCATACGAATAAAACCATTCGAAATTCTGTTTTCACTCAAGAAGTCATTCTTCGCCCGGTCCAGAAAAAAACAAGGCGCTGTTTGCCTTAAACTGCAAGAATTTAAGGCGCCCGCGGCTTAAAATTTTCTCATGGCGTTCTTTACGGCTTTTGATTTTTTCATCCAGAGGCGGGAAAATCCCCATATTCGCGTTCGTCGGGGCGAAGCGGGGATTGGTGGCGTCCTTCAGCCTGAAAAGCAGCGCGCCGATGGCGCTTTCCACAGGCCATTGCGGCTGAGGCAGCCCGTTCAGGAAGGAAAAAACGCCCAGCGCGGCGATGGCCCCCATCGCCGTGCTTTCCACGTAGCCTTCCACACCCGTCATCTGCCCCGCCAGAAAAAGGGATTCCATCCCCCGGGGCCGCAGGCAGCCGTCGAGGCAGCGCGGCGCGTCGACGTAAATATTGCGATGCATGACGCCCATTCGCACGAACTCGGCACGTTCGAGCCCGGGGATCAGGCGAAAAACTCTTTGCTGCTCTCCCCATCGCAGGTTGGTCTGAAAACCGACAAGGTTGTAGAGCGTGCCTTCGGCGTTGTCCTGACGGATCTGCACGACAGCGTAAGGGCGCTTCCCCGTGCGGGGATCGTTCAGCCCGACGGGACGCAGCGGGCCGAAACGAAGCGTGTCGCGCCCGCGCGAAGCGATGGCTTCGACCGGCATGCAGCCTTCGAAGTATTCCGCCTTTCCTTCGAAATCGTGCAGCGGAGCTCTTTCGGCCGCGATCAGAGCCTCATAAAACGTTTGATACTGCCGTTCGTCCATCGGGCAGTTGATGTAATCGCCGCCTTCGCCGTCGGCATAGCGGTCTTTGCGGTACGCGACGGACATGTCGACTGACTCCAGCTCGATCACCGGGGCGACGGCGTCGTAAAAATAGAGATAATCCTGCCCGAACAGCGTCTGGAGCTTTGCCGCCAGCGCCGGGGACGTCAAGGGACCGCTGGCGATGATGCAGGGGCCGTCGGGAATTTCGGCAACTTCCCGGCGGGTCAGCGTAAAAAGGGGATCTTTCATCAGCGTATCGGTGATAAACTGCGAGAACCGTTCGCGGTCCACGGCAAGCGCTTTTCCCGCAGGCACTGAATGCGCGTCGGCGGATTTCATGATCAGGCTGTCGAGGGCGCGGAGCTCCTCTTTGAGAAGCCCCGCCGCGGAGTCGCCACTGTCGGAGCCCAGCGAATTGCTGCAGACCAGTTCGCCCAGCTTGTCGGTACGGTGAGCCGGGCTCGAGACGACCGGACGCATCTCGAACATATGCACGGGGATTCCCCGCCGCACAAGCTGCCATGCCGCTTCGGAACCGGCCAGACCGCCGCCGGCGATGACGACGGGCTGCATTTAGCTCTTTCCCTTATGGGCGCACTTCGTACAGACGGGCGTCCGCGACCGGCCGACATATTCCATCAGGCCGCCGCAGAGCGGGCATTTTTCAGGCGCCGGCTTGTTCCAGGAAACATAATCGCAGTCGGGATAGCGGGAGCAGCCATAGAACGTGCGCCCTTTTTTGCTTTTGCGCTGCACCACTTGCCCGCCGTGCTCGTTCCCGCATTTCGGACAGGGAACGCCGATTTCCTTTTGAACCGGTTTTATGTAATGGCATTCGGGGAATCCCGAACAGCCGATGAAATCGCCGAAACGGCCCTGTTTTTTCACAAGCGGTCTGCCGCATTGCGGGCACGTCTCGCCCGTCAGCTCAGGCGGCGGAGGCGGGACCACGGGCGCTTTTTCGGCTTCGGCGATGGCGTCGGTGAAAGGCTTCCAAAACTGCCCGATCAGCTCCACCCAGTTTTTCTTCCCCGACTCGACCTGATCGAGGGAACTTTCCATGGAAGAGGTAAAACCGACGTCGACGATCGGCGACGTCGATTTCCCGTCGAAATGTTCGAGCAGAAATTTATTCACCGACCGCCCCAGCTCGCTCGGCTTCAGCTTGCGCCCTTCCTCGCGCGCGACGTAGGAACGGTCGTAAAGCGTCTCGACGATGGTCGCGTAGGTGGAGGGGCGTCCGATCCCGTCGTCTTCAAGAGTCTTGATCAGCGTCGACTCGGTAAAGCGCGCCGGCGGCTTGGTCTGTTCCTTTTCGGACTGGACGTTCCGGATATTCAGCAGCTCGCCTTCCCGCGCCTTCTGTATCATGGCATCCTTGACATCAAGATCCCAGACGGCGCCCCAGCCGTCAAAACCGACCGACGCGCCCTGGGCGCGCAGCCCGTATTTTCCGCATTCGCAGTCGAGCGTCGCGGAATCGACGACGGCGGGGGCCATCTGCGAAGCGACGCTGCGCCGCCAAATCATATCGTAGAGCCGGTACTGCTCCGCCGTCAAAGATTCTCTGATCGATTCGGGCGGCAGCGCAAAGTCCGTGGGGCGGATGGCCTCGTGGGCGTCCTGGGCGTTGGCGCCGGCCTGGTAAACGACGGCTTTTGCCGGAAGATATTTTTTGCCCCAGCGTCCTTCGATCACTTTTCGAGCCTGACTCAACGCTTCCGGCGCCATGCGCAGGCTGTCGGTCCTCATGTAGGTGATCAGACCAACCGTGCCGTGTCCGGGAATGGCGACGCCTTCAAAGAGGCTCTGCGCGATCCCCATCGTGCGCCGCGGGGAAAATCCCAGCCGGCTTGCGGCGATCTGCTGCATCGTGCTGGTTTTGAACGGGGCCGGCTGTTTCCGCGCGTTTTTCTTCGCCGTGAAACTTGCGACGATCAGCGGCTTCTCCTTCAGCGTCTTTTCGATATCGCGGACTTTGGCGAGCGTGTCGATCGCCAGAGTTTTGCCGTCGGAAAGCAGGCTGCGCCCGTTCTCCCTTTCGACGTGCAGCCTGTAGGCGCGCCCGTCGTCGGCCGTTGCGTCGACAAAGACATTCCAGTAATCCTGAGGCACGAAATTCTCGATTTCCTGCTCGCGCTCGCAGAGGATCGCCAGGGCGACCGACTGCACCCGTCCGGCCGAGAGCCCGCGGCGGATCTTCTTCCAGAGGAGCGGGCTCAGCGTGTAACCCACCAGGCGGTCAAGCACGCGCCGCGCCTGCTGCGCGTCGACCCGGTCCATATCGATCGGAGCCGGTTCCTTGACGGCGTTTCTAACGGCGTCCGCCGTGATCTCATGAAAGCGGACCCGGCAGTTCTCCTTTGGATCGACGCCGAGCAGCTCGGCGACGTGCCAGGCGATCGCCTCTCCTTCGCGGTCGGGGTCGGCGGCGAGGAGTATTTTTTGGGCCGTAGCGGCGGCGGCCTGAAGCTCTTTTTTTACGGGAGCCTTCCCTTTCACTAAAATGTATTCCGGTTTGAAATCGTTCTCGATGTCGATTGCCAGGCGGCTTTTGGGCAGATCGACGATGTGGCCGACGCTGGCTTTGACGACGTAGCCGGAGCCCAAAATTTTCGTCAGCGTCTTCGCTTTCGTCGGCGACTCGACGACCACCAGCGTCTTGCCATGCCGGGCAGGCAAGGCTTTCTTCGCTTCTTCCAGCGCTTTTCCGGCGGATTGTGTCGCTTTTTTTCTTATCGATGCGGATTTTGCGGAAACGCCAGCCGTCGTTTTCTTTCCGTGAGCCGCCGCGCTTTTCGCCGCCGCGGCCGCCGTCTTTTTCTTCGAAACCGTTTTTCCGGGCGCTTTCTTTGTGCTTTTTGCTGTAGGAGCCATGACGCTCTCCTTTCGATTTTGTTTTTAACTGAACAGATGGTCCGATTCCTGTTTTTGAAACAGTGATTCCAGAGCTTCCTCCAACGCGTCGGTCTCGCCCAGGTCGTGCAACACGGCAGCAACCAATTCGGCGTCGCCGGGAAACTGACGCATCCTCGAAATCGTCACGACTTCGGTGATCAGATCCTCGAACTGCTTCTGCGTAAGCCACTTCTGAGTTCGATATCGATAGATCAAAGCCTGCGCGTCCACAGTCAGGCAAGACTGTTCTGCGGGACTCAAAACTCGCATCATGCAGGCACATCCTTTCTCCCCGATCTTAAAAATCCGAAAAAAACGAGCGATGACTGTCGGACATTTTAGCGTCCAATTTCCAATTGTCAAATTTGTGCCTTTAAATAGAAAAAAGGAGCTGAAGGCAAAAACCTCCGGCTCCTTTTCGATTGTCATGGGACGTTAAAGTTCTTGTCCCATCAGTTTTCTCATGCCGCCGAGAATCATCCGTTGCTCCACGCCCGCGACCAGCCGCCGCGTGTACGCGACCGTATCGGGATTGACGCTCATGCTGTCGATCCCTTCGTGCACCAGAAATTCGGCGAAGTCGGGATAGAGCGACGGGCCTTGCCCGCAGATCGAGCAGGTAATTCCCTGTTTGTGCGCCGCATGGATCAGCGTTTTGATCGCATTTTTCACGGAAGGGTCGCGCTCGTCGAAGTAGCCCATGTTGTTGAGGATGCCGGAATCGCGATCGACGCCCATGACCAGCTGAGTCAGATCGTTGCTGCCGATGCTGAAACCGTCGACCAGTCCGGCGAATTCTTCCGCCTGGAAAACGACGGCCGGCACCTCGGCCATGATCCAGATCTTGAAGGATTTGTTCTGGACCAGCCCTTCGGAAGCCATGATCTCCTTCACGCGAGCCACTTCCCAGGTCGTGCGCACAAAAGGAAGCATGACCCAGACGTTGATCAGGCCGAACTCGTCGCGGACTTTCTTGATGGCCTTGCACTCGAGGCGGAAACCTTCCTCATAGGCCGGCGAAATATAACGCGAGACGCCGCGCCAGCCGATCATGGGATTGTTCTCTTCCGGCTCCACTTCGCCGCCCTCGAGACCGCGGAACTCGTTGGTGCGGAAGTCGCTCATGCGCACGACCAGAGGACGGGGATAAATGGCCTGGGCGACGGTCGTGATGGCCTGGCTCATGTCGTTGATCAGCACTTCGCCGCGCCCGGTGCGCAGCAGATACATGGGGTGCACGCCGATATGAGAGAAGATGAACTCGGTGCGCATCAGGCCGATGCCGTCGAACGGCAGGCGGCTGTACTTGCCGATGATCGAAGCGTCGCCCAGGTTCATGTAAATCTTCGTGCCGGTGATCGGAGCGGCTTCCGCAGCGACCGCCGCCGACTGCTTCGCGGCAGCGCCCTCGGCGACAGGCGAATGAATATCCTGATCCGAAGAGAGGTTGACGTTGCCGCGGTAGACGACGCCGCGAGTCGCATCGACGGTGATCTCCATGCCTTCCGCAAGGACTTCGGTGCCGTTCTTGCTGCCGACGATGCAGGGGATCCCCAGTTCGCGGGAAACGATAGCCGCGTGGCAGGTGCGTCCGCCTTCGTCGGTGACGACCGCGCAGGCTTTTTTCATGGCGGGGACCATGTCGGGATTGGTCATGCCCGTCACCAGCACGTCGCCGTCTTTGACGCGCGCGATTTCCTGAAGCGAGTCGATGCGCACCACGCGCCCGTGGGCGATGCCCGGGGATGCGGCCAAACCGCGAACGAGCACCGTTAAAGTTTTCTGATCCATGATCGTGTTCTCCTTTTTGGCGGGCTCCGCTTTCAGGGTCGTGATCGGACGAGCCTGAAGGATGTAGAGTTTCTTCGTGTCCCTGTCCTGTCCCCATTCAATGTCCATGGGGACGCCGTAATGCGCCTCGATGGCCTTGCCGGCCTCGGCCAGATGGCGGATTTCTTCGACGCTCATACAACGGGCGCCGACTGCCGCCGGGCCCAGATAATCGGCGACGTCGACGGTCACCGTGCCACCTGTTTTTTCTTTGTCGACGATCATGATCTTTTTGTCCGCGATGCTGACGTCAAGTTCGGTAAGCGTCTCTTTGTCGAGAATGAACTCGTCGGGAGAAACCGAACCCGACACGACCGCTTCGCCAAGTCCCCAGCTGGCGTTGATCATAATCTGAGCGCGCTCGTTCGTAACGGGATTGGCGGTAAACATCACGCCGGACTTTTCGCTGGCCACCATTTTCTGCACGACGGCGCACAGCGAAACGCTGAAGTGATCGTAATCCTGCTTCTGGCGGTAATAGGTGGCGCGGGCCGTCCAGAGCGAAGCCCAGCACTGCCTCACGTGATCCACGACCGACGGCGCTCCGATCACATGCAGGTAAGTGTCCTGCTGTCCGGCGAACGAGGCGTCGGGCAGGTCCTCCGCGGTGGCGGAGCTTCTGACGGCGACGTCGGGCTCTTTCAGCCCCACCTTCTCCCCCAGTTTTTCGTAGGCTTCCACGAGCTGCTTTTCGATGTACGCGGGAAGCGGCCCTTTCTGGATCAGGGTCCGAATCGTTTCCGTCTTCTGCTGAAGCGCTGCCGTGTCTTCAAAATCCAGCCCTTTGAGAAGATCTGAAATCTGCGTATTCAGGCCGTTCTCTTTGATAAAACGCGCATAAGTTTCGGCAATGACGCAGAATCCGGGAGGAACGGGAGCGCCGGTCGAGGTCAGCTCGCCCAGGTTGGCTCCTTTGCCGCCCACAACAGGAATATCATCTTTGCGTATCTCCTCAAACCACTTAATCGCATTGTAGTTTTCCATCGGCGCAGCCTCCAAAAAATATATTTAAGATGTTTATCGCTTGAAACCGGGCGCATTCCGCTCGGTCAAAGCCAATCAATCCAGCAGAGCGGGGCAGCCTTGCTCGCGAAGATAGTCCAGAACGACCTGAGCCGTCTCCTCCAGAGCGCGGCCCGTCACGTCGATCGCTTTGATCTGCAGGCGCTCCATAATGTGACGCGCGTAATCGAGCTCGGTTTTGACGCGTCCTTCTTGGGCGTAAAAAGCTTTATCGGGATCGAGGCCGATGATTTGCAGCCGCTCCCGGCGAATCTTGCGCAGGGCATCGGGTTGGATGACCAGACCGACGATGCGGCCGTGCGGCAGAGTGAAAAGCTCATCCGGCGGCGCCAGTTCAGGGACGAGCGGGACATTGGCGGTACGGATGCCTTTGTTGGCCAGGTACATCGACAGAGGGGTCTTGCAGGTTCGCGAAACGCCCACGATGACCAATTCAGCTTCCGGAAGGAGGTTGGGATTGGCGCCGTCGTCGCAAGTGCTCGAAAACTCGAGAGCCTTGACGCGGCGAAAATAGGCCTCGTCGAGTTTGTGCTGCGACCCCGGCGTCCCTTTGGGCTTAATCCCCAGCCTCGCCGTGTCCGCCGCAATCACACTCTGCACCGGCGAAAGCGCTGCCGCCGTC
>ERZ856578.7999-NODE-7999-length-10654-cov-3.013331_pt1 | contig 10654 bp, 16 predicted proteins | sample MGYA00514384_ERZ856578 | MGnify/ENA primary metagenome ERZ856578 (study PRJEB29103, sample SAMN06111958) | human gut metagenome | biome: human gut; feature: ankylosing spondylitis patient; material: healthy_person | host: Homo sapiens | place: China:Hangzhou...
CCGAAGAAATGATGATTTCTTCCTCAAAAAGTACACAAAGTAAAGTAAAGGAAAGGAAAGAAAAGAAAAGTAAAAAAAATAATAAAGAAATATCTCCTTCAGGAGATACAAAGAAAGACGAGCTTTCTTTGAATCCTCATCCGCAAATAGAGCATGTTGATTTTGTCAGATTGCAGGAATACTTCAATACTACTTTCAACGGTAAATTGTCAATGGTCGTGAACATGACCGAAGCAAGGCGCAAGGCTGTCAAGGCAAGAATAGCCCAGTACGACAAGGAAACTGTATTCACCGTATTGAAGAAGGTGGCTGCCAGTCCATTTCTTTTAGGGTGTAACGACAGAAACTGGAAGTGCGATTTTGACTGGATATTCAAGGCGTCCAACTTCACGAAAATTTTGGAGGGAAATTATGATGAAAAAGGAAATACAAGTAACCCAATCGGAAGAAAGCAATCAGTTAGCCGTCTTGCAAACCTTGCCGAAGCAATACTTACAGGCTCTGAGACCTAAGAGCGTGGATGATGTGTTCGCATCATCTGAACCATCACTTGGAATGCTTGTGAAGGAGTTGGGAGAAAACAGGGCACGTGCTGTAGTCGTTTTACTTTTGGGAGAAGTCGTGTCATTCTTTAATGCTTCGAACACAATGGAAGATACGCAGGTAGCTTTTACCACCGACATGATAATAGAGGAATATCCGTACTTTAAAGTCGACGATATGAAGCTGGCACTAAGGAATGGAATGAAAGGAAAGTATGGAGAAATATATAATCGTCTGGATGGGTCTGTAATTATGGGGTGGCTTCGTCAGTATAACAGGGAAAGGTGTGCAAGGGCTGACATATTGTCCCACAACGATCATAAGCAGCTCAATGAAGCTGAAAGTAACGGTCTGTACTATGAGGACTACCGAAGAATGTTGCAGGAAAAGGCGGCAAACGGTGACCAGGAAGCACAGAAAGCCTTGAATAGGTCTAATGATACGCTTGCCTTCATGAAACGGAAAAGTCTGGAGAAACAAAGAAAAATGCTTGAAAAGTATGAGCAAAAAGAAGCACTTCGAAATAAAGTTCAGCAAGAAGGGACTTGAAAGGAAGGATGATATATGCTGCCATTTCGGGTGGCGCAATATCCATCTTACATTGAACGGCCATTGTAACGTCTCCGTGCTTCCGGAGCATCTTGAAGCCTTCGAGGAGACTGCAAGACGTCATTTCTTCTCAATAATAAAATGGCTTTAAAATGGCGAAGTTTCTGTTTGCAAAACTTGTCATTCTGAACTATCTTTACTGATGTAATAAACTAAAAGTCAAACCAATAAATATTAAAATTATGGCACAAATCGAAAAAATACCGGTGATGTACATACATACTTCACCGATGAATCCTCGAAAGACATTTGATGAGGAAAAGTTGGAGGAACTTGCACAGAATATTGAAGAACAGGGCTTGTTACAGCCTATCACAGTCAGGAAAATCAGCGACGAAGAAACACATCTTGATGAAGAAACCGGCGAGGTTGTATCTGTAGAACCGAGGTACGAGATTGTATGCGGTGAAAGACGTTTCCGAGCATGGAATATGCTGGCTAAAAAATCTGACAAGTACAATGAAATACCGTGCATAGTAAGGGAAATGACTGACGAACAGGCTTTCGACGCTATGATAACAGAGAATTTGCAGCGCCAGGATGTAGATCCTGTTGAGGAAGCGATAGCATTTTCCCTTCTTCTTGAAAATGGAAATGCTGTTGAGGACATTGCTGTCCGATTCGGTAAGTCAATCAGATTCATTCAGGACAGAGTTAAGCTGAAAGGGCTTATTCCTGAGCTTATTGATATGTTAAGACAGGAACTTATCCCAATATCAGGAGCAATGTTGCTGGCTAAACTCGATATAGATGCGCAGAAAGAATTCTATAATGAGAACGTGAATGGTGAGAGTGCTGCAAGCATATCTGATATAAAGGAATATATTGATGACTTGTTCTGTGTTATTGATAAGGCACAGTTCTTTTCTGAGGATAATTTCAGTGATTCGATTCCATCATGTTCCGGATGCATCAATAATACGGCAAATCATGGGTGCCTGTTCTACGAAATGAAAGGTAAGGAGCAGAAGTGCATTAATCGTGAATGTTTCGAGAAGAAGCAGCAGGAATATGTCAAATACCGTGTCATGAAGGAGGCTGACAATCTTGTTAAAAAGGGAGAGCCGCTGACATTCGGAAAATCAGTCATTCTAATTGAATCTCCAAAATCATGGGATAATGAAAATGAGAAGAAGAGAAAGGAAGATGCAGTCAGAATGTACAATGATATGGGATTTGAGGTGGTGTATGATAACGTATTCGACCATCAATGCTTTTATTCTGAATCTGATGAAAGGATTGCAGAGAAGCTCGAAAATAATGAGTTGTATAGATGCATTGAGGTTCTTAATTATAGAAGGCCTGAATTCAAGGTTTCTTTTTATTATCTCAAGAAATCTTCATCTGTTAAAGGTGCTTGTACTGTATCAAAGCAGATTGAGGCAGAGAATATCAGACAGAAGATTAAGCGCAATAAGGAACTCATGGTTGAGAAGTCAACTGAAACCATGCGTAAATGGGCAGATGATATGACTGACTATACATGCAAATCCGATGGAATGACATTGAACGAGCAGACAATTTTGGATGTGTTGGTGTTGAAGAATTGTGGGTATCAGTTCCTTAATTCAATAGGACTGAAAACAGGTCAGATGGATATGGTGAAATATGTTACAGATAATGCTAAGGATAGAAACAGATGGTACAGAGAATTTATTCGTACAAAATTATCTGAAGCTTCTGTAATGTATGACAGTCAGTTGAAGGAATTGCAGAATATGCTTTTCAGCGAGCAATATCCTGAAAAGTACAATGAGATGACTTCAAAACTCAAAAGTGCATACTCCAAGAAGGAAGAGAAGATGAATGAGAGACTTAAGGAACTTGAAAGTGAGCAGTAAATTAGAATACGGAGGAGTCATTTAGACTCCTCTTTTGTTTAACCTTAACAACCATTATGGAGAAAATTCATTCGCCCTGAATCATTTGCTTAATTGATATATAGTCCGATAACAATAACTTAGATAATTATGATTACGTTAAACAGACTTGCAAAAAGATGTTTTGATATAGCGTTGAAGCGAAAAAAAATGACAGAAACCACTTCTCCTAAAGCCGTAGTGCTGGCCATATCGTCAGAATGGAGGGAACTTGCTGAAGCTGGTAAGGAGCGAAGCAATCATATACCATCCTGGAGTGAACGTGAGGAAGAAGCAGCAGATGTCATAATAGCTACGCTTACCTATCTTGAGAAGATAGGATGCAATGACATCGAACAACTATTGAAGGATAAGGTTGAGTTTAATTCATACCGCGTTGACTAAGTGATGTTCCGGCTATTGTGTGATGTTGATTATTAGTGTTGTTGATTTAAATAGTTGGTATATGACAACAGAATTTGATTTCAAAACAATCCAGATCAGTTTGCTGGATTTCAACAAGGGCCAGCTTGATGGCCTTCCGAAAAATCCCCGGTTCTTCAGGGATTATCGTTATGATGCAATGAAGAAAAGCATAGAGGACAGTCCTGAGATGCTTAATCTTCGTGAACTAATTGTCTATCCTGTAGGAGAAAGATACATTGTAGTGTGCGGTAATTTAAGACTTAGGGCCTGCAAGGAACTTGGGTACAAGGAACTTCCTTGCAAGGTTCTAAATCCTGAGACTCCTGTAAAGAAGCTGCGTGAATATGCGACAAAGGATAACGTGTCATTCGGTGAGAATGATATGGACGTGATGATGAACGACTGGGATAAGTCTGAACTTCAGGACTGGGGTATTGAGTTTGCTCCGGAACCTGAAAAGGACGAATTCAAGGAGCGTTTCGAAGCCATAACGGATGAAACTGCTGTTTATCCACTTATACCCAAGTATGATGAAAAATATGAGCTATTCATCATTATGTCGGCTAGTGAAGTGGATAGCAACTGGTTACGTGAAGCACTTGACATGCAGCACATGCAGAGTTACAAGACCGGCAAAGTGAGCAAAAGCAATGTAGTTGATATTAAGGATGTACGCCATGCAATTGAGAATCGTAATACCAAGTCATAAGCGACATGACAGGGTGTTCGCTAAAAAGCTGGTGAACGACCCGATAATCTGTGTGGCAGAGAGCCAGGCGGACCTATACAGACAGTTCAATCCAGATTGTGAGATAGTCACTCATCCGGACGATGTTGTAGGACTCATCCCCAAACGTAACTGGATGGCTAAGCATTTCGGAAACTTGTTTATGCTTGACGATGATGTTCACTCATGCAAATCTATATGTGTAGAAAAAGGAGAACCGTCGAGGATTAAGGATAAGAACGAGATAACGCGTATAATATTCAATCTTGCCGAGATTGCTCAGATGCTGGATGTGCATCTGTTCGGATTTACTGCACGAATATCTCCGGTCATGTACGATGAAACTGCATTTCTATCGTTGTCAAAGATGATAACCGGATGTTCTTATGGCGTGTTTTACAACAAGAACACATGGTGGAATGAAGAGCTCAGGCTTAAGGAGGATTTTTGGATTTCCTGTTACATGAAGTACAAGGAAAGAAGAATACTTACTGACCTAAGATACAACTTCGAGCAGAAATCCACATTCGTCAACTCCGGAGGACTGGCAGCCTTCAGGAATCAGGCTGAGGAACAGAGGTCGATAATGCTTATAAAGAAACATTTCGGCGACAGCATCAATCTCAAGGGAACTACCAATAACGGTAAAGACAAGACCAAGCAGCTTGTTCAGTACAATATAACGTGTAAGTTCAAGTATTGATAAATGGCGTAAAAATGGCGAAGTTTCTGTTTGCAAAACTTGTCATTCTGATTTAATTTTACTGATGTAATAAACTAAAAGTCAATGCTATATGCTTATAAGAACCGTTAGAGGATATGATTTTTTTGAGGTTTCTTCAGCCATGCAGAAGGCGATAAGGAGAGCTGATGCGGCGGTTGCCGGATATTTTGCTCTTGAGTTGTGGACCAGTGGATATAGGGACTATGTATGGAAGAGACTTTTTACCATAAGTGCTGAGGATTGTTACGGTGTGATAACGAAAGAGATTGAAGCCTTGTGGCAAGGTCATGAACTGGTTAACAAGGGAAGCAAGGAGCCAAAGGGTAGAATATTTGTCAGCAAGGCAGTAATACTTCTGTGCGAGTGTCGTAAATGTAGGGACGCTGATCACCTGCAGAACTTCATTTATGACAAACTTCTGATAGATGCTGATGAATGGTTGGAAGATGTAAGGCAAAATCCGATACCAATTCCTTCATATACATTCGATGTACATACCAGAAGAGGAAAGAAGATGGGACGGACAAAAGAGGAATTTTTCAGAGATGAATATGAATCTTTGAATCCCAGGGAAAAGGGACTGTTTGATGGTCTCATGTAAGAATATGCCACGCTTTGTCGTGGCATATTTATTAAAAGTCAAACCAATAAAGAAAGAATTATGGGAAAAGAAATGTACGGCCAAAGTTGTTTTGATAGCCGTGAAGAGAATGTTTCAAAAAAGATTGATCTGGAAAAGAATCCAAATGGTACAGAAATCAAGGTTTACCAGCAGCGTGAACGTGAAAAGCATGGAAGATATGTTTCGGTTCCTGGAGACAAAACGCATACACGTATTTTCGTGCGTGACGGTGAGGATGCGGAAAAGAAGATAGCCGCATAATTGTAGAGAATCAACATCCGGCCTCAAAAATGGAACTGATATGGAAGACGTAAATAAAAAAATATTTATAGAATACGTATCCCACTTGTATAGTACCGATAAAAGCTATGAAGTTATTGGTAAAAGCATTAAAGCTGTAAAGTTATTCCTTGAAAGTGATTATCAGGTAAACCGTAAAGGATACAAGGCTTATATCAGAGAAAATGCAGTTGAATTATCTGATAAGCCATACATTAAAGATGCTCTATGTGGGTTCCTTAATTATCTTGGTATTGGATATTCACGCACACGAAAGGAGAAATCAGTTAAACCTCTGGAGAAGCTAAGCGATGTTTCTGAAAAGAACATGAAACTGATGAATGAATTTGTGTATTACCTTACGCAGGATGAAGATTACTCTCCACACACTCTTGAAATATATTCATTTTCAATTAAGAAATATTTCGAATACGCCAACGAGGTATCAGTTGACAATTACAAGCGTTTTGTACGGATGCTGGAGGATGAGGGATTGTCTCCCAGAACAATACGCCTACGAATTACCGCACTTGAACGTTTCAGCAAATGGATGAAAAAGCCAATAGAGTTGAAGCGCCCGAAGTTCAAGAAGGAGTTGAATACGGAGAATGTTCCGACAGAAGCCGAATACAACCGGCTGCTTGAGTATTTGAAAACTTGTCCTAACAGGGACAGGTACTTCTTCATCAAGATACTGGCTACAACCGGGGCGAGGGTAAGCGAGTTCTTCCAATTCAAATGGGAGGACATCCTTTCCGGTGAAGTCACTCTAAAGGGAAAGGGAAACAAGTACCGGAGATTCTTTTTCAGCAGGCAGTTACAGGCGGAAGTAAAAGCATACGTAAAGGAGAGTCACAAGACTGGATATGTCGCAGTAGGTAAGTGCGGAAGGTTGACACAGAGAAGCTTGTGCCAGTCAATGAAAGACTGGGGCGATAAGTGCGGAATAGATAGAAGCAAGATGCATCCTCATGCTTTCCGGCATTTCTTTGCTAAAATGTATCTGAAAAAGAACAATGACGTGGTACAGTTGGCAGACCTGTTAGGACACGGAAGTATTGATACGACAAGAATTTATTTACAGAAAAGTTATGACGAACAAAAAAAAGAATTTAATCGAAGCGTTGTATGGTAGCTTCATGTTCATGGATAACCTTCCGGAATTGATAGACCGGGAAAACATTTACGATGAGACCGGACATGTGGATTTGGAGTTTATGACTGCAATCCTGCAATGGATGTCAAGGATGGCAGAAATAAGTGTGAAAGTACAGAAGTCGTTGAACCGTCTGTTGGGGTGTGACGAACTGGAGCAGAACAACAAGCGCAATAAGGATGATTCTGGAAGTAAATGGAGTGTTGAGGATATTCTTAAACATTGTACGCTTGAAAATAATGTGATGAAACTTCCTCAAGTACAATTTAATAAGAAATCATACGCAGAAGCTAAAAAATGGATTGAAGAAGCCGGAGGTAGCTGGATGGGTGGCAAGGTGCAAGGATTTACATTTCCATTTAATGCAGAACGAGTATTCAATATTCTTCATGAAGGTAAGCGGTGCAATTTACAGCAGGACTTCCAGTTTTTTGCAACACCTCCAGAAGTAGCCGACTGGCTGGTTATGTTGGCCGGTGGTGTGCACGATGATGAAAAGGTTCTGGAACCCAGTGCTGGTACTGGTGCTATCATAGATGCGATTCATCGAAGCTGTCCGGACGTAATTGTAGATTGCTATGAACTTATGCCTGAGAATAAAGAAATTCTATCGAAAAAGGATAATATACGTATTCTTGGAGATGACTTCACGAAGTGTGATATTGCACAGTATGATAAGATTATAGCAAATCCACCATTCAGTAAAAATCAGGACATTCGGCATGTAAGGCGTATGTATGAGTGTTTAAATCCCGGCGGTGTCCTGGCTGCAATAACTGGTCCTCACTGGGAATTTGGAAGTGAATCTGAGTGTAAGGATTTTAGACAATGGCTGGAGGATAATGGAGGGAAGAAATTCGAGATTGAAGAAGGCACTTTCAAGGAAAGCGGAACTGGAACTAAAACTATAGCAATAGTAATTAATAAGTGAGATGGGAAAGTTAAAAGTCTATTATGGATGGGCAAAGCTGGGTAAGATTCGCAAGAAGCGTGCAATATCTGTCATGTTCGAGAATGAATGGCATGGTTGCAGGAGCGAACGCGGACAAAGAATTTTGAGAGCAGCCCAGGAAACAGTAATAGAGCGATACCAGGATGCGGAAGAAGAGAAAGCTGCAAAGGATTGCAACCGGATATTTACTGAATACAGCCTATTCCTTGACGAAAAGCCAATAAACGGAAGCCTTAACAAGATACTCCAAATGAACAGTGATGCCGATAAGAAACATGTATCTAAAGAAATGCGTGATAAGATTGCTGAAGCCTTACGGAAAGCTTTTATGCAGACGAATCGCAAATACAGAGAACCAGGTTGGCAACAACTTGAATTGAAATTTGAATGATATGGGAAAGCAGGAAAGTATGGATGACTTGTTCCTGATGGCTAAGGATTTGGCCAAAGCTGAAAGGGAACTGAAGATTGAGCAATGGGTTGAAGTAACTATTTACTACGGATATGCAGAAAAACAAGTAAGCTTATATCACTACAATCTTCCCCGTGAGATGTATTTCCGGTACCAATGGGTAATCAGATGGAGGATGGCGAAATTACAGTGCCAATACCCCAAACAGATTGTATCTACAAGCCTGTACTTCTACTACAAGCGTTCAGGAGAGTCGCTTGAAGTGAGTTCTTGCCTGTCTAAGCTGATTTCGGCCAAAGCCCAGATAACAAAAGCAGAACGCAAGATGAATGAGTACATCGAGCACAACCGTCAGAACAACATGTTCTTTGATGAGAACACGGATGAGGAGCTTGTTAAGTTCCGGGAGAAGTTTGAGCGCAAGAAAATCGAGTGTGCTGAGTGTGAGAAACGGTTGGAATTATTAGTTGAAAGAAGGAGAAATAATCAATGAAAGAAACTCAACTGTCCTTAAACTTGGATTATGGAATTAGTAAAGAACAGGCTTGCATCCTTTGTCATCTTTCATCCGAATGTGAAGGGTGCTGTGTGAAATGCAAGGCGGAAGGAAAGAACGGAACTTGTTACGGACAAATCTGCTCGATACCGTCAAGAGACCATGACGGACAAAGGTGGAACGCATGGATGCACATTGTTTCTACTTCGCTTCCGGAACTCAAACGATTTATACCAGTGAAATACAGAAAACATTTAAAAACAAAAAAGTGATATGGCAAACATTGTCAAATTAACCGGATGCAAGGAGGTTTCGCATGATATATATGCTTACTTCACTTGTGATGCTGAAAAAGCATTGAAAGCTTTGGAACTTGAGATACCGTGTACTGGAGCAAATAGCACTGGAGCATACAACATTTACTTTAATGATGTGGGAGAAATTATCTGTGAGTACATGACGTTCTGCGTTACACGTGAGTTTAAGAAGGTTTCATCCATACAGGATGCTGTTGAATGGATGGATAAGAAAATGAATGGAAATGAGTAAAACAAAACTATATTACCTGTTCCTGGCAGTCATGTGGTGGCTGCTGGGATAGGTGGAAAGGAGAAAGAATGGGAAGAGGAGAACTATATATACCACCACAACGTCTTACGCGCAATGCTGTAAACGGGCGTTTCATGAAAGGACATGTTCCTTTCAACAAGGGGAAAAAATGGAGTGACTACATGGATATGCGTAAAGCAAAGAGAGTAAAACGCATTGGAATGAAGAATCTAAAACGAGGATATGTGATTGCTGGGTGGAATGCAAAACCTGTAGTTGCCATTCTTGATGGTAAAATTGCGGGTATATATCCATCGTCAAATGAGGCTGGACGCAAGACTGAAGTATGCAGCCGCAATATTAGGCGTTGTTGCGATGGGAAATGTCATCATGCTGGTGGTTTCCGATGGTTTTGGGAGGATGACAATACATGGTTTGACTTAATTGAGTAAGTATGGGAAGGAAAAGATACAAGATAAACGAGACGTTCAGTTTTCATGAGGATTTCCACCGCTTTTTCCCGGATATACGCATTGAGGACATGAGGGACTGCTTGTTAACGCTAATAAATGGATATATTACGATAGACATCACACGCTTTGGCAAGCAGATAGAGAAGACTTATCCTGATGAATGGAACGTCATGTCAATAACAGAGATAGTAACCAAGCATTACGGCAAGGAAGCCGATGATTTTCTAAACGCAATAATATGATATACGGATATTTGAGAGTATCGTCTGATGAGCAGGACGTTAATTCGCAGCGGCAAGGAGTTGAACTGTTTGCATCAGAAAGAGGATGGAACATAGACAGCTACATTACCGATGAAGGGGTAAGCGGAGGAAAAGATCCGGACAAGCGTAACCTTGGTCCACTTTTGAAGAAGGTAAAAAAGGAAGATGTGATAATATGTAGCGAGATAAGTCGTCTCGGTCGTGACCTGTACATGGTGATGGATATTCTTCACTTCTGCATGGAGCAGGGCTGCATCATTTATACTGTAAAAGATAAGTTTGTTTTGGGTGACGATATTCAGAGTAAGGTGCTTGCATTTGCTTTTGGCTTATCAGCCGAAATAGAAAGGCAGATGATAAGGCAGAGAACAAAGGAAGGTCTTAGACTAAGGATGAAACTTGGTATATTGGTAGGCCGACCTATAGGGCGTTTGTCAGACTCTGTGAAACTTGATCCTGTTAAAGAACGTGTAATCGAGCAATATAACTGGGGTGTTCCTTTGCGGAGATTGGCAAAGAACTTTAATGTTGACCGAAATACTTTGTCACGTACATTAGGTCGTT
>ERZ856578.8003-NODE-8003-length-10642-cov-24.510838_pt1:0-2500 | contig 10642 bp, 6 predicted proteins | sample MGYA00514384_ERZ856578 | MGnify/ENA primary metagenome ERZ856578 (study PRJEB29103, sample SAMN06111958) | human gut metagenome | biome: human gut; feature: ankylosing spondylitis patient; material: healthy_person | host: Homo sapiens | place...
TGCATGGTTGTCGTCAGCTCGTGTCGTGAGATGTTGGGTTAAGTCCCGCAACGAGCGCAACCCCTATTGTTAGTTGCCATCATTCAGTTGGGCACTCTAGCGAGACTGCCGGTAATAAACCGGAGGAAGGTGGGGATGACGTCAAATCATCATGCCCCTTATGACCTGGGCTACACACGTGCTACAATGGTTGGTACAACGAGTTGCGAGTCGGTGACGGCAAGCTAATCTCTTAAAGCCAATCTCAGTTCGGATTGTAGGCTGCAACTCGCCTACATGAAGTCGGAATCGCTAGTAATCGCGGATCAGCACGCCGCGGTGAATACGTTCCCGGGCCTTGTACACACCGCCCGTCACACCACGAGAGTTTGTAACACCCGAAGTCGGTGAGGTAACCTTTTGGAGCCAGCCGCCTAAGGTGGGATAGATGATTGGGGTGAAGTCGTAACAAGGTAGCCGTATCGGAAGGTGCGGCTGGATCACCTCCTTTCTAAGGAAAAACGGAATGTACTTGAGTTTCTTATTTAGTTTTGAGAGGTCTTGTGGGGCCTTAGCTCAGCTGGGAGAGCGCCTGCTTTGCACGCAGGAGGTCAGCGGTTCGATCCCGCTAGGCTCCATTGAATCGAAAGATTCAAGTATTGTCCATTGAAAATTGAATATCTATATCAAATTCCATATGTAATTAATTACATATAGATAGTAACAAGAAAATAAACCGAAACGCTGTGAATATTTAATGAGTTAGGTCGAAAGACCAAAATAAGGTTAAGTTAATAAGGGCGCACGGTGGATGCCTTGGCACTAGAAGCCGATGAAGGACGTGACTAACGACGAAATGCTTTGGGGAGCTGTAAGTGAGCAATGATCCAGAGATGTCCGAATGGGGGAACCCGGCAGGTAATGCCTGTCACTCATTACTGTTAAGGTAATGTAGAGGAAGACGCAGTGAACTGAAACATCTAAGTAGCTGCAGGAAGAGAAAGCAAAAGCGATTGCCTTAGTAGCGGCGAGCGAAACGGCAAGAGGGCAAACCGAAGAGTTTACTCTTCGGGGTTGTAGGACTGCAACGTGGACTTAAAGATTATAGAAGAACTACCTGGGAAGGTAGGCCAAAGAGAGTAATAGCCTCGTATTCGAAATAGTCTTTATACCTAGCAGTATCCTGAGTACGGCGAGACACGAGAAATCTCGTCGGAATCTGGGAGGACCATCTCCCAACCCTAAATACTCTCTAGTGACCGATAGTGAACCAGTACCGTGAGGGAAAGGTGAAAAGCACCCCGGGAGGGGAGTGAAATAGAACCTGAAACCGTGTGCCTACAACAAGTTCGAGCCCGTTAATGGGTGAGAGCGTGCCTTTTGTAGAATGAACCGGCGAGTTACGATATGATGCGAGGTTAAGTTGAAGAGACGGAGCCGTAGGGAAACCGAGTCTTAATAGGGCGCATTAGTATCATGTCGTAGACCCGAAACCATGTGACCTACCCATGAGCAGGTTGAAGGTGAGGTAAAACTCACTGGAGGACCGAACCAGGGCACGTTGAAAAGTGCTTGGATGACTTGTGGGTAGCGGAGAAATTCCAAACGAACTTGGAGATAGCTGGTTCTCTCCGAAATAGCTTTAGGGCTAGCGTCGATGTTAAGTCTCTTGGAGGTAGAGCACTGTTTGGGTGAGGGGTCCATCCCGGATTACCAATCTCAGATAAACTCCGAATGCCAACGAGATATAATCGGCAGTCAGACTGCGAGTGCTAAGATCCGTAGTCGAAAGGGAAACAGCCCAGACCACCAGCTAAGGTCCCAAAATATATGTTAAGTGGAAAAGGATGTGGGGTTGCACAGACAACTAGGATGTTAGCTTAGAAGCAGCTATTCATTCAAAGAGTGCGTAATAGCTCACTAGTCGAGTGACCCTGCGCCGAAAATGTACCGGGGCTAAAACATATTACCGAAGCTGTGGATACCTTTATAGGTATGGTAGGAGAGCGTTCTATGTGCGAAGAAGGTGTACCGTGAGGAGTGCTGGAGCGCATAGAAGTGAGAATGCCGGTATGAGTAGCGAAAGACAGGTGAGAATCCTGTCCACCGTAAGACTAAGGTTTCCAGGGGAAGGCTCGTCCGCCCTGGGTTAGTCGGGACCTAAGGAGAGACCGAAAGGTGTATCCGATGGACAACAGGTTGATATTCCTGTACTAGAGTATATAGTGATGGAGGGACGCAGTAGGCTAACTAAACCAGACGATTGGAAGTGTCTGGCCAAGCAGTGAGGTGTGATATGAGTCAAATGCTTATATCTATAACATTGAGCTGTGATGGGGAGCGAAGTTTAGTAGCGAAGTTAGTGATGTCACACTGCCGAGAAAAGCTTCTAGCGTTAATTATACTCTACCCGTACCGCAAACCGACACAGGTAGTCGAGGCGAGTAGCCTCAGGTGAGCGAGAGAACTCTCGTTAAGGAACTCGGCAAAATGGCCCCGTAACTTCGGGAGAAGGGGCGCT
>ERZ856578.8003-NODE-8003-length-10642-cov-24.510838_pt1:5000-10642 | contig 10642 bp, 6 predicted proteins | sample MGYA00514384_ERZ856578 | MGnify/ENA primary metagenome ERZ856578 (study PRJEB29103, sample SAMN06111958) | human gut metagenome | biome: human gut; feature: ankylosing spondylitis patient; material: healthy_person | host: Homo sapiens | place...
TACCCACTACAGAAATTATAGAACCTATCGTTTTTATAGTGACATATATGTCTCTATTTTATTTCTTATGTATCTCTTATAATAGGTTTCGTAATTATTTTAATTGCAAATATTTTATCTATTTATAGGAGGTTTAATGGAACAAGAAGTTTTTGTTAACGCATATGAGGTTGTAAGGCCGATTGTACTTAAGGCTAGTAGACAATATTTCATCCAACTTTGGGACCAAGCTGATATGGAGCAGGAAGCAATGATGACACTTTATCAGCTTTTAAAAAAGTTTCCTGAGTTAGTGTCTGATGATGATAAGCTTCGACGTTATTTCAAAACTAAGTTTAGGAATAGGTTGAATGATGAGGTTAGAAGACAGGAGTCTGTAAAACGACAAGCTAATAGACAATGTTATATCGAAATTTCAGATATTGCTTTTTGTCTTCCGAATAAAGAGTTAGATGCGGTAGATAGGCTTGTTTATGATGAGCAGCTTGATGCTTTCCGTAATCAGTTGTCTTCGGAAGATGCTACTAAGTTAGACCGTCTGCTAGCTGGAGAATGTTTTAGAGGTCGAAAAAAGATGATCAGGGAGTTAAAATTTTGGATGGTAGATTTTGATCCTTATAATGAAGATGATTAATTTTGAATATAGATTCTAGTCTAGTATTATTGAGTAAAGGCATAAAAAACACTTCGAAAGTAGATTTCTGTTATCTATCTTTTGAAGTGTTTTTAATGTAGTGTAAAGAATTTATTTTACTGCTATAGGGTTCCCAATGAATCTTGGAAGTTCAATATTTTCTTTGATTAGGGCTTCTTGGTAAAGTTTTAAGAAATCAGCATAGATATGAGTTTGTTGTCCATTTTGTGTAAAAATATCAATACGAAATACTAGTTGTCCAGAAGGAGTTGTGCTTAATCCAATGATATTTGGAGCTCCACAGATTTGAGGATAGTTTTCAATGTTTTCTCGATTTACTTCTTGTATGATGCTTGTCACCTTATTGATATCGGTTGACGGATAGACTGGGATATCAATTTGAGCTCTCATGTCTCCTCGAGATTTGTTGGATACAATTGTGATATTTCTGTTAGGTATAAAATGGAGGGTTCCATCAAATCCACGAATTTGAGTAGTTCGAATACCTACTGTTGAAACAAGGCCTGTAACGACTCCTACTTCAACTGCGTCACCGACTTCAAATTGGTTTTCTAACAATATGAAAAAACCATTAACGACATCAGATAGGAAGCCTTGAGCTCCTAGACCAAGAGCAACCCCAGCAAGTCCTGCCCCAGCAAGGAGGCTAGATACTGGGACCCCAAGGATACTAAGAAGCCAGTAAACAAGGAAGAAGTATAGCACGTAGTTCATGCAATTGTGTAGTAATCGTTCAATGGTTTTTTGTCGAGCAGGTGTTTGAATTGTCCAAGCTAGAGAGCGTCCCACTGTATGTTTAAAAAGGAAGTTGATAATCTTCTTACTAAGAAGAAAGATGATGAGGAGAATAAGGAGTTTAATCCCTTTTGTAATGAGTACCATTAGGGTCTCTTCAAAATTAAATTGTTGGATGTATCTTTGTAAAATATTCATAGCTCTAGTTTATCAAAATTTTGAAAAAGTAGCAGTTTCTAACGATTTTCTTGTGATTAAATTGGATAAAAAAACTTTTAAAAGGCTTTGAAATATGGTAAACTAAACTGTATCTATAAAAAATTTTAAGGAGAATGACTACATGTCTGTATCATTTGAAAACACAGCCACTAACCGTGGTGTGGTGACATTCACTATCGGTCAAGATAAAATTCAACCAGCTTTGGATCAAGCATTTAACAAGGTTAAAAAGAATTTGAACGCTCCAGGCTTCCGTAAAGGACACATGCCTCGTGCCGTATTTAACCAAAAATTTGGTGAAGAAGCTCTTTACGACGATGCTTTGAATGCAATTCTTCCAGCAGCTTATGAAGCAGCGATTGCTGAACTTGGTCTTGATGTTGTTGCACAACCAAAAATTGATGTAAAATCAATTGAAAAAGGTCAAGATTGGACACTTACTGCAGAAGTTGTTACAAAACCTGAAGTAAAACTTGGTGCATATAAAGATCTTGAAGTTTCAGTTGAAGCTTCTAAAGAAGTTACTGATGAAGAAGTTGATGCTAAGCTTGAAAACGAACGCAAAAACTTGGCTGAATTGGTTGTTAAAGAAGGTGCAGCTGAAAATGGCGACACTGTTGTTATCGACTTTGTTGGTTCAGTAGACGGTGTTGAATTTGATGGTGGTAAAGGTGAAAACCACTCTCTTGAACTTGGTTCAGGTCAATTTATCCCAGGTTTCGAAGACCAATTGGTTGGAGCAAAAGCTGGTGATGAAGTAGAAGTTAAAGTAACTTTCCCAGAAGACTATCAAGCTGCTGACCTTGCAGGTAAAGCTGCTGTATTTGTTACTAAAGTTAACGAAGTTAAAGCTAAAGAAGTTCCAGCTCTTGATGATGAGTTGGCTAAAGATCTTGACGATGAAGTTGAAACTCTTGACGAGTTGAAAGCTAAATACCGTAAAGAACTTGAAGCAGCTAAAGAAATCGCATTTGATGACGCTGTTGAAGGTGCTGCACTTGATTTGGCTGTTGAAAACGCTGAAATCGTTGAATTGCCAGCAGAAATGGTTGAAGACGAAGTTCACCGTGCTATGAACGAATTCATGGGTAACATGCAACGTCAAGGTATCTCTCCTGAAATGTACTTCCAAATCACTGGTACAACTCAAGAAGATCTTCACAAACAATATGAAGCTGACGCTGACAAACGTGTGAAAACTAACCTTGTTATCGAAGCTGTTGCTGCTGCTGAAGGATTCGACGCTACAGAAGAAGAAATCCAAAAAGAAATCAATGATCTTGCAGCTGAGTACAACATGGAAGTATCACAAGTTTCTGCACTTCTTTCACCTGAAATGCTTAAACACGATATCACTATGAAGAAAGCTGTTGAAGTTATCACAAGCACAGCAAAAGTTAAATAATATGACTAAAATCAAGTTTCTGTTGAGACTTGATTTTTTCTTCTATAAATACTTTGACTATTGACTCTTTTTAGCGTAAAATAAAAGGTAGCGAAAAATTGATTGCTGAGCTATTTCTGATAGAAACTAGCTTGAGTAAGAATGAAGGAGAACCACTTTGGAACTAGACGTATTTGCTGGACAAGAAAAAAGTGAATTATCAATGATTGAAGTGGCCCGTGCTATCTTAGAAACACGTGGTCGTGATAATGAAATGTATTTCAATGATTTGGTCAATGAAATTCAAAATTACTTAGAAAAATCGGATGCTGATATCCGCAATGCTTTGCCATTCTTTTATTCAGATTTGAATACGGATGGAAGTTTCATTCCACTAGGTGATAACAAATGGGGCTTGCGTTCATGGTATGCAATTGATGAAATCGATGAAGAGGTCATCACATTGGAAGATACTGATGAAAATGCACCAAAACGTAAGAACAAGAAAGTTAATGCCTTCATGGATGGTGATGAAGATGCCATCGATTATAATGACGATGATCCAGAAGACGAGAACTTTACACCTGATTCTGATAGTCTTGAATATGACGACGATAGCGAAGATGATGAGAAAGCCGAAGTGGAATCTTATGACTCTGAGTTGAATGAAATTATTCCAGATGATGATTTGGATGATGTTGAGTTGTCAGAAGAAGATGATGACGATGACTATGAGGATGAGTCAAACGACTAAGTTTTTATTGACAAATGGTCTTGGATAGTTTAGACTATTTATCGGGCACCTCTTTTGAAGAGGTCATGATTAAGGCTCCCAGAGTAAAACTCTTGGGGGTCATTTTTGTTTTTAGTCATTTACTGGACTTGTCTAAGGTGAGGTACTTTGTAGGGCTCCAATCAGGTACCAGGAAAGGACTATCGTGATTATCTGAGTGGGTAACCAATCTGCTATCTGTAGTTGTTTTGAATTATATTATAAGGAGTTAACATGACAAAATATATTTTCGTCACTGGTGGTGTGGTATCTTCAATTGGTAAAGGGATTGTAGCTGCAAGTCTTGGGCGTTTGCTTAAGAACCGTGGTCTTAAGGTTACGATTCAAAAATTTGATCCTTACATCAATATTGACCCAGGGACAATGAGTCCTTACCAACACGGTGAAGTTTATGTCACTGATGATGGTGCTGAAACTGACCTTGACCTTGGTCACTACGAACGTTTTATTGATATCAATCTTAATAAATACTCTAACGTGACTACTGGTAAGATTTATAGCGAAGTTTTGCGTAAGGAACGTAAAGGAGAGTATCTTGGTGCGACTGTTCAGGTGATTCCGCATATCACAGATGCTTTGAAAGACAAGATTAAGCGCGCAGCGACAACAACTGATTCAGATGTCATTATCACTGAAGTTGGTGGTACGGTTGGTGATATTGAAAGTCTTCCATTCCTTGAAGCGCTTCGTCAAATGAAGGCTGATGTGGGCTCTGACAATGTTATGTATATCCACACAACGCTTCTTCCTTATTTGAAGGCTGCTGGTGAAATGAAGACAAAACCAACGCAACACTCTGTTAAGGAATTGCGTGGTTTGGGTATCCAACCAAATATGTTGGTTATTCGTACAGAACAACCTGCTGGTCAAGGAATCAAGAATAAATTAGCTCAGTTCTGTGATGTTGCACCTGAGGCTGTTATCGAATCACTCGACGTGGAACATATCTATCAAGTGCCACTTAATATGCAGGCTCAAGGAATGGATCAAATCGTTTGTGATCATTTGAAACTGGATGCTCCAGCTGCAGATATGACAGAGTGGTCTGCTATGGTTGATAAGGTGCTTAACCTTAAGAAAACAACTAAAATTGCTCTTGTTGGTAAGTATGTGGAGCTTCACGATGCTTACTTGTCAGTAGTTGAGGCACTTAAACACTCAGGTTTGGCAAATGATACTGCCATTGATATTGACTGGGTCAATGCTAATGATTTGACTGCTGAAAATGTTGCTTCTCGTTTGGCTGATGCTGATGGTATTATTGTTCCTGGTGGTTTCGGTCAACGTGGTACTGAAGGTAAGATTCAAGCTATTCGTTATGCACGTGAAAATGATGTGCCAATGTTAGGTGTCTGTCTCGGTATGCAATTAACATGTATTGAGTTTGCTCGCCACGTTCTTCACTTGGATGGCGCTAATTCAGCTGAGCTTGATCCAGACACAAAATATCCAATTATCGATATTATGCGTGATCAAATTGACATTGAAGACATGGGCGGTACTCTTCGTCTCGGTCTTTACCCATGTAAGTTGAAACCAGGTTCTAAGGCTGCTGCAGCTTATGGCAACCAAGAAGTTGTTCAACGTCGTCACCGTCACCGTTATGAATTTAACACTAAATTCCGTGAACAGTTTGAGGCTGAGGGCTTTGTATTCTCAGGTGTGTCACCAGATAATCGTTTGATGGAAGTTGTAGAACTCCCAGACAAGAAATTCTTTGTGGCAGCGCAATACCACCCAGAATACCATAGCCGTCCAAACCATGCTGAAGAACTTTACACTGCCTTTGTGACAGCAGCGGTTGAAAATGCTAAATAATAAACTAGGACAGAGTGGGACAGCCTACTCTGTTTTTT
>ERZ856578.8008-NODE-8008-length-10632-cov-11.475225_pt1 | contig 10632 bp, 10 predicted proteins | sample MGYA00514384_ERZ856578 | MGnify/ENA primary metagenome ERZ856578 (study PRJEB29103, sample SAMN06111958) | human gut metagenome | biome: human gut; feature: ankylosing spondylitis patient; material: healthy_person | host: Homo sapiens | place: China:Hangzhou...
TCGCTCGTTTACGTATACCGCCTGCCGGATTTCGAGTTCCTCTATGCGGGAATCCGGGCAGGTAACGGACCGGAAGACTTGGGGGGAGCTTATTATTCCGTTGTTTCCCGGGAAAACGATTCTCTGATGCTTTTCTGGTCCTATTCCACTCCCGGACGTGGAATGTATGCCACGCTCACCGATACAGGATTTGTCATGGGCAATAAAATATTGGAGTCTTTCAAGCGAATATCCGCGGACATCCCCGCTACCGATTCTCTGGTGGTAGACTACCGATATGGCGATACGGACCGGTCATTGAATCTGCTGCTGTGCGACCTCAAAAGGAAAGGATGGGTCGATTCCCTCAACATTGCTGATAGGCTCCTTTACCAGGAAAGACACGAAAAGTACCGATCGTTCTTTGTTTATCAAAATATCCCCTCGATCATAGGCAACGGAACCGTCTATGCGGTAGTTTACCCTTTGACCGGCCGCGTGGAATTTTACGATGTGTCTACCGGGAAATTTGTCTTAAACAAAACCATCCCCGGGAACGATATCCCCATGGAAGAGTTGGAGAAGATGGATCTGACCACCTTGCCTTGGTACTACCAGATCGCCTCGGATGGGAAATACCTCTATATACTGGAGTATGTACTTCACGAGAGGGAGTTGTCGGATTGCTACATTCTGGTGTACGACTGGCAGGGAAATCCGGTCGGAAAATACCATCCTGACAAATTCATTCACACCATATTGGCCTATCAAGGGAAAATATACGGCTATAACAAAGACCTGGACTTCGAACAGGTCTATGTGTTCGACTTGGGACTTTGACCGACAGATACGCGGAGTAGCCGATAGGCAAAAGCGAAGATAGAAACCCCGGCTCGCGCAGCGAGTCGGGGTTTTGTGTGGGAAGGGACGGGAGTCCGGTCAAGCCACTGTCATGATGTCCTTTTCCTTTTGTGCCATGATCGCTTCGCAACGGTCGATAAACTTGTCGGTGAGGCTCTGGATGTTTTCTTCGTATTCCTTGGCCAGGTCCTCGCTGACGTTCTCTACCCGGCGCACCGAGTTGTTGGCGTCCTTGCGGATGTTGCGGATGTTCACCTTGGCCGTTTCCAGTTCGGTGCGGGACATGCGCACCAGTTCGCGACGGCGGTCTTCGGTCATCGGGGGAATGTTGATGATGATCATCTCGCCGTTGTTGGCCGGGGTGAAGCCCAGGTTGGCATTGAGGATGGCGCGGTCGATCTCGGAAAGCAGGTTGCGTTCCCAGGGTTTGACCGTGATGGTGCGCGGGTCGGGGCAGGCGATGTTGGCCACTTTGTCCAAGGCCGTGGGGGTGCCGTAGTATTCTACCATGACGCCTTCCAGCATCACGGGCGAGGACTTGCCGGCGCGCAGTTTGAGCAATGCCTTTTCAAAATGTTCTATCGAGCTTTCCATGCGCTCGGAAGCGTCTTCTACGATCAGGTCGAGTTCTTCGTTCATCGTGTGTATGTCGCTGAGGGGTTCGTTATACGGTTTTGGAAAATATCTTTGTGGGTCGGTTCAGTCGGTAACCAAGGTGCCGATCGGTTCTCCCGAGCATACCTTGTACAGGTTGCCGGGGGTGTTCATGTCGAATACGACGATGGGCATCTTGTTTTCCTGCGACAAAGTAAAGGCCGTCTTGTCCATGATCTTTAGCCCTTTGTCGTACAGTTCGTCGTAGGTGATGTGGTCGAATTTGGTAGCCAGGGGGTCTTTCTCCGGGTCGGCCGTGTAGATGCCGTTTACGCGGGTGCCTTTGAGGATGACGTCGGCCTGGATCTCGATGGCGCGCAGTACGGCTGCCGTATCGGTGGTAAAAAACGGGTTGCCGGTACCGGCAGAGAAGATCACGACACGTTTTTTCTCCAGATGGCGCACCGCTCTGCGTTTGATGAACGGCTCGGCAATGCGCTCCATTTCGATGGCCGTTTGCAGGCGGGTTTTAAGCCCTTTTTCCTCGAGTGCTCCTTGCAGGGCCAGTCCGTTGATGACGGTGGCGAGCATTCCCATGTAGTCGCCTTGGACCCGATCCATGCCTTGGGCGGCACCTTGCATGCCCCGGAAGATGTTGCCCCCGCCGATGACCAAGCCTATCTCGACGCCTTCCTGGGCGACGCTCTGGATGTCCTGGGCATATTGAGCGAGACGCTGGGGGTCTATGCCGTAATTTTGCTCGCCCATCAGGGCTTCTCCGCTAAGTTTGAGTAGGATTCGACGGTACTTCATGGTGCGATGTGGTAGGTTCTTGCCACAAAGGTAAGAAAACCGCGTGTAATTTTCCTTTCCCCTGCCGATGTTTTTCCCTTTCTCGGCCTTTTGCAGCGGGAAAAAATATCGGCCGGGCGAAAGCCCGGCCGATGGAGAAATTTGAGGGAGGTATACGGGGTTATTGGAACATCTTTTCGCGCATTTCGACGTTTTTGGCGTGGTTGATCAGTTCCACCATGTTGTTGACGTTCAGTTTTTTGAGTAGGCGCGCTTTGTAGGTGCTCACCGTTTTTTCGTTGATGCCCAACTCTTCGGCCACTTGTTTGTTGCGCTTGCCGCTGGTCAGGAGCTTGAGAACTTCCACTTCGCGCACCGACAGGCGTTTGTACATTCTCCGCTGGGCGGCGGCGATCCCGGAGCGTTTCTGGTACGCCATGCGTTCCGACAGTTTTTCCGAAAGGTAGATATCGCCTCCGGCTACCTTGCGGATGGCTCCCAGTAGCACTTCGATGGAGGTGGATTTGTTTACGTATCCCATGGCGCCCGATTTGAGGCAATTGATGGCGTAGATATCGTCGGGATGCATCGAATAGATCAGTACCCGGATACTCGGGAATACCTCTTTAACTTTTCGCAGGACGGTCAGCCCATTGGCTTTGGGCATTTCCAGATCGAGCAGCAATAGGTCGGTCTGGTGGTTTTCGCTCAGCAATTGGATCGTCGTTTCAAGATCGTCTGTCGATCCGACGAAAGTGATGTCCGGCGTTTGTTGAAAGATCAATTCGAGCCCCCGTCTGATTACCTCGTGGTCGTCCACCACTAATACGTTGATCATGTTTTTTGATAATTGCGTTATTTTTTGTTGTAAAGGTAGGTTTTTATTGGAGACAAAAATAATGTTTTATGCAATTAATTTTTTGATTAAAGCATGGGTTTCTTGATTATTAACTATTTTGTTTTGCAAATTTGATTTTTTTTGAAATTTTGTTTGGTTTTGGATAAAAAAGTTTTTTGTCAAACGGGAAATCGATCGAATGAAAAGAAACGGTTTGAGAGTGGGAACAATGGGGGATAGAGTACTCTCTGGGAAGTTAAGGAGAAGAACTAATCAAAAAGCGCTCCGGGAAAGTCCGGAGCGCTTTTGGGTTGATTTTTGGGAAAGAAAATTATTTGGCAACTTTTTCCAATTCGAAACCGACGTTGAATACCGTGCTTTCCTTGACGATGGTCTCGATCTGCGGCAAAAGCGCTTCGATGATTCCACTGATCGAGGGGTCGAGTTTAATGCCGGCCAGCAACTGTTTTACTACCGGCAGAGCCTGCTGCAGGAAAGCTTTATCCAAATAGAGTACAGGATTGCCCGTTGCAGTTTCTTTGAAGTTCAAAGGCACGTAAACGTAACCGTTTTTCACTTCGAAGAATCCGGTGATGATCTCGCCATAGCCGCCGGGGATCATGTTGATCATATCGGCTGCCACAACGACCACCACAGTGCCCTTGTCCATGTACCAGCGGATGGCTCCTTCGGGGATCAGTTCGTTGGGGATTTCGATCGGGGCTCCGTTATTTTTCGGGTCGTATACCAACAAAGCGACATTGCCGTCAGCCTGGAATTCGAGATATTGCAGTGCCGAGAAGTATTGGGCGGCAAACATCCCGACAAGACCCCGCATGGAGGTAACAAACTCCTCGGGAGCCATCGTGCCATCGCCGAACTGGACGGACTCCTGGGAGGTCTCCATTTCGAGCATGATCGTAGGTACCTGCATCTGAGGATCTACGGTTATTTTCCACTGGTTTCCGGCAAGGTCGCCCAAGTTCTTTACCGTTACGGTCAGGGTCATGCCCGTTCCATCGATTCTTCCGGATACGGAAACTTCACGGTAGGTATCTTTGGCATTGCCGGAGATGTCGTACGGTGTGAGCGAGCCTCCTTCGCGGGTGGTGTTGGCAGCCATCGTACCCGGTGTAATGGTCAGCGAGGGGAGGGTAAATTCATCGGCGCCCAGCACGACATTTTTCAGGATCATCTGCATGTCGGACGAGGAGGAACCTCGCATCTCTACCGAGGCGTTGCCCGAAAAAGGAGCATTGTTCAAGGCAAGGGTCAGGTTGCCCGATTCGGTGTCGTATACGCCTGTTACACCTTCCTGGCTGATGCTCAAGGTCATCTTTCCGCTGGCGATCTTTCCGGAGATCGTTACCGTATTGCAGTCGGTGCTGGCGTCGGCGGCGAAGATACGGTTGTCGTATTCATCGACCCGGAATTGAACACCATTTACCGTGTAGGAAGCCTGGCCGAGAATGATGTTCTTTGCCACCAACGTCATGGCATCCTTGTCATCGCCCGAAACCGTTACCGACATGTCGGTATCATCCAGCAATACGTTATTGACCGCTACGGAGAGATTGCGGCCTTCGTACGTTCCGGGAACCCCTTCGAGGGTCTTGTCCTCTTCCTTGGAGCAGGCTACGGCAAACAATGCAGCGGAAGCCATCAGCAAGGAATACAAAAAATTCTTTTTCATACGTTTATAGTTTTGCTTTTTTTCGGATGCAAAGATACCTTTTTCTCCGGTTCAAAACGAGTTTCTCTTGAATTTAACACGCTTTTTGCAGGATTTTATGCTTTAGGAGGAAAACTCGTTTGAGCGGCTTTCTTACAAAGGGAGCGGATCATCAAATGGGTGAGTGTTAGGGGGAATAAAAAAGGCCCTTTTTCAAGGGCCTTGAAATATCTGATAAGCGGAATTTTATTCTCCGAGCTGTTTGTCGCTGGAACGATAGGTAACCAAACCGCCCTGGTAGTTTCCTTGACCGCCTCTGATCTCAAGGCGAACACCCAGCGGTTTTGCATGAGCCAGCACGTCGCAGTTGGTGTACTTGGTGTAAGTGTGATACTGAATAGAAGCATCATCCTCGTCCACAATCAGACTGTCCACCGTGTATTCAGCACCCGAAGCGGTAAAGTACTTCATGTCGACACCATCGCTTACATAGTCAACCGTAACGTCGATCTGATAACCCCAAGTAGAAGGTACCGTAGCGACGGAGTCCGTCTGATACTTCAACTGCGTAGCGGATACGGCCGTCACATCCAGCAGCACGGCGGAATACGACAGCGACGAACCGTTGAGCCAGTTGCCGTTCGCACCGGTTCCGTGCTCGCGGATAGTCAACGAACCCGAATACGTTCCTGCGCAATCGTACGTCGTGTAGTCCAGACTGTCGTCATCCGAGCATGACGTCAGTGCGAACATAGCACACCCTACGAGCAAGGCATTTTTTAGCAAAGTAAGTTTTGTTTTCATTTTTGAATTCGTGTTTTTTTATTGTTCTTTAAAATAGGACTTCTCTTAGCAAGACAAAAGTAATATAAAATATCCACTAAATACAAAAAAAAACGACTTTAACATTTAATTTTTTCTAACAAACCCCTAACTGTTCATCGAGATGAGGAATTCTTCGTTGTTGATCGTGTTTTCCAACCGCTGTTTTATGAATTCCATCGCCTCGAGCGGATTCATGTCCGCCAGCATTTTCCGCAGGATCCACATCCGGTTGAGCACGTCCTTGGAGAGCAGCAGGTCGTCGCGGCGCGTACCCGAGGCGATCAGGTCGATGGCCGGGAAAATGCGGCGGTTGGATAGTTTGCGGTCCAGCTGGAGCTCCATGTTGCCCGTGCCTTTGAACTCCTCGAAGATCACTTCGTCCATCTTGGAGCCCGTGTCGATCAGCGCTGTGGCGATGATGGTGAGCGATCCGCCGTTTTCGATGTTGCGCGCGGCGCCGAAGAAGCGTTTGGGTTTGTGGAGCGCATTGGCATCGATACCTCCGGTGAGGACTTTCCCCGAAGCCGGGGAAACGGTGTTGTAGGCGCGCGCCAGGCGGGTGATGCTGTCCAGCAGGATCACCACGTCGTGCCCGCTCTCCACCAGCCGTTTGGCCTTTTCTAGGACGATGTTGGCTACCCGGACATGCCGTTCGGCCGGTTCGTCGAAGGTCGAAGCGATCACTTCGGCTTTTACCCCCCGCTGCATGTCGGTAACCTCCTCGGGGCGTTCGTCGATCAGCAGCATGATCTGATATACTTCGGGGTGGTTGGCGGCGATGGCATTGGCAATGTCCTTGAGCAGGATGGTCTTACCGGTTTTGGGCTGGGCGACGATCATGGCGCGCTGCCCTTTCCCGATCGGGGCGAACAGGTCGATGATGCGCGTGGAGGTGGTGGCGTTTTTCCCCGCCAGGCGGAATTTTTCCTGGGCAAAGAGCGGGGTGAGGTGTTCGAAGGCGATCCGGTCGCGTACGAACGAGGGCTCGCGGCCGTTGATACGGATCACCTTTACCAGCGGGAAGAACTTTTCCCCTTCCTTGGGCGGGCGCACGATGCCCCGCAGGGTGTCGCCTGTCTTGAGTCCGAAGAGACGGATCTGGGATTGGGAAATGTAGATGTCGTCCGGCGAGGCGAGGTAGTTGTAGTCCGAGGAGCGGAGGAATCCATAGCCTTCCGCCCCGATTTCGACCACGCCTTCGCATTCGATGAGGCCCTCGAATTCGTAATCGGCCGAAAAGTAATTCACCGTTTTGTTGTCCGGTTTGGGAAGGTTTTCGCCCGAGGAAGAGGGGTTGCCGTTGTTATTGTGATTGTGCGGGCCGTTTTTGCCCCGGTGTTCGGGCGCGGCAGACGGGGTGGCAGAGGCTTGCTGCTGTTGTTTTTGCTGTTCCATCCTCCGGCGTGCCATCTCCTGTTGCGCGCGCAGGGCTTTGATCTGGCCTTCGCTCATCGGGGGTTTTTGCTCCTGGGTAGTGGATTCTGGCTGAGGGGTTTCCTCCGCGCGTACCATCCGGTTGCGCCGGGGGCGAAGCACCCGGCCGTTTGCTTTCTTTTCCGGCAGGGTGTTTTGTGCGGGATTTTCCTGGGAAACCGGATGCGTTTGTTGCCCGGCAGGTGAACCTTCCGTAGGTTCGGGGGCAGAGGCGTTGAGCGACTGGGTGATGAGTTGCTGCAATTCGCCTTTTTTCAGATAGCGATAGCGGGGAATCTCCATCTTGGCTGCAACTTCTTGCAACTGCGGGAGCTTCATTTTTTCGATTTCTTCTATGGTCCACATACTTTTCAAAAACGGTAAATACAATATCTGCACACGATCTGCACAAGCGCAGACAGCCATCAGGGATTGCTTTGGAGTATCTCTTGCCAGTAAAGTAAATGATAAAAAGGTTGATTTACACTGAAAGGAAAAGAGAGACGCCCTCCATCCACCGGAAGACAGGACAAATTTATAAAATAATTTGTGAATGCAGGAATATGGAAGAATAAAATATTCCGTATATTTGAGTAGTGTTTAACCAAAAACATCTACGACTATGCTGCTCAATATAACGACAATCTTCGTAGCGTTGATCGCGATCTATCTCGTGTACGACATGGTGGAACTGATCAAGGCCCGGCAGTTTTCCCTGGCGCGTTCGCGGACCTATGCGGTTCTGTTGGGACTGATCATGTGCGGACGGATGATCTACGGCTATTTTGCTGCACAGCCGGGGGCGGAGGAAAGCACGATTCCCAATCGGGGGCTCTTCGTGATCTGCACCATCGGGTTGGCAGTTGCCTATACGCTCATCGACCTGATCGTCGCTCTGGCGAAAAAACGGGATGATACGGGTTTTGTGCGCCGCAAACTGACCTTTTTCGTATTCATGGTCGTTCTGTTGATTTTCTATATCTGGATGAAGAAATCGCTCGGCTGAACCGATGGGTAGGAAAAGGATCGTTTTGTTTGTCCTGTTGGCCGTAGTGCAGGCTGTGGTATTCGTCTGGGGACTCTACCTGGTCATTACCGAAGGTGTGCTGTCGGGGTATCTCTCGGCGGCGGCGATGGCATTGGCTTTTGCGGCAATGGCCTACGACGGGCATAAGATCCGGATCAAAAAACGGTTTGAAAAGAAGTAACTTCGGCCGGTTCCCGCTTGAGACGGAGGAATCCATGGCTGAGGAGAAAGGAAAAGAAAACTCGGGCTGCGCATCACCGGAATTTCCGGTGATGCGCGGTTTTTTTGATGGGGGAAAGACGGTTTGGGCGAGGGGCAAACGCAAGCGAGCAAGAAGGCCCGCCGGGTACCCGGCGGGCCTTCTTGCTCGCTTGCGTAGAGGGGTGGTTATAGTTTGATAAAAATCTTTTTCCGGTACAGCGGGTAGGTGATGACCCAGCAGATGGCCACCATGACCAGCGACCAGAGCAGCGAGGCGAGTTCCGGATTGCCCGTCAGGGAGGAGAAATAATTGTAAAAATGCCCCGAGAGCGAGGTCGTCTTCCCGCCGGCTTCCCAAAGGAGGGGGGGAAGTTTGATCGTGCGCACGATCACTCCCGAAAGGACAAAGGCGAACAGCGCATTGGTGCCGAACACCCGGAAGAAAGTCGTCGCCCCCGAAGTCTTGCCCAGGTAATCGGTAATGTACGAGGTCAGTGCCCAGAGCTGCATGGCGATGCCGGCGGCATAGAGCACGTACGAACTGGACCACATCGGCTTGTTGATGGGGAAGAATCCGTTCCAGACGAGTCCGGCGGTGATCATCAGCCCGCCGATGGCGGCCAGGTAAATGAACGACTGCAGGGTGCGGTTTTTGTCTTCGCTATGGCGGCTTCCGATGAATTTCCCGGCCATGTAACCGATGAGCACGGTCGAGAGCGCGCCCAGGGTGCTCAAGATGCCTTCGGCGGCAAAGTGGAATCCCAGCCGCATCGGCAGTCGCTCTTCCCCGAAGACGGCCAGGTCGATTTTCCGGCCGAGGTAGCCCTCGATCGTCGCATCCCCGAATGCGAAGACGATGATGTGGTATCCGACAAGCAGCGATACGGTACAGAGGGCGATCTTTTTGTAACTGCGCAGCCACAGGGCGATCAGCGCGCCCAGGGTGTAGGCGATACCGATGCGCTGCAATACGCCGAAACCGCGTATCTGGAAAGTTTCGAGGTTGTAGAAGGGGTACATCTTGAGCAGTTCGCCCACCAGGAAGATCAGGATGCCTCGTTTGATGATCTTTATCGCGGCGCTTTTGGAGAGTTTCTGGTCGAAGCGCCGCATGGCAAACCAGATCGAGGCGCCGACGATGAACAGGAAGGTAGGGAATACCAGGTCGGTGGGCGAGCAGCCGTCCCAGATGTAGTGGGTGAGCGGTTGGTACATGTGCCCCCAGTTTCCGGGGTTGTTTACCATGATCATGCAGGCGACGGTGAGTCCCCGCAGGACGTCGAGGCTTAATAGGCGTTTCATACGGTCGAGTTTTTTAGTCGTTGTTGTTGTTTTTTGGAGGGAAGGTCTCCGGCTTTTTGGAGAAAATAGGCAGGCGGGTAAACGACACGTGCGGCCCGGCCGGGCCGCACGTGTCGTTTCGAGGGGAAGGAGTAGACTAAGTGAGCATTCCTCCGTTGACGCTCAGCACCTGTCCCGTTACGTATGAGGAAAGGTCGCTGCCCAGGTACAGGCAGGCGTTGGCGATGTCCTCGACCGTGCCGGCGCGTTTGAGGGGGATGGATTCCAACCAGCCTTCCAGTACTTTGGGGTCGAGCGATTCGGTCATCTCGGTGGCAATGAATCCCGGTGCGATGGCATTGCAACGGATGCCGCGCGAGCCCAGTTCGAGGGCGACCGATTTGGTAAAGCCGATGATGCCGGCTTTCGAAGCGGCGTAGTTGGCTTGTCCGGCATTGCCTTTGATGCCGACCACGGAACTCATGTTGATGATCGAACCGGAGCGTTGTTTGAGCATATAGCGTTGTACGCCTTTGGTCAGGTTGAACACCGAGTCGAGGTTGGCGCGGATCACGGCATCCCACTGGTCTTTGCCCATGCGCATCAGCAGTCCGTCGCGGGTGATGCCGGCGTTGTTGACCAGGATGTCGATGCGGCCGAAATCCTTGATGACTTCGTCCACGAGAGCCTGAGCCTGTTCGAAATCCGATGCGTCCGAACGGTAGCCTTTGGCGCGGATGCCTTCACCGGCCAACTCGGCTTCGAGGGCCTGTCCTTTTTCTACCGACGAGAGGTACGTGAACGCAACGTCGGCTCCCTGGGCGGCGAACGCTTTGGCGATGCCCCGGCCGATGCCGCGCGAAGCCCCCGTGATGAGGGCGATTTTGCCTTCTAACAGTTTCATGAGTCTATAAAATATGGTTTTTCTTTAGCAGTTCGACCAAGGCCACTCCCGATTCTTCGACGCTCAAGGTTTCCACCGAGAGTTCGTAGTCGGCCTGTTTGTAAAAAGGTTCCCGTTGGGACAGGCTTTGGCGGACGTATTCCAGCAGTTCGTTCCCGGTCTTGCCTTTGAGCAGCGGCCGCTTGGTGGTGCTGCAGGCCAGGCGTTCGGCCAAGGCGATGGGCGAGGCCGAGAGGTAGATCGAG
>ERZ856578.8018-NODE-8018-length-10622-cov-17.438122_pt1 | contig 10622 bp, 10 predicted proteins | sample MGYA00514384_ERZ856578 | MGnify/ENA primary metagenome ERZ856578 (study PRJEB29103, sample SAMN06111958) | human gut metagenome | biome: human gut; feature: ankylosing spondylitis patient; material: healthy_person | host: Homo sapiens | place: China:Hangzhou...
ATCTTCAAGTTCGGCAAGGAGGACAACTTCTGGGAGCACGGCTCCGGCCCCTGCGGCCCCTGCTCCGAGATCTACTATGACCGGGGCCCTGAGTGGGGCTGCGGAAAGCCCGGCTGCACCGTGGGCTGCGACTGCGACCGGTATATCGAGGTCTGGAACGTGGTGTTCTCCCAGTTCGACAACGACGGAGAGGGCCACTACACCGAGCTGAAGCAGAAGAACATCGACACTGGCATGGGCCTGGAGCGTTTGGCCTGCGTCAGCCAGAACGTGGCCAGTCTGTTCGACGTGGACACCGTCATGAACATCACCAACAAGGTCAGCGAGATCACCGGCGCCAAGTACGAGCAGAGCGACAAGATCGACGTCTCCCTGCGGGTCATCACCGACCATATCCGCTCCGCCACCTTCATGATCTGTGACGGTGTTCTGCCCAGCAACGAGGGCCGGGGCTATGTGCTGCGCCGCCTGCTGCGCCGGGCCGCCCGGCACGGCAAGCTGCTGGGAGTGAACCATCCCTTCTTATATGAGGTGTGCGACACCGTGGTCCATGAGAACGAGGGCCACTATCCCGAGCTGCGGGAGCGGCAAGCCTATATCACCAAGGTCATCCGCACGGAGGAGGAGAACTTCGCCAAGACCCTGGACGCCGGCATGAAGATCTATGACGATATGCTCTCCGCCCACAAGGCCCAGGGGGAGACCGTGTTCTCCGGCGCTGACGCCTTCAAGCTGTACGACACCTACGGCTTCCCCATCGACCTGACCGTGGAGATGGCGGAGGAGGCCGGCATGACCGTGGACCAGGAGGGCTTCAAGGCTCTGATGGAAGAGCAGAAGGTCCGCGCCCGCAAGGCCCGGGAGGCCCTGGGCGACCTGGGCTGGGCAGGCATCGAGTTCGGCAAGGACATGCCCGCCACGGAGTTCGTAGGCTATGATCGCTCCAGCGAGCAGGGCAGAGTCCTGGCCCTGGTGGCCGACGGGGAACTGCGGGACGAGCTGGCTCAGGGCGTGGAGGGCATCCTGGTGCTGGACCAGACGCCGTTCTATGCCGAGATGGGCGGCCAGGTGGGAGACCACGGCACCATTCAGGGACCCAACGGCACCTTCCAGGTGACGGATGTTCAGAAGAACAAGGGCGGCAAGTTCATGCACTCCGGCAAGGTGGTCTCCGGCACCCTCAGCGTGGGGGAGACCGTCACCGCATCCATCGACATGGAGCGCCGGAAGGCCATCATGCGGGCTCACAGCGCCACGCATCTGCTGGACGCTGCCCTGAAGAAGGTCCTGGGCGACCATGTGCATCAGGCGGGCTCCCTGGTGGAGCCGGACCGGCTGCGCTTTGACTTTACGCACTTTGAGGCTATCACCCCGGAGCAGCTGGCTCAGATCGACAAGCTGGTGAACGACGCCATCCTGGAGGGCTACCCCGTAGCGACGGAGGTGCTGCCCATCGAGGAGGCCAAAAAGAAGGGCGCCGTGGCCATGTTCGGTGAGAAGTACGGCGATATCGTCCGCGTGGTGGAGATGGGCGACTTCTCCATGGAGTTCTGCGGCGGCACCCATCTGGACAACACCGCCAAGGCCGGTCCCTTCCGCATCAAGTCCGAGGGCTCCGTCGCCTCGGGCGTCCGCCGGATCGAGGCCACGGTGGGCCGACTGAGCCTGGACACCATGAACCGGAATCAGGAGCTGCTGTTCCACGCCGCTCAAGTGCTGAAGACAACACCTGGTGAGCTGGCCGCCAAGGCGGAGCAGCAGGCAGCGGAGATGAAGGAGCTGCGCCATGAGCTGGAGAAGTTCAAGTCCGAGGCGTCCCTGGGCGAGGCCCGGCAATTCCTGACCGCCGCCAAGAACGTGGGCGGCCTGAAGGTCCTGACCGCTATCCGTAACGGCATGGATGCGAACGCCCTGCGGCAGATGGGCGATTTCCTGCGGGACAAGGCCCCGGATGTTGTGGCAGTGCTGGCTTCTGCCAATGGGGAGAAGATCACCTTCCTGGCAGTCTGCGGTCCCGAGGCGGTGAAGCGCGGCATCAAGGCCGGCGACCTGGTGAAGAGTGTCTGCGCCATCTGCGGCGGCAAGGGCGGCGGCAAGCCTGATAGCGCCATGGGCGGCGGCAGTGACCTGCTGAAGCTGGATGATGCACTGGCCACCGTGGATGATTTTGTGGCGGAAAAGCTGAAGTAAGCTGTAGATGACACCTTCCCCGGGGCCTCGCCGGGCAAAGGCCTGGCGGGAGCAGAGTGGAGTGGGAGAACTTTATGTCAACTCGAGAGGACGTCAAGACGTTTTTCGGCCTGCCTCTGGACTTCTCCATGCTGGAGCTGGAACCGGAGACAGACGCCGACCCGGTACGGTATTTCTGTACCCCGGAAAATGCCGAGATCATTGGCTGGGGCAGTTGCGGGACGCACTTCGTCCTCCTGCCGGGGGATGAGGCGGTGTACTGCGTGGAGCCGGAGCTGGCAGAAGAGGGCACCTTTGTGCTGCCGGTGGGGGCGGACTTCCGGGAGTTCCTTTCCCATCTGTTCTACTGCAAATGTACCAGTCCTCTGGCGCAGATCTTCATGCTGGACGCGACCCGGTTCCGGAAGCTTCTGGAGGACAACGATGCCAACACCTGGCCGGGCTGCGAGGAGGACTTCAAGAGCCGGGACGCATCCCTGGACCTGTTGGCGGAGACATTCCACATCCGGTCCCGGGACCCATTCCAGCGGGTGAAGGAGCTCCAGACGGGCTTTGACCCGTCGGTCCTGAATTTCTCCGACGCATATTATGACACACTGGGGTTAGAGAAGCCCAAGCGGGGGATGCAGAGGAAGGAAAAGCCCCTGTTTGAATTTCCACCTATCACATTTGATCTTTACCAGGAGGACGATCCATGAAAAAAGTCAAGATCACCGTCTTGAAAACCACCCTGGATGAAGAGCTGGCGGCGGAATACGGCGCTGAAGGGCTGGGCCCCTGCCCCATGCTGCGGGAAGGCCAGGTGTTCTACGCCGACTACGCCAAGCCGGATGGCCTCTGTGACGAGGCCTGGAAGGCTATCTATCAGTATGTGTTCGCCCTGGCCCACGGGGCGGGAGAGGGTCTGTTCTATTACGGCGACTGGATCCGCAGGCCCGGCGTGGCCATCTGCTCCTGCAACGATGGGCTCCGCCCCGTGATCTTCAAGCTGGAGACCACAGAGGAGGAAGCATCCGTCAACTACACACCCGTGCGGTAAAATTATTTACTTTCAGAATATCGCAAGTATTTTCCCTTTACAGAGAAAGGGGGCTGCCATGCTGCTGCCCAAGGACCCCTACATTCTTCTGAGCTTCCTCAACGCCCGCCTCCGGGACCAGTATGCGGACCTGGAGGATCTGTGCGCGTCCCTGGATGCGGACGAGCAGTCCCTGCGGGAGACGCTGGCGGGGGTTGACTATCGCTACGATCCCGTTTATCATCAGTTTATACCGATCACATCAAAGGAGGTTTGAAAATGTCCGATTGCCTATTCTGCAAGATCGTTGCCGGGGAGATCCCCAGCAGCAAGGTCTACGAGGACGACGTGTGCTACGCCTTCAATGACATTGATCCCCAGGCGCCCACCCACTTCCTGGTGGTACCCAAGGCCCACATTGGCTCTGTGTCTGAGATCACCGCGGACAACAGCACAGTGGTGGCTCATATCTTCGAGGTCATTGCCAAGCTGACAAAGGAAAAGGGGCTGGACAGCTACCGGGTGGTCTCCAACATCGGCGAGCAGGCGGGACAGAGCGTGTTTCATCTGCACTTCCATGTACTGAGCGGCAGAGATATGACGTGGCCTCCGGGCTGATGCCTGGGAGCCACGGCCCCGGCGGGGCCGCACGCGAGAGCGCGTGCAAGCGTTTTGCGAAGCAAAACCTTGGAGCGGGCGGGCTTTGCCTGCCCGCTCAAGTTTTATCCGGGGCCCCCACCGGGCTTGGCCAGGTGGGGAATGCAGGCGGGGCAGAGCGTGTTTCATCTGCACTTCCACGTACTGAGCGGCAGAGATATGACGTGGCCTCCGGGCTGATGCGGCCTTCGAGAGGGGCGGCTGTACCGCTGAGGCAAAATGATTTCAATTTCCTGATTTGCCGTCCGTTGGAGCATAAGAGAGCGCCGCGAGCAAAGCTCGCGGCGCTCTCTTACTGAATTAGAAGGGGGGGGTTACAGCTCACCGCCGGAGAGGACCGGGGTCAGGTCCTCAAAGTTGGAGAAGCTGGGATAAGAGATGCGCACATCATCGCCGGTGGCGTTGACATCCATCTGCATATCCATCTGGAGCTTGGCAGTAATCTGCGCATTTTCGGTCTCCGTGACAGGCAGGCCCAGCACCAGATCCAGGTCGAAGTCCGCGGTGCAGGACTCCAGCTCTCCGTCGGAACCGACGGTGTAGACGTATGTGCAGCTCTGCAGATCTGCGGTGAGGTCCACCGGGCTCTCCATGGCGGCAAGCTCTTCCTGCAAGGCCGTCAGCAGATCCTCCAGAAGGCTGTTCAGGCTGTCATCCATCTTCATGGTGTATACGGTGCGGGAGCCCGTGCGGGAGACGTCGATGGAGTCGATCATGGGCAGCATCATGCTGTTCATCTGGCCGCTGATCTGCAGCATCTCCTGGTAAAACTCCGCGAACCCGTCCATGTTGCCAACCGGATATTTGTACCGGTCTGTGGTTCCGTCCATCTCCTCCTGGATATAGACCCAGCCGTCCTGCATCCACTCCTGAACAGAGACTTGATCCTGCATGGTCACATCGGGGCCGGCGCCTGCCGTGTTGGATTCCATGTTCATGTTCATGGAAATGGCCAGCTGGAGCGGGTCTTTCAGAATCATCTGGATGCGGCCGTTTCCGGAGACGGCCACGGACATGGTTTCGTGGATGGTCTCGGTCCCATCGGAGCCGTCAACGGCAATGTCCATCCCCATATTCATGGTATAGTCCGCGTCGATGCCGGTGGAGGAGGCCTGGCTGGCGGCGGTCAGGGCCCGGTAGGCCTCGATTTTCTCGGTAATGGGCCGGGCGGCCTCGGCGTCAATGGCGCCGCTCTCCACCAGGCTGGCCAGCAGATAGGTGCTGCCGTCCTTGAGATCAGCGCCCAGGGCCTGGTGGTGACGGCAGCCAGATCGTCCCGCAGGAAGGGGGCGGCGTCCAGCATGGAGAGGTTGAACAGGCCGTGGAGCATGGCGAAGTCCAGCGTGTCTGCGTACAGGAAGTCCACGCCGTCCTCATAGCCTAGTGCCCGCAGCAGGAAGGCGCAATACATTTTTGCGCTGCACGGACTGGATGCGCCGAAAGTGGTGGCGGAGGTGCCGTTGGTGATGCCTTGGCTGTACAGCCAGGCGACGGAGGGGGCCGCGGTTTCGCTCACGTCGGTGAAGGGCATGGAGATCTCTCCCGCCTCATAGGCGGCTTTGGCCTCGTCCTCGGCGCCGTAGAGCCGCACCAGCATGATGGCGGCCTCGGAACGGGTAGGGGCGCGGTCCAGCTCAAAGCCGCCGGCGGTGCCCCGGAACACGCCGATGGCGGACAATTCCTCCGCAACGGAGTCGTAGGAAGAGGCGGAGGCGGTCCCGGCCATTGCCGCAGTCAGCAACAAGGTCGCGGCCAGTATGGTCAGAATGCGTTTCATGGTCAACGCTCCTCTCTTTTTTGGTGGAAGAATTTCCACTGATTACTGCTATCTTACGCCGGGCGGAGAGAGCCGTCAAGAGCAGGGAACATGATTTATGGAAAAAGGGCTGGTATTTCCCGCCGGTTCCCGGTATAATGTACCCAAATGGTTTCTCTTTCCCCATTTTTCCAAACAGCTGTGATCGGCTGGGGCGAGGCGGGAAAGCAGAATCATTGGGAGAAAGCGCGTCCGGCCAAAGGGCTGACACGGGGCAACGGAGCAGGTGCCGTGAATCCCGGCGGCCTATGCATGGATCCGGCGGAGAGAGCAAAATTGCGGCTCTTTTGCAGCCTGCCCGCTGTTCTGGGCAGCCGCTGGACGAGCTGTTTGGCAGGATGGAAAAGAGGAGAGACCATGCGCAAGCTGGCCGCGTTCACCGTGTCCTTCGCTCTGGGGATCTGTCTGGCCCAGTATCTGCTGCCGGAGAGGCTTCTTCTGCCCGTGGCGGCAGTTTTCTTTGCCGCGGCCTGCCTCGCCCTGCTGCTGCCGGGACTTTGGCGGAAGCGGGTGTTGCTGGTGGGCACGGGGCTGGCCCTGGCCCTGGGGTGGAACTGGCTGTACAGCTATGCTGTACGGGCGCCTCTTGCGGCCCTGTCCGGCAGCGAGGGCACCGCTTCCATGACTCTTTTGGAGTACGCCGTCCCCACGGACTACGGCGCCAAGGTGACAGTGAAGCTGGAGGGGGTTCCCCTGGGCAAGGTGGTCTGCTACGGCGGGGCGGACCTGCTGGACCTGGAGCCGGGCCAGACGGTGGCGGCACAGGTGAAATTTCAGGATTCCGCCCGGCTTCGGGAGGATACCATTACCAACTTCACCGCTCAGGGAGTGTTCCTGCTGGCCTACCAGCGGGGAGACGAGGCCGTCTACGGTGAGGGATCCGCCGGCTCGCCACGGTGGTGGCCCGCCCATGCGGCCCGGGCCATGCAGAACCGGGTGACGGCGCTGTTTGACGGAGATGAGGCCGCGTTCCTCAGCGCCATCCTCACCGGGGACACGTCCGGATTGTCGGAAGAAGCCCGGTCCGACCTGTCGGAGGCGGGACTCAGCCACATCCTGGCCGTGTCCGGGTTGCACTGCGGCTTTCTGATGACGCTGATTCTGCTGCTCACAGGACGGCACCGGCACCGTCTGGCGGCGGCGCTGGCGCTGCCCGTCCTGATGTTCTATACGCTGTTGACCGGGGCCAGTCCCTCGGTGGTCCGGGCCTGCATCATGGTGGTGTTCGTGCTGGCGGCACCCCTGTTTCAGCGGGACAGCGACCCGCCCACCACGCTGTCCGCCGCCCTGTTTTTGATCCTGCTGGCGAACCCCTTTGCGGCGGCCTCCATCAGCCTGCAGCTGTCCTTCGGAGCCATGGCGGGGCTTCTCTGGCTGACGCCGAAGCTCCAGGACCTGCTGTTGGGGGAGAGACCGAGTGGGAAGGTCTGCCGGCTGCTGGTTTCCAGCCTGTCGGCCACCGTGGGGGCCATGGCATTCACGGTGCCCTTGTGCGCTGTCTACTTCGGGTCGCTGGTACTGATCTCTCCGGTAAGCAACCTGCTGTGCCTGACAGCCTCCAGCCTTGTGTTCACGCTGGGGCTTGGGGCAGTCCTGGCGAGCTTCCTCTGGGTACCCCTGGGGACGGTGATCGGTTTCGTGCCGGCTTTGCTGACCCGGTATATCCTCTGGATATCCGGGGTTCTGGCGTCTGTCCCCCACCACGCCCTGTACTTCACCAACCCGTACCTGAAATACTGGCTGGTATTTCTGTATGTCCTCTTCGCCGCGGCCTTTTTTCTGCGGCCCAAGGCCCGGCGGAAGTATGCCGTGGCCGGTGTGCTGGCGGCGGTATCCCTGGCGGTGACGGTGCGGCTGGGCGCGCCCCACTACACCCGGGGCGGCCTGGACGCCTATGTGCTGGACGTGGGGCAGGGGGAGAGCGTGCTGCTGACCTCCGGCGGGAAATTTGCCCTGGTGGACTGCGGCAGCCGCAACAGCTGGTACGACGCCGGCGGCATCGCGGCGGATCACCTGGCCACCATGGGCTGCGGGACGCTGGACTATCTGATTCTGACCCACTATGACTACGATCACATCTCCGGCGTGGCGGAGCTGCTGGCAAGAGCGCGGGTGGACACTCTGCTCCTGCCGGACGTGTCCGACGATGCAGGGGCGCGGTTCCGGGTGGAGCTGGCCGCCCGGAACCACGGCGTGGACATTCAATACGTGGAGGCGGAGACGGTTTACACCCTGGGGGAGAGCAGCCTCACCATCTACCCGCCGGGGGACGTGGAGGGCGACAACGAACAGGGGCTGGCCGTCCTGTGCACCTATGGCGACTACGACCTGCTGATTACCGGGGACCGGAACATGGCCGCGGAGCGGCAGCTGATCGCCGACCATGATCTGCCCGACATCGAGGCCCTGGTAGTAGGCCACCACGGCTCCAAATCCTCTACCTCGAAGGAGCTGCTGGAGGCCCTGACGCCGGAGACGGGCATCATCAGCGTGGGGGACAACAGCTACGGCCACCCCACGGAGGACGCCCTCCGCCGCCTGGTGCTGGCAGACGTGGAGATCTACCGGACGGACAAGCAGGGTACCGTCCATCTATCTGTGAATTGAGGAGACACCATGGCATACGCGAAAAAGACATCCAAGGTCAACGAGGCCTTTCAGAAACTGAAAAACGACCTGGCCGCGGGAACGGCGGGGAACGCCTACATCTTCTACGGGGAGGAGACGTATCTCCGGGAGTACTATCTCAAAGAGCTGCGGAAGAAGCTGGTCCCCGCCGGGTTTGAGGAGTTCAACTACCACACCCTGGAGGGGAAGGACCTGACGGTCCAGACCCTGGCAGAGACGGCGGAGGCCATGCCCATGATGGCGGAGCGGACGCTGATCGTGGTGTCGGACTTCGACCTGTTCAAGCTGAACGAGGAGCAGCGGGAAAAGCTGATCGCCTTTTTGGAGGATGTGCCGCCCTACTGCTGCGTGGTGTTCCTCTACGACACGGTGGAATACAAGCCCAACCGCACCATGAAGAAGCTGTACAAGGCCGTCACCGACCACGTGGAAGCGGTGGAGTTCCGTCCGGCGGACAACAGCGACCTGGTGGTGTGGATCGCCCGGCGGTTCAAGGCCCTGGGGAAGGAGATCGACCGTCAGACGGCGGAGTACCTGATCTTCACCTGCGGCGGTCTGATGACGGGGCTGGTGCCGGAGATCGCAAAGATCGGCGCCTATGCCAAAGGCAGGGCCATCACCCAGAAGGACATCGACGCTGTGGCGGATCCGGTGCTGTCGGCGGAGGTGTTCCGCCTGTCCGACGCGGTGCTCCAGGGGAATTACGACGGGGCGGCCCGCATCCTGGGGGATCTGCTGAAAATGCAGACAGAGCCCATCATGATCCTGGCGGCTTTGGGCAGCCAGCTCCGGCGCATCTATACCGCCCGGATGGCCATTGACAGCGGCAAGGACAAGTACTGGCTCATGGAGCTGTGGGAGATGAAGAGCGACTATCCGGCCAAACTCCTGCTCTCCGCCGCCAAAAAGACCACGGCCGCCTGGTGCGCCGACGCGGTGCAGATGTGCCAGGTGCTGGACCGGCGGATGAAGAGCGAGAAGGGCGTGGACGCCGTGGGCGAGCTGAAGCTGCTGCTGGTGCGTCTGGGGGCGCAGCGGCGATGAAGAAAGCGATCCGAGAGGTCATTGTGGTAGAGGGCCGCTACGACAAAAACGCCCTCAGTCAGGTGGTGGACGCTACCATCATCACACTGGGCGGCTTCGCCGTGTTCAACGACCGGGAGAAGCTGGCCTTTCTCCGCCGCCTGGCGGAGCAGAGGGGGCTCATCGTGCTGACGGACAGCGATGGGGCAGGGTTCGTCATCCGGAACTATCTGAAGGGTGCTCTCCCACGGGATCGGGTGAAGCAGGCATATATCCCGGACATCCCAGGCAAGGAGCGCCGCAAGCGGACCCCCGGCAAAGAGGGCAAGCTGGGCGTGGAGGGTATGAGGCCCGCCGTGCTGCTGGAGGCCCTGCGCCGGGCGGGCGCCACCTTCGCCGACGAGGGGGCGACGGAGTGTCCGGGAGACCCTATCACCAAGGCGGATCTGTTCGCCCTGGGCCTCACCGGCGGAACCGACAGCGCCGCGAAGCGCCGGGCGCTGCTGAAGCAGCTGGACCTGCCGGAGCACCTGACGCCCAACGGCATGTTAGAGGCGTTGAACCTGTTATATAGCCGGGAGGAGTTCCTTTCCCGAATGGTGAAAACTCAGTAAAAAGCGGGAGGAAGCCGGGCCATCGACAGGGTTCGACAGCATTCCCCCAAACGGCAGTGCTACAATTTTTTTGTTCGTGTGTGACAACAGACAGAAGGAGGAAATCGAGGTGCGGGCCTTCCTGGTAGGAAGAAGGCCGTGCCGCGGCGTACCGGTGGACTACTTTCTGCTGGTGGAGGAGTGGGACGCCCTCTGGGAGTGCTACGGCATCCGCGTGGAGAGCGGCGGGGAGCGGACGGAGATCCCAGGGATCACCGCCTCGCAGTCTGGGATCCTGTCGCTGCTGTCCAAGCTGATGCGGGGGAGCGTGACGCCCGTCGCGGCGCGGGATGTGGTGGAGGACTGGCTGCTGGAATAGCGTGCAGTCCGGCCGTAAAAAGGAGTCCGGAGAGGATGCAGGGTGTGCATTCTCTCCGGACTCTTTTTAGAAATTTCAGGGCGCTTTTGCCAACGCCGCCAGAACGGCGGACAGGAGCGGGCACAGGACCAGTCCCGCCGCCAGCAGCCGTCCCCGGCGGGAAGCGAACGTCACGCCCTTCCGCCCCGCCCGTTCCGCCAGCAGCCCCATGGGGAGGGACAGCAGATAGATGCATCCCCAGAAGGCCCAGCCGTAGTGCCCGTGTCCCATGGCCGCTCCCGCCGGGTGGGGCCCCAGAACCAGCCCCATCAAAAATCC
>ERZ856578.8023-NODE-8023-length-10611-cov-94.268464_pt1 | contig 10611 bp, 9 predicted proteins | sample MGYA00514384_ERZ856578 | MGnify/ENA primary metagenome ERZ856578 (study PRJEB29103, sample SAMN06111958) | human gut metagenome | biome: human gut; feature: ankylosing spondylitis patient; material: healthy_person | host: Homo sapiens | place: China:Hangzhou...
TGTCTCTTTTAGAAGAAGCACTCCTCCTTCAGCGTGCCGCGCACGATCTGATGTATTTGGGTATGGACGGCAGTCCTGTCTATAGCGATGACTTGTCTCGTCGTAACAGCGAAGTCTATCGCTTGACCACAACTTTGTATAATTCTGGCACTTGGGGCACCACGGTGGAAGAGCAGGCAAATGTATGTCTTGCGCTCTTGAAGGGGTATAGTGCCTCGTTCATTGACCATGGTGAAAAACAACAGCATGTGCAGGAGGTATTGAGGCGTTGCTGGGATACCCTTGATACCCTTCCTTCCTCTTTGTTGAAACTCCGTTTGCTTACGGCTTGTTATGGAGAGGTTTTCGATGAGCCTTTGGCCGACGAGGGCCGTTCTATCATTGCTTCCTGGAGTGTTGCATCACTGACTGCCGAGCAGCAGGAAGCAGTTGATGAGTTTCAGAATGTGGTGGATAATCCTTATCCATGGGAGGAAATGGAATAAAAATGTATAAATAGGATTTCTCTTTGAAGAAAAAACGTATATTTGCATATAGCTTCTAAAAAAGAGAAATAAGATGGAACAGATGCGTAAACTGCCGATTGGTATACAGACTTTTGAAAAGCTGCGTGAAGAAAATTATCTTTATGTAGACAAAACAGCAATGGTCTATAAGATAGCATCCAATTCCACTCCCTATTTTTTGAGCCGTCCTCGCCGTTTCGGTAAGAGTTTGCTTATATCTACCTTCGAAGCTTACTTTCAAGGACGTAAAGATTTGTTTCACGGACTTGCCATCGAAAAACTGGAAACCCGGTGGGAGGAATATCCTGTATTGCATCTGGACTTGAATGCCCGTAAATATGAAACAGCCGGAGATTTGGTAGCCATGCTTAATCAATATCTGGAAAAGTGGGAATTGAAATATGGTGCAGAAAAGCAGGAGCGTAGTCCCGAAGAGCGCTTTGCCTATGTGATAGAGCAGGCGTATGCCCAGACGGGTAAGCAAGTGGTAGTGTTGATTGATGAATACGATAAGCCTTTGCTTCAAGCTCTTTCAGATGAAAAGTTGACGGAAGAATATCGCTGGATATTGAAAGCTTTTTATGGAGTGCTGAAAAGTGCCGACCGTTATCTCCGTTTTGTTTTCTTGACGGGTGTGACGAAGTTTGCGCAGATTAGCGTGTTCAGTGATTTAAATCAGTTGCAGGACATCAGTACATGGCCCGACTATTCTTCTTTATGTGGTATTACTAAGGAAGAACTGCTCACAACGTTTACTCCGGAGATAGAACGTTTGGGTATTTCCAATGGAATGGACTTTGATACAACTTTGGAGCAGATGACCAAGCTGTATGACGGTTATCATTTTTACCCCCATTGTGAAGGGGTTTTTAATCCTTTCAGTGTATTGAATGCATGCAAGTCGAAGATTTTGGATAATTTCTGGTTTCAGACCGGTACTCCTACCTATTTGGTAAATTTATTGAAAGAGAGTGATTATGATTTGCGCCTTCTGATTGAGGGAGTTGAAGTGACGGCTTCCGCCTTTTTTGAGTATCGTGCGGAAGTAAAGAATCCGCTTCCCATGATTTACCAAAGTGGCTATCTGACCATCAAGGATTACGATAGGGATGTTTTATTGTACACTTTGGGTTTTCCCAATGATGAGGTACGCTATGGTTTCTTGAATTTCTTGGTTCCTTATTATACAGGAGTGACTGATGATGAAACCGGTTTCCACATAGCCAAGTTTATGCGTGAACTCCGTTCCGGTGATGTGGATGCATTCATGGAACGCCTGCAAGTATTCTTTGCAGGCATTCCCTACGAACTGAGCAACAATACCGAACGCCACTATCAGGCCATCTTTTATGTCGTCTTCACTTTGCTGGGTCAATTCGTACAGGCGGAAGTGCGCAGTGCGCGTGGTCGTGCCGATGCCGTGGTGCAGACAAAAGATGCCGTTTACGTCTTTGAGTTCAAGCTGAACGGCAGTGCCGAAGATGCCTTGAAGCAAATTGATGAGAGAGGTTATCTGATTCCTTATGTGCTGGATGGCAGGCGGCTGGTGAAAGTGGGGGTGAACTTCAGCAAGGAGACACGGAATGTGGAGAGGTATATTGTGGAATAACTCTTTAGCACTCATGCCTCGGCAAACTTCCTTTCCTATGAACGATAGGAATCCAAACTAATAATACTTAAAACTCAAGTGTAAGCAGTCAAAAATTGGCTCATAATTGAAATCTCTATCTTCGCTGCGAACAAAAATATTAGAATTTATGTATAGCAGTGAAGATCTTGAAAGGTTTTACTTTCAGTACCAGACCGAGGCTTTTCCTCATGGAGAATCTCTCCAATCGTTTTGTGTTAAGAACAAAGTTCCTTATAACATCTTTCAGAAATGGTACAGGGATACCCGTAAAAAAGTAGTTGAAGTCCAGGTTAATGGTGTTCCAGTAATCGGTCATGAGGAAAAATCCAGTGCCATTGATCAATCTCAACCGGTATCACCAGGCAGAAATGATCACCCGGTTCGTATTTGGGTTGAGATTCGTATCAGCAATGGCTTGCATTTGTCCCAAAAGAATTTAAGCTACCCGGATTTGGTTCGTATGGTAGAGCAGTTGGAGGGGTTATGTTGAGTGTTACCGGTCTGAATCATTTTTATTATGTCCGTGACTTTACCGATATGCGTTGTAAGCACAGCCGTGTGCTGTCTGTCATTCGTGAACGGCTTCACCGTGAGCCCAATGATGGAGACGTCTTTATAGTCATGTCTCGCAATCGCAGAATAGTCCGTATGTTTTCATTTGATAATCGTTCATATAGTCTGTTCGAAAAGAAGTTTGTAGCAGGCTATCAGTTCATGAAAGTGGAGCGGAACGGGGCAGATACTGTTTATCGGATTGCCTGGAAGGACGTGGTTTTGATTCTTGAGAATCCTATAGTTAAAACATTAAAAATCAGATAATCAATCTATTTATCCACTTGCGGTTTTGTGATTATTTTATTACCTTTAATACTGTAAATCAAAGGTTTAAGTATAATCGATCTGCAAGATATAATTAAAACAAAACGAGAGTTGTTGAGTAGGGAAACCTACTCACGCAACCCTATAAATTATAGTGCAGGTATGGCAGAGGATCAGAAAGACCGATACATACAATACCTTGCCGAACAGAATCAGGATCTTCGGTTGACAAGTGATGCCATGAAGCTTGTTTTGGAGGATTTTATGGCTCAGATGAAGGATCTGAAGGCTCAGGTGTCCTCTATGGAATCGAAACATGCTGACCTTGAAAATCGGTTGTCGGAAGAGCATAAACTTCGCAAATCGGCTGAGCGTAAGATAAAATCACTTCAAGAAAAACTTGATTATGCCCATCAGGAACGTTTTGGTGATAGACGTCAAAAGATACAATCTAAAGCTAAAACAAGTGATTCAGACCGCTGGAAGGAGAAAGATGATTATGATGGAACCGATGATACGCTTCGTACGGATTCAGTTGGTCATGCTCCATCTCAAGAGGTAAAAGAGTCTTCCAAGAAAGAGCGTGATTTATCCAATCGCCCTGACGGTTATAAAAGGATGGGAGTAGTTGGAGAGGCGACAGAGCATCCTTCCGATTTGACAAAGGTTCCCGGTCGCCTCATTGAAAGAAGAATGGTACGGGTATTCAGTTTTCGTACTTTCCTGACGGAAGAATGTTTTGAGATGGTTCATTATGCAGAGCCTGGTAAAAAGCCGAAGTGGGGCTATTTCCCTTCTGAAGGCCATCCGGAGGTAGTAACCAGTTTTGAAGGCACTAGGGCCACTCCTGAATTTCTGCAGGCTATCGCCTACGAAGTTTATGTAAAGAATGTGACTTTTGGTCTTCTTCACCAATGGCTGACAGATATGGGCATGACCATTTCTAAAAACACGTTGCGCAACTGGCTTAAGAAAGGTAAGACATACCTGGACGAACTGGTTTGTGTATTGAAGTCTATAGCTTTGGAAAAAGATTCGATTGTGAACTGCGATGAGACCTGGTGTAAAGTGCGCAAATACGATCACTATAAGAAGTGCTACATTTGGGTTCTGGTCAACAAGGCTCAGAAAACAGCCATTTTCTTCTATGAGAATGGCTCGCGCGGTCGTGATGTACTTACAGACTTTTTGGGCGATGCAGAGTTGAAGAGTATTATGTCCGACGGATACAATGCTTATGTATTTATCGGCAATGAGCTGAAATCAGCCCGGTTTAAAGATACTGTACACCAGGTTTGTATGTCGCATGCCAAGAACAAGTTTGTCAAGGCTTCCAATCAGGGTGGTGAACCGACTGCAGAACGCTTTTCCGAAATTTTAAAGGAGTTCTTTATGAGGGAGCGTAAATACGATGATGCCGGATTAACTCCCAAGGAAAGGTTCCGAGAAAGGCAAAGCCTGGCAACGAAGGAACTTCTGATAGAGTTACGCAGCTTGTTGGACAGTGAACTGACAAAGGATTCAGAATTTAGAAGCCGGTATTATAAAGAAGCTCTCAATTATCTGAACCGGTTCTGGAAAGAGCTCTTTGCTTACTTGGATGATGGTGAATTACCGATAGACAACAACCTGGCTGAGCGAACCATTCGAAAGCTGACCACTCAACGCAACAATTCACTTCATTATGGTAGTGATGCCGGTGCAGAGATGGCAGCAACTTATCACAGTGTGATAGGAACGGTAAAGCTTCATGGCAGTTCTATCTGGAACTTCATCGGAACTTTTTTCAAAAATATCTTTAACGGATGCAGGGATTATGTTAACATGGTTCCTGACAAAATCACTTTGGCTACCAGCCAATGTTAAATTCAAGACTAATTAATTAACAAAACTCGGTTTAGGGCACTGAAAAGTGCCCTTTCGAAGGGGGATGCCCTAAATTGAGTGCTTACAAGTAGTATTTAATTGACGAATAGTAAATTAAATAATAGCCCATTTTTATAACATAAATATCTTGTAAGCGTCCAAAAATGACGTCTTCCCCTAAAGAATAAAAATCTCGACCTTTGCTGCTGTAATCAAAAATTCAGTAATAATGTATAGCAGCAGCGATTTTGAGCATTTGTTCATCCGTTACAAAGCGGAGGCAATGCCGCAAGGGGAGTCCATCCAGGACTTTTGTTTTAAAAACAAAGTTACCTACAATCTGTTTCAGAAATGGTACAAGGATACCCGACATCACATGTTCCGGTATAGGTAGAAGGGCAAGAAGCGGAGCAAGAACCGGAAAAGGGTCTTTCAGCTTCCGTCCCGTTTATGGGAACAGTCTTGCCATCCCCTGTGGTGAGATTCATGATAGATATCCGTATGACTGGTGGCATGCACATACAGCAACGAAACTTAAGCTACGCGGGTTTGAAAAACCTGGTAGAGAAGCTGGAGGGACTATGCTGAATATTACTGGTATAAGCCGCTTCTATTATCTGCGTAACTTCCATGACATGCGTTGCAAATATGAACGTGTGCTTTCGGTGATCCACCGGCAATTGAACCGTGAACCGGAAGAAGATGAGGTCTTCATCGTGATGTCCAAGGATCGTCGTAAGGTCAGGTTATTTACCTACGACCGCCGTTCTTTCAGTCTGTATGAGAAGCGTTTCGCTACGGGCTATAAGTTCATGCAAGTATGCAGGCAGGGTGAAGAGACGGTGTACAGCATACAATGGAGAGACATGCTTGTGTTGTTACAGAATCCTGTAATCAATTCACTGAATATCAGATGAATAGTCCTGAAATAATTTGTTTATGTCACTATTTTTCAGTACCTTTAAAAATCAAGTCCGGTTTTTGAAAACTTTAAGAAGAAAGCTACCCAAAGCGGTTTTCCCTATGGGGTATGTCAAAATTGGACGCTTACTGTTTGAATGTATTCTTCATGGGAAGGACTGTAACAAGAAGAATCTTCTGCCATGTTTTTATAAATTTTAATGTTAAAACTAAATTGTTTTCTTGCACACATTTTTTTATCGGCTGATCGACTGCCGATAAAACGAGGAGGCAGAAAATAGAATGGTTACAATATAGACTATGGATAAAAGAAATACTAATATTGAGTTGCTGAGAATGGGGCTAATGCTTGCTATCTTCATATATCATATTGTACTCCATGGACTTGGTTATAAGCATGTTGGATTATCAAATTTTTCGGGGGGGGAGCTCTTAAAAATATTGATAACTACTATGTTTGCTCCATCTACCTACTGTTTTATGTTTATTTCTGGTTATTATGGTATTAAGTTTACAATACGTAGATTCTTTACATTAGAACTTTGGTTAATAAGTGCTAGTCTGATTGTTTGTTTACTGAAGTTAATCTTACACTTTGATTTGCCGATATATGAGGTGTTTTATTCTTTATTACCTATAGGAACATTTAAGTGGTGGTTTATGACGTACTATATGTTAATTATGATAATATCTCCTCTGATTAATCAAGGCCTCAAGATGCTTAGCGAAAAACAAGTGTGTGTCATTTTATTATTGTTGATGGGGTATAATATTATGTCGTTTTTCCAATTTCGAGAAGATAACGGATGTACATTCTTGGGGCTATTTGCTATATACTTGTTAGGCCGGTATTGCAGTAGTTTCAAAATAGAGATTAGTCAAAGTACAGCTTTAATTGTTTGGGGGTCTTGCTTTTTTTACAATTGGTATTGATGCTTTTGTGTAGCATGATGCATAGAGTATGGATTTTTCGAGTTCTAAATTATAACTTGCCCTTCATAATGGGAATGTCAGTATCAATATTCTACATAGTGAAGAATATAAAGAGTTTTACTTCTTCAAAGTTAAATAATCTATTACGACCAACACTCTTCATTTACCTTATTACAGATGGTTTGTATGAGCCATTCTACAAATGGATTGTAGAATTATTAAATGACAAACTGCAATATGGAATTGCAGCGTCTATCTTTGCTATCGTGTTTAGTTTATGTATTGGTCATGTTATAATAATGACAACGGAAACTTTTATAATCAAATATGAAAAGAAACTTAATAATAAATCTCTAAAAATCCTTAGACGAGTTATATATGCAAAAAAACGATATTTCTAAATATGAGTATGTATCATTTGATGTATTTGATACATTGATATTTAGATCTGTAGCAACTCCCGAAGATATTTTTATTATAGTTCAAGAGCTATATATAAAGAAGACAGGATGCACGATATCCTCATTCTACAGAGACAGAATAAAAGCTGAAAGGATAGCTCGTAGTCAGCACATCGGACAAGATATAACATTAGATGAAATATATTCTCAATTAAAATATAAGGCTGATACTCTCAAATTGCTAAAAGAAATTGAGATATACGTTGAACTTGAAAATTGTATTCCTAATGCTCCGATGGTAGAGTTTGTTAATTATTGTCGTGGTATTGGGAAAAAAATAGTCATAACTACGGATATGTATTTGCCTCGTAGCTTTTTTGAACAGTTGTTTAATAAACTCGGTATTAAGGCAGATTTTTTGTTCATTTCATCTGAAGAAAGAGAAACAAAGCGTTCTGGAAAACTTTTTCAAATATTGCTGAAGAAATTGAACGTTCCTGCAGCGCAAGTATTACACATTGGAGATGATGATAACAACGATATCTATCAGGCAATGAATAATGGAATAGATTCTTTGGAACGGTGGTATGATTGGAATGCTTTGCAGAACGTAGTTACATCTAGCTATATTGAAAATCATATAGATTCACTATCTTGTTTGTATAATAGGATTGAATTCGACCAATCAGCTTATAATATTGGCTTTTCTATCTTGGGTCCATTGATATATGACTTCTGTAATTGGTTGCACGAGGAAAGATTGAAACAAAATATTGACAAACTATTGTTTGTTGCTAGAGAAGGCTATTTGTTGGAGAAATGTTATAAGTGTTTATATCCTGAAGAAGCGGATGTAGGATACATTTTCTTAAACAAGAATTTGCTAAGGCTTCCTTTAACATATGAACAGAAAACTTTGACGATATATAAAGATAGCTTACTTCAAAGGTCAGTTTATTCATGGAATCAAATTTATGATACTTTTCTCATAGCAAAAGATGAAACGCAGAGACGATTGATTTCAGATAGGTTGAAAATTTCGATTAGTTCTACCATAACAAGAGAAGATTTATACAATGGTATTTATGATGATAAGTTGAATCAATTAATAGAATTATGTACTGGGACGATGTCTAAACAGTCTTGCTTTTTAATGAATTATTTGGTGCAAAATGGCATCTTTGATGGCAAGATAGGACTTGTAAATAATAGTATAAATGGAAATGGTCAATTGATGTTGGAATCGTATCTTCATAATAAAGGAATTGACGCAAATATCTATGGCTTACAATTTCATGATTCTATCAAATGTAAAACAAATGTTGGTAACAGATATTCTGCATATTTTGATTCGATAAAAATATCTTCTTATCAAAAAAGTGAGTTTGACAGGAATTGTTTGATTTTTGAGCATCTTTTATTTGAACCATCAGGTACAAGTCTTCATTTTTTTGAAGAAAATGGTACTGTCGTTGTCGCAAAAAACAAACAAACAAGAGAAACTTTAAATTATCCTTATGTTGATGAAGTACAGAAATATACGTTGTTATTTATAAACGCTTACAAGAATCATATACCGTTGACATGTTCCGGTTTAGGTATAAATCGCTTATTGAATTTTTTTCATTATCCTCAAGTGGACAATGCTGAGCCAATTTGTCAATTATGGGATGAGGATGCTGATGGTAGCAACAAGATTGCGGATAGTAAAATAGCCCTAAAATGGAACTATAAGATTTTTAAGAATGTGCCAAAGTCCATTATATGGATTGAAGGATATCTTTCACTGAAGGGGGTGAAGCCTTTTTGGCTGAAATTGATACAACTTAAACTGAAACTTCTATATTATAAAACTCACAAAAAAGAATTTGTTATAGACTTATTATTGAAATTGTTCTAAATAAAGAGGGTTTATGTCAAATATAGATATTTCAAAAGGGGACATTATTTGGAGCTACGTTTCGCAATTTTTTAATATTACATCAGGACTTATTACTCTGCCTCTCATACTCCACTTGTTAAGTACAGAAGAGATTGCAATGAATTATCTGATGTTGACAGTTACAACGCTGGTAACCTTAATGGATTTTGGCTTTACTCCACAGATTAGTAGACAGGTTTCATATGTATATAGTGGGGCGACTAAATTACTAAAAGAGGGAATTGTTGAGGGAAGTACTGGGACGGTAAATTATCAGCTATTGGCGTGCCTTTTGAGCGTGACGCGTAGAATTTTCCGTATCATAAGTGCTATTGTACTTGTTTTGTTGATGACTTTGGGTACATGGTATATGTATTTTGTAACGGAAGGGTTCTCCAACGTTGATAACTCGTTTGCTATCTGGTTGGTATTTTGCACTTCATCATTCTTTTCAATTTATTTCAAATATTATGACTCGTTGCTTGTAGGTAGAGGATTGGTTAAAGAGTCAAAACAATGTATTCTTGCTAGTAAGGTCTTGCAGATTGTCTTAGTTTATGTACTGCTTCTTGCTAGTGTTGGTCTAATGGGAGTTTGCATTGCTAATCTCATCTCTCCTTTTCTAGGCAGATATTTAGCTCATCATTTTTTTTATGATAATGGTACTATTTCAAAACTATATGGTCAAGCCTTTTCAGATGAACTTAAAAGTGAAATTTTCCAAGCTATATGGTATAATGCGAAAAAAGTTGGAATTAACTTTATTGGCACTTATTGTACACGGCAATTTGGTATGTTCCTTATTGGTTTGTATCTCGCGTCAGACGTAGTTGCTTCCTATGGCTTGATGATGCAATTTGTTACGATTGTAACAAGTATTAGTGTAACATTTTTTGGAACATTACAGCCGCAAATTATATCATACAGAATACAAGGAGATAGAGTTATGACAATCCGGCGTTTCTCATACTCTATCATTGTATATTATTTGCTATGTATTTGTGGTTTGGCTGTAGTGGTTTTTCTTGGTTCTTGGGCTCTAAATTTAATTGGCTCTAATGCTCAGCTTCCTACTCTTAATATTTTACTTTTGTATTCTTTGGTCTGTTTCCTCGAGGAGAACCACTCAAATTTTGCAATATTTATCAGTTCAGGAAATCAAGTACCATTTGTGCCGGCAGCCCTTATTTCTGGATTTTTAATTTGTATAGGCGACTTTGTTGTTTTACAATTTACGAGTCTTGGGTTGCTTGGTATAATACTCATTCAAGGGGGAGTACAGTTGGCATACAACAATTGGTACTGGCCTCGTTGGGTTTTTAAAGAATATCGGATTTCATTCCGAGAATTCTTAAAAAGTGGACTCTGCGAGTTATATGGTATGTTAAAGAAGATAATGCAAACATAACAGTTGATATTGGAGAAGAAAACATAAAGTAAAAGATGAAGGTGATATGAAAAAATAAATCAGAAGGATTATACCTTCTGAAACAGATTTTAATCTTATGCATCAATTGCATACAATAGGCAAATAAGCGTAAGCGTCCAAAAATGACGTCTTGTTGAATAATTCTTAAGTATTGATCTTTGCAGTCTATAACTTTTAAATTATAA
>ERZ856578.8028-NODE-8028-length-10605-cov-2.547397_pt1 | contig 10605 bp, 8 predicted proteins | sample MGYA00514384_ERZ856578 | MGnify/ENA primary metagenome ERZ856578 (study PRJEB29103, sample SAMN06111958) | human gut metagenome | biome: human gut; feature: ankylosing spondylitis patient; material: healthy_person | host: Homo sapiens | place: China:Hangzhou...
AAAATCTAGCGAAGTAGATGAAAAAATCAAGGAAGCTCTAAACTATAATGAAGGTCCTGTTATTATCAATGTCCGTGTAGATAAACAAGAACTTGCTATGCCTCCTAAAATTGCTTACCAACAAGCTAAAGGCTTCAGCAAATACTTGATCAATGCAATCCTTGATGGTCGTGGTACAGAGCTTAAAGAAATGGCTAAAACAAACTGGATGAAATATAAATCTTTGTACTAAAATCTGCCAAACATTCAAAATCTGTCAATAAATAAACTGCAAAACTTTCAAAAAAAGGGTGTCATCAATTGATGACACCTCTTTTTTTGATTAATTTTAATCATATACTGTTATAAAACCTTCAGTCCATCCCCTTAAATTAAGAGTGATAGTACCTATTCCTAAACAATCTATGCCATGTACTTTAAATATATCCCAGGTTTTATACCACTCTATTGCTTTCTCTGCATATTTTAAAGTACTAAATAAACCTATGTATCCTGAACATGTATAATAATCATCTATATCATAATCATACCAAACACCATAAACTTTGTTGTTTATGATTTTATAACTAACATCATCACCTATATGCGCACAATCATTTAAATAATGAGTTGTTATCGAAAATGAATCATCAGCCAAATCAGAAAAACCTATCAAATTTTTTGACTCAGTTAATGCTTTTTCTGCTAATGATAATTTAGAAAAAAAGCCTAAGCCAAAATACTCTGTATAAGGTAACATTTCATTTCTTTTATAGTGTGCTAAAGCTTGATATATAGGAACTCTCATAACTAATCAACTCGCTGTAATATAAAAAATAATATAAATATGACATTTTAATTATCTCTATCTATAATAATCGTCCTCGTAATCGTCTTTATACCGTATCGCATCAAGATCTGATGGAGATAATACATTACCGTTTTCATCTACATACTCTCGAAATTCATTAAAATATACTCCTGGAATATCTGATTCTTCTAACTCAGGAATATCCTCGGGCTCAATGTCCCAAAATTCTATTTCCACAGATTGATTTTTATGCTTATTTATCATTTCCTAACACTCCCTTTATCAGAAAAATTTACTTAAATACAATAAAATTAACAAAAATATTGAGTACAATAATAAAGATAATTCGACTATAGATGTTTAACCTACTAATAACATCAGTTAATTTATAAGGCATATTGGTTTCTTTATTAATCTCTTTATTTACAATCTTCTTCAAATAAACCAATTTAAGCATTTCGGATATAGATACTAAGAATAGAACTATAGCAAATATTTTATTACTATAATGAGCAAAAATTAAACCTAAATAAATTACTAAAACTTGGAAGATTTGTATAAATAAAAAAGATTTACTTCTTTTAAAAGAAGCAGATACAAAATATATTTCTTTTGATTTAGCTAGAACTACTACTGTAATAACAGCCATTAATGTTAAAAAAAGAAAAATCATTTTCTCCTCGTAGTATAGTTATAGTGGGTAATATTATTAATTATTAATTGTATTGTAGCAAAATATACAAAAATAAGCACTATATCAACTTTCAGATATAGTGCTTACTTTGTATTAAGACTAATCTTATATTTAATTATGCTCCAAAGAGTGACATTTGTTCGTCTTCAGGTAGTTCACCACAGCATTTGAGTTCTTTCATAAGATCAATGATGGTGTTAGATACCTTACAACGACGTTGCAAGTCTTTTAGAGAAGTAAACGGACGTTCTTCTCGTTCCGCTACAATAGCATCAGCTACCGTTTCACCTAAAGAATCGATAGCCAAGAATGGCGGCAATAAAGCACCATCTTTAATACTAAAACGTCTAGCTTCGGAGTGTTGAATATCTACATTAATAAATCGATAGCCTCGTTGGTACATTTCCATAGATACTTCTAAGGCGCTCATAAGATCCTTATCTTTAGGACTGGCTGCTCGATCAAGAGCCTTAATACGGTTAAACTCAGTCATTTGCGTTTTAAGGTCTCCCGTCATAATGCGCAAATCAAAGGCCTTTGCCCGAATGGAGAAGTATGCCGCATAGAATGCCAATGGATGATATACCTTAAACCAGGCAATGCGGAAGGCCATCATTACATAAGCTACCGCATGGGCCCGTGGGAATAGATAAGAAATCTTTTTACAAGATTCAATGAACCATTCAGGAATATTATTTTCCCGCATTTCTGCTTCAAACTCAGTCGTCGCTTGACCTTGTTTATTCCGTTTTTCAATGCCCTTCCCTTTACGTACGTTCTCCATAACGAAGAAGCTGTGCTTTCGATCCATACCACGATGGATTAAGAAGTTCATTACGTCATCACGAGTAGAGATGGCTTCGTTCAATTTACAAGTACCATTTTTAATGAGATCTTGCGCATTATCGAGCCATACGTTAGTACCATGAGAAAAACCAGAGATACGTACTAAGTCAGAGAATGTTTGGGGACGAGAGTCTTCAAGCATGCCCCGTACGAATTTTGTACCACATTCTGGAACGGCCAAGCTAGCTACTTGGTCACCTTGTAATTGCTCAGGTGTTAAGCCAATACCCTCTGTAGAGGAGAATAGACTTAAAGTACGAGGATCATCAAACGGAATAGTTTTAGCATCGATACCAGTCAAATCCTCTAGCATACGAATGATTGTTGGATCATCATGGCCCAAAATATCGAGCTTAGTCATACGCCCTTCGATGGAGTGATAGTCAAAGTGTGTTGTTAATACGCCACTTTCCTTCTTATTTGCAGGATGCTGAATCGGTGTAAAGTGATGCACATCCATATCGCGAGGACATACCATGATACCGCCTGGATGTTGTCCAGTAGTATTCTTTACGTTTGTAAAGCCTTTTGCTAGATGTTCAAAGAAACCACTACGAGCTTGAATATCTCGAATTTCGGCGTACTTTTTAACATAACCAAAGGCCGTTTTATCCGCAATAGTACCGATTGTACCCGCTTTAAATACATTGTCACGTCCAAACAGCTCTTCCGTATATTTGTGGGCTTTAGCTTGGTAATCACCGGAGAAGTTAAGGTCAATATCTGGAACCTTATCACCTTCGAAACCAAGGAAGATAGCAAACGGAATATCATGGCCATTCGTTTGCAGCGCATGACCGCACTCAGGACAGTCTTTACGAGGCAAGTCAAAACCACCTGCGTATTCGCCCTTTTCAAAGAATTCTGAATATTTACAGTTTGGGCATACATAATGTGGCGGTAATGGATTTACCTCAGTAATTTCAGACATCGTTGCTGCAAAGGAAGAACCTACAGAACCACGAGAACCTACAAGGTACCCATCATCAAGAGATTTTTTTACCAGTTTATGCGCAATGTAATACAATACGCCATAACCATTGGAGATAATACAATCGAGCTCATAATCGAGACGCTCTTGTACAACACGTGGCAATGGATCACCATAAATAGCCTTCGCATTTCTATAACACATTTCTGTGAAAGCTTCATCGGCGCCTTCGATCTTTGGAGAATATGTGCCATCTGGAACTGGTTTAATATCTTCAATGCTATCATTAATTGCACGAGTATTAGTAACAACTACTTCATAGGCCTTTTCTTCACTTAAGTAAGGGAAGGATGCCAACATTTCATCGGTGGTACGTAAATGTAAATCTGGTTGTTCATCTGCATCTGGATAACCACAGGCAGTCAACATGATTTCACGGTAAATCTTTTCTTCTGGTGTTAAATAGTGAACGTCACACGTTGCACAAACAGGCTTATGTAATGCTTCCCCTAATTCGATAACCGTTTTGTTCATATCGATAAGGGCTTGCTCATCTGGCATAAGCCCTTTACGAACCAAGAACATATTATTTGTATGTGGCTGAATTTCAAGATAGTCATAGAAAGATGCAATCTCTAATAGTTCTTCCTTTGTAGCGCCGCGAACAATGGATTGCATAAGTTCACCAGCTTCACAAGCAGAGCCTATAATAATGCCTTCACGATGTTCTTCAATAACAGAACGAGGCAAACGAGGACGTACCTTATAGTGTTCAAGGTGAGAAATAGATATCATCTTATAAAGATTGCGCAAACCTACCATATTTTTAGCTAATAAGATAATATGGTAACGTTTATCTTTTTCTTTTTTCTTCTTCTTATCTACTACAGGCTCTTCATCACGAGCAACAATTTCATCATCGATGAGATAACCTTCTACACCGTAGATAACCTTAACGCCCAACTCTTTACCAAGAGCTTGAGCTTCTGGAAAGGCTTGTACAACGCCGTGATCTGTAATAGCTACCGCAGGATGACCCCATTTTTTTACTGTTTTAAATAGGTCTTTAACAGATACAAGGGCATCCTTATCACTCATCTTAGTGTGCAAGTGAAGCTCTACACGTGAGTCTGGACGATTTTCAGTGCGCTCCACGCTATTAGTTTCCATAGCTTCAATACTTCGAATAGATAAGATATAATCCTTATCAAATCGATCATCAAAGCTGACGCTACCTTGTACGCGTACACGTTGTAAACCTTTTAATTGTTTAAATAGCGCATCCCCTTCTTCAGGGCTGTTTGTAAACTTGATGAATTTGATACTATTCGTATCGTCTACGATACTACCGTTAACGATACTTTTACCAGTCTTAGTATCACGTTTATCTAGACCAACAAATACACCTTCAAAAATAACACTAGGCGTATCCAAGGTCCCCATGATTTTAGAGGTAACTCCCTCAATTTTAGGCCCTAAAACCATGCCTTCATCAGTAGGAGCATCCTTCGGGGCACGACGAGGGTATTTACTATCCCCTTCACTACCTTTAGCAGTAGATTTTGTAGAACTTTTATGTGCAAAACCTTTACTTGCTTTAGGTGTACTGCTCACAGATGCGACAGTATCACTATTGCTAGATGCTGCAGCCGTTTGATTAGAACGAGATACAACGACAGGACTATTATTAAAATATCCCAGCTCAACAGCCTCTACAAATGGGGCGAAATCATCTTCATCAACATCATCATATTCATCTTCTTGGTCATAACCAGCAAAAGACTTACCTCTAGGCACTTTATTTTTAGCCTCTTCAGCCTCACGTTGCGCTTCTGCCGCTTCAATCCACTCACCAGCACCACAGCCACCACCATAATAATATGTATCTAAGCCTTCCCCTGTTTCAGTATCTACCTTCCAGGCGAAACAACAAGCTGTATCTGTATTCGTTGGAATATTATCAAAAGAAATATTTTTTTCCTTATACCATGCAGATAATCTTTCACGCAAACTAAGCAATGTAGAAAACGCAGAATCTGCAGCTTGTATCGTCACATGTTGGCTATGACAGTTCACATAGAAGGATGATTTCTTATTCTGTTTTGGTACAACACGATAACGTACTTTCATTTTTATCCCTTATACCCACAATAGGTAATACATAAATCTCTAAATCGCCAAATATCGCCCTTACTACTACGACTATCGAGGATAATCTCATACAAGCCTTTTAATAAAGCTCGTAATGCCTTCGTAGAAATCCGAGAGCTCGCTTCATAAGCCAGTTTAATCGGATACGGTTTAAATGACGAATCATGGTCCTTACATAAGTTTTGTATGGCTTGAACAGACATTCCCGCTTGGCGACATTCGCTAACCAGTAGCTGCAAACGTAACTGCCCCTCAATATAGCTCATAGCACGGTCTAATTCTTTATAGCCAAACATAAATGGAAATAGTTCAAGCAATGTATCAATATCTCGTTTTAACAGAGCCTCTTTAAAGGTGAAAATATTTTTAGCTCCATAGTCACTGCCATTTTCTTCGAGGAATTCTTTGGTAATGACTTTTTCCCCTGTAATTTGCAAGAAATAACGGTCAAATTCGGTTCTCATAAAAGAAACTGGTACATCTTGCCACAAATCGATGAGATGAGCTACATATTCCTGTGCATCAGGAGTCATTTTAAACCCATTAGACGTACAGTACTGACGTATCCACATCACAAGGTCTGCCCCTTCAAGGCGCTTGCATTGATGATTTGGTATTTTATCTAAGATTTCTTTATTCTGTTTAATCCGTTTATCAATCATATCATGATAAATCAAAAGGATGGGATTATCCCCATTATATTCCATAAGGAGTTCATACAATGGAACCCAGGCATCACTATTTTTACCGCTTTTACGAATAATAGGCAAGTTAACTAAACAGAATACCTTTTGATCCCCAAAGAGTGAATCTTCACATAGCTTTTCACTTATCTTCTGAGGTCCAGCTTCATCATCTAATACTGTCACTGGAATGTCTGGATAGGCACTAAGAAACTTGCGTTTTTCTTCTTCAATTAATTGTGGCTCATCGCCATAGATGAGTTTAATTTCAGCCATACATCCTCCTTTCACAGATACATATCATCGATAAAACTGTACCCCATAATATACATATGTTCTGATGATGGATCCACATCGCGTAAAGCCCCATGTGGACTGCCAAATAGAACTATATTATGCGGCAGTAATCTGCCAATTTCATTCATTGAACTAGATCGACTCGTAATAAATAATGTATTAATCTTATCATTTAATTTTAGATTTTTTTCTCCTCTTTGTCCATTATATACATCGATTTCTTTCATACTATTTTTATATATTGTTTTTGCAGATCCGTTACTATGAAAGTAGTCTACCTTTACAACTTTAGGATTCACACCATATGCCCTTATAGCTTGATTAACAAGCCTTTCATTAGGCGTCGTTTTAATATGGTCTGGCGCATCAATTAATAGATGAGCCCCTTCATGATTAGGTTCTATGCAAAGCAATACATTGCATTGCTTCATTGGAATATAATGAACTAATGTTTCCTGATGATGATGCGTAACATAATAAGAAGCACCAAAGGTTAAAATCATTAAAGATAATGATATTACTATATGTACAGTATATCTTTTTCTATGCGTCAAAAAGTACGTAAATAAACCTAATAGCACATAATATATATAAGCACAATAAGGATGCATCATGCCAAGCCATAGTAGACTGCCACTACGTCCTAACACATGATTTAAATATAAGGATATTCGCAATAGTACATCTACTAAAGACCACAATAACGATATAGGGAGTACGTAACTGACTAAAGTACTTACAAATATTAAAACTATGGATATATCTAATAGGGGTGCTACTATACAGGCTGCTAGCAAACTAGCAATGCTAATATAATGAAAATAATAGAGCTGTAACGGTAAAATCAACAACTGGGCCGACACACATAATACTAGCGGTGTTTTTATCCATCTTGGTAGCCACTGTATCCGCTCATATAATACCTTTCCCCATATGAGTAAGCCATAAGTTGCTCCAAAGGACAGTTGAAAACTCACATCAAACAAGGCGAACGGATCATATATGACACATACAATAGCGCATATACATAAGGCTTGTTTAGCCTGGTATAATCGTCCCTTTATATAGGCCATACACATGAGTATGCTCATCATCGTAGCACGTAGAACAGGTGCATCACCGCCTACAATACAACAATATATACAAGCAACTATAATACCAAGGATTAAACATGTACGCTTTTTTAATTTAATAAGTCGTCCAAGTCCGTACACAAGTGCTAATAGCAAAGCAATATGTGATCCTGAAATGGATAAAATATGGATTAGGCCTGTATAGGAGAAAGCCTTCATTTGTTCTTCTCCGAGTTCACTATAATGACCACCTAAAGCTAACGCTTGAGCTAATACCTTTTGTGGTCCCTCTAGATTGTGACCAATATTGGTATCTATCGATTCCCGTAATACACCAGCAATTAATAGGCCTTTCCTATATAATTTGTCAATAAATGTATCTTTATAGTGAAACCTTTGTAAATCTTTATTGCCAGCAGTGCGATATACACCATCATAGATACGACCTCTAGTATTAGAGCTCATATATCGGCCTCTAAGATTAATACGACCTTCCTCTTCAATGAGAAATAAGGGCTTAGGTGTACCTTCAATAATTGCATATTCTCCTAGTCGTATGGGATAGTTCGTAGTAGATTCCTTTGAGTATACCTGTAAACGGCCCTGTGCTTTAATATAGTCATTTTTTGCAGTATTTTTATAGGGATGTAGGCCATGAATTTCAATACTATATTTGTAATACTCCTGTCCATTCAAATTTACTTTTTCGGGAGCAGCAACAACCGTACAAAGGTATTCTCCTTCTTGCTGTAAATAATATGATGTATAACTATTAAAATGTATAATCCGTAAATCTGTTTGATAATAAGATAAACCAACTAAAACAATGACTAAACTGATTACCTTGCTAAGTAAATGCCATCTATTAGACGATTGAAATGCTTTGAAAATACCTACAACTATAATAGCTAACCCAACAGCAAAGATGTATCGCATCTGATTAAGTACTGGATAATACTGACTATAACCTAATATTGTACCCACTATTATAGAACCCAATATAACATGTGCCCATTGACTATGTGTTAAAGCTTTACTGTTACCGTTAACAGCATATCCATCAAGGAAGAGTCCATTATTCTGGCTATCTTGATGACTAAATTGTAATTTTGTCTTTAATCTTCTTAAATAGGCCGTCACCAATGCCCTTCACCCCCTTGATGCCTTCAACAGATGTAAAGGGACCCTTTTGTGAACGATATTCTTCTATTCTTTTAGCCATAGCAGGACCAATGCCTGGAAGAGCATCTAGGTCTTTTGCAGTAGCTGTATTAATATTTATCTTATTACCACGCAATAAGGCTTCAGGATTTCCGTGAAAGTTAAATACTACGTGGATATGATCTCCGCCTGTAACTGATTTAGCCATATTAATAGACTCTACATCTGCATACGGTAACAGTCCTCCTGCAAGTTTGATAACATCGCCTACTGTTGCTGAGCTATCAAGCTCATATAAACCAGGTGAGACTACGGCACCCGTAATATAAGCAATCGGTTTATTAGATATGTCTGCTACATTTGATATAGAAGAACTTCCATCTACTCCCCCTTCAACAAGGACAGAATCGCTTTCATCTGTTATAATAGGCCATAGGAAATAAATTCCTACTAAAATACATAGGATTAATATAATAATCATATACGGCTTCAATTTATATTTCATAGTGCACCTCCTACTGAAGGATTTCCCTATGAAAAATAAAACTCCTACCACTGACTCTAATAGTCACACTAGCAGGAGTTTAACAATTGATGTCGAATAAAAGGAGAATTTATGAATCAAGAAATATTAAAAAAATATGCCCATACATTACTAAAGTACGGCGTAAATTTACAACAAGACCAAACATTAGTTATTTCTGTTGATGTAGAAAATAAAGATTTTGCAGTAATCGTTACAGAAGAAGCCTATGAACTAGGCGCAAAAGAGGTAGTTCTTAACTGGAGATGTTCCCCTATCGCTCGTCAACGTTTATTACATGCTAAAGAATCTGTTTTAGAAAAGCCTGCTAACTGGATTCCTGAATTCTATAAACAATACATCGATGATAAGGCAGCGTTTTTATCTTTAATCAGTGCCAATCCTAAAGCATTAGAAGGTATCCCAACAGATCGTATTTCCTTACAGTCTCGCAACTTAAATAAAGCATTATCCTTCTATCACACAGCTATCATGAACTCTTCTGTTACATGGTGTGTTGCATCTGTACCGACCGTTCTATGGGCAGATTTACTTGGCTATGAAGGTACTGACGAAGAAAAAATCGACCAATTATGGACAACATTATTAAAACTTTGTCGCATTGAAGGTATCGAACCGAAAGATACATATCGTCATCACATGGCAAAATTGCGTCATCGCTGTGAAGCATTGAATAAATTAGACTTAAAATCATTGCGTTACACTTGTGAAAATGGCACCGACCTTTTATTAGAGTTGCCAGAAGGCCATATCTGGCTTGGTGGTGAAGAATCATCTAAAGATGGTACTATTTTCAATGCTAATATTCCTACTGAGGAAGTGTTCTCCGCCCCTCAATATAATGGTGTAAATGGCGTTGTGCACAGTACAAAACCATTGATTTACCATGGCAATACAATTTCTGATTTCTCCTTCACCTTTAAAGATGGTAAAATCGTAGAATACACTGCAAAAGAAGGTTATGAAGTGCTAAAAGAATTAGTAGAAACTGATGAAGGCTCCCACTACCTTGGCGAAGTAGCATTAGTGGATCACTTCAGCCCAATTAGCCAATCTAACCAAATCTTCTACGAAACATTATTTGATGAAAATGCGTCCTGCCATTTAGCAATTGGTGCATCTTATCCTACATGCCTTAAAAACAGCGATGGTTTATCTGAAGAGGATTTAAAGGAACGCGGCCTTAACCACTCCTTAACACATGTAGACTTTATGATTGGTCATGAACGCATGAATATTAAGGGATACACTCGTGATGGTCAAGCTATTGATATTATGATTGACGGTCGTTTACAAGTATAATTGTTAGGCCACAACCTATTATGTAACTGAGATAAAGAAAACCCCTACCTACTCATTGATATGTACCCATTTTCCTGGACACATATTATTTACTAGCCTAAACACATGGATGCTTCCCTGTATTTTACAGGGG
>ERZ856578.8029-NODE-8029-length-10604-cov-152.120357_pt1 | contig 10604 bp, 9 predicted proteins | sample MGYA00514384_ERZ856578 | MGnify/ENA primary metagenome ERZ856578 (study PRJEB29103, sample SAMN06111958) | human gut metagenome | biome: human gut; feature: ankylosing spondylitis patient; material: healthy_person | host: Homo sapiens | place: China:Hangzhou...
CGTACCAAACCTTGGGGAACCAACCATGCTGTAATGATGGGTGCCGATGTAATAAAGGAACCGTTTGCTGTTATCAATTGCGACGATTTCTACGGTCGTGACTCCTTCCAGGTAATGGGCAAATTCCTTGCAGCCCTTCCCGAAGGCTCCAAAAACGTATATTCCATGGTAGGCTTCCGCATCGGCAATACGTTGAGCGAGAGCGGTACCGTATCCCGTGGATTGTGTGGAACGGATGCGAACAACCTGCTGACTTCCGTAGTGGAACGTACCAAGATTCAGCGCATGGACGGTGAGGTGAAGTACATCGACGATAACGGTGAATGGACTGCCACTCCCGAGACGACTCCGGTCAGCATGAACTTCTGGGGTTTCACTCCCGATTATTTTGCTTACAGTGCAGAGTTTTTCAAGAGTTTCTTGAGCGACCCGAAGAATATGGAGAACCTGAAAAGCGAATTCTTCATCCCGCTGATGGTGGATAAGCTGATTAACGATGGCACTGCTACCTGCGAAGTGCTTGATACAACCAGCAAGTGGTTCGGTGTGACTTATCCCGAAGACCGTCAGAGTGTAGTCGACAAGATTCAGGCTTTGGTGGATGCGGGCGAGTATCCTGCGAAGCTGTTCTGAGTTTGTTAACCAAAGGCAGATACCCGTTGGGGCTTATTCTCTGATTATAATCGGACAATAGATTCGCATGCCTCCGCTACTGCCGGATGGTGGGTGACGAAGATACATGTTTTGCCTGCGCAGTCTCTGCGCAGGTTTTTTATTAACAGCCGTTCCGTGTCGGGGTCGAGGGCAGAAGTGGCTTCATCTAAAAGAAGAATGTTTCCGGGGCGTAGCAGAGCGCGGGCAATGGCGATGCGTTGGGCTTGTCCTTCACTGAGTCCACCACCTCGTTCGCTGAGTGGGGAGTCTACGCCGTCGGGAAGGTGGAAGACGAAGTCGGCGGTGGCGGTTTGCAGGGCTTGATATATGGCTTCTTGAGAAGCTTGTGGGTTTCCCATCAGCAGGTTGTCACGGATAGTTCCGCTGAAAAGGGTATTGCCTTGCGGGACATATACGAAGTTCTTGCGGGTTTGCGGAGAGACGGTATGACTGGTTTCAAGTGGATGTTTGGCGGGTATCAAGAGTATCTGTCCCTCTTGTGGCGTTGCCAGTGCCAACAATAGCCGGATGAGCGTTGTCTTTCCTTTTCCTGTTTCTCCGACTATAGCTATGCAGCTACCGGCGGGGAAACGGCAGGAGAAGCGGCTGAATACCGGACGGTCATCGGGAGTGTAGCGAAAAGTCACGTCTTTCAGTTCCAGTTCCGGGGTAGAGGCGAGGAATATGCTGTCACCATCCGCTTCTGCCGGCAGTCTTTCCAATTCCAATAGTCGGTCTATGGCGGTAAGGGCATTGACTACGGAAGGTATCAGGCGTGAGAGGTCGAACACGGGACGCTGGACTTTTCCTACCAATTGCAAAAAGGCGGTCATCGTTCCGAAGGTGATACAGCCTGCGCTGAGGTGAACGGCTCCCCAAAGAAAAGCCGTGAGGTATCCGCCGGAAAAGGCAAGGGCCACTAACATGTGGGCAGAAAGCGAGAAACGGGTACGTCCCATGACTTGGCTGTGGAGCATGTCTTGCAAGTCATCGAGTTTGTCCAGATGCCGTTCGCCTTGTTCCAATGTTTTAATCACTATGCGATGTTGCAGGCTCTCTTGTATGACGGACTGGATGCGACCGTCACTGTTCCGAATATCATGTGTATAGCGTTTCATTCGTCGCATATAGAAACGGCTGCCTGATAGAAAGACGGGCAGGATGGCAACAATCAGCCATGGCAGTGAAGGGTCTAAAAAGTAGAAGAATAGAAAGGCTGCCAGCAGTTGTATACTCGTGACGATGAATGCCGGGACAGAAGAGGTGAGCAATGTGACGATGGCGGTGGTGTCTTGTTCTACCCGGTTCACTACGTCTCCGGTATGGAAACGCTCCAATTCGTTCCAGCGGCTTTGCAGTAAGCGCGAGAAGAGGCGGTGGCGAAGGGCGTTGCCCGTCTCTATCTGCATACGGGTACTTATCCAAGTGTCAGCAGCTCCGCACAGTAATTGGGCAGTCAGCAGGACAACGGTGAGAACGGCGATATGCGTCAGGTTGTCGTCTGTTATTCCGGTAGCGGTGTCTATCACCCGTTTGGTTGCATAGATAAAGGCTAGGGCAAAGGCCACGCCCAGAATGCCGGTGAGGCAACTTAGCAGGATACGTCCGCGTTGTTCGGCAGATACCTCTCGAATATACCTAAGTTTTTCACGTCTGTCCTTTTTCACTTTTTTGTCCTTCTGTTGCTTTTTCATTCCTTTTATTTTCCGGGTTCTTTTATTTCTTTGTCCTTGCTTTCTTGTCTTTTACTCCTTTTGATCGGTTTATTTGTATAGCTATCGTTCCCCCTATCAGAGTCACGGGATACCAGAGTGCTTCGTACGGTGCAAATTGACGCAGTTCGTTGCAGCGTCGGGTGGCGCGGCAGAAGGTGTACCACTTTCCTGCCCAATATCCTTTGGGGCGTGGCTTGATGCGGTTATCATGTTGCCCGAAGTTACCGGTAGACAGGATGTCTTCCAATAATTGTTCTCCTATCTGCTTGGTGCCTTCCAAGGGGAAAGGAAGCCGGTTAGCGGGCAATCCCAGTCGGGTGACGGCAATGTAGCCGAATGCTTGTGCGGCATGCAATAGTCCGAGGTCCTGCAACTGGCGAAGCAGGGTGGTGGCATCTATTTCTTTGTGGCGATTGGCAAGCAGACAAGTCCAGTCGCATAGCTGGCGCAGGCCGATTCCGCTGTTCAGGAAATGTACAAAGGCATGCAGGAAGATATAAAGTGCATTGAAGGTGGCCGGAGGTATGGCGATACTGACGGCCTTCGAGTCCTCTTTCCCGGTTTCGGAGAATAGGGCATAGTCTGTTTCCTGCGGGTACCATTTTCTGATAATCTGCTGAAAGTGCCGGTTGGCAAGCGGACTGTTCAGCCGGAGGATGATGCGGTGGTTCTCGATGTGTACTCCTTGCAAACTGTAGCTGGCATGCTTGTCGGACGCTTCTCCCTCGACTATGGCGCCTTGTTGCAGCAGGAGGCGATTGGCTATGGGTTGCCCTTGTTTTCCTAAATAGATGTCGATGTCTCCGCATTGCCGGTGCAAGGGAGTGCGGTAGTTGGTGCCGATGCCTTGCCCTTTCAGCAGTACGGGATGCAGCCCGGCTTCCCGGTAAAGGGTATTGAGTTCGGGCAGAAGCTGGTTGAGGCGTTTGTTGGCTTGTTCTATCTGTGCAGTCCGGGCAGCCCATTTCAGATAGAGGACGCGTGGAGGGCGCAGTTCGGCCGGCAGACTGCTTATGCCGTCAAAAGTCAGTGCAAGCAGGGCTTGTGAGTTTGCCATGCGGTACACGGTTTCCCAGTCGTCCGGCGAGACCGACCGGAAGAGTTGTCGGTCTGCCGGAGTGCCCCACAGGCCGGAGCGTACCAATGAAAAGAAAGCGTGTTGCATATCCTTCCTTATTCTATGATTCCTTCGCGGTCAAGGGAGTCGATAAACTTCTGCGCATCGCGACGGGCCGATTCGTTATCTACATCATAGCGGCTGGTCAGGGCTTCTGTCACGCTGTCTGTATCGAACTCTTTGTTTTCTATCTCTTGCCAAAGCATGGCGGAAGTTTGGTTCAGGCTGATGACTTTGCTGAAGTCCACGTTCGACGAGCCGTCTTGCATGATGATGTAGTCATCGCCTATCCGGTGCAGGATAAATCCTTGTTTGATTTTCATGGTTATTTTGTTTTATATTCTTCTGAACAGGGCGAGCAGCCAGCGGCGAGCGGGGTTTAGCTTCATCCACCAGTAGGAGTAGAGCTTCCAGACTTTGCCGTCGGCGGTGTACCGTTTGTCTTTTCGCATGGCTTCGGTCATGACGCCCATTACCCGTCCGATGTCGGTTTCTTCGGTCTGGGCGAGGTTGCCGTCGCCTTGCAGGATGAGTATGTCTCCGTTCCGACGGATGATGCGGTGAAAGACGATGCGTTCCGTCAGGTCGCGTGCCAGTACGGTGACGCCCGGTTGCAGCTGTTCTGTGGTGAAATCGCCCAGTGTCACCCGGTCACGGCGGTCCACTAAGAAAGGATTCATGCTGTTGCCCCGCACGGTGATGGTTACTGTATGTCCCTCTTTGATGAGACGCGCCACTTCGGGAAGCAATATCTCGTTGGGAATGCTTTTCTTCATCGGCTGTTCAGTTCATCATTCATAACTTATCCTTCTACCGTCTTTCTGCAAAGTTCCGTCGCTTCACGGTCGGGTAGGCATTTCAGATGATAGACGGGTGCCAGCGTGGCAAGTTCCGTCACAGTGGCGACAATGGCGTTATAGATTTCCTTGTTCTGCTTTAGGCAAGAGCAGGAGGGGAGGAGGGTGGCGAAAGCATGTGCTGCTCTCTCTTGCTCTATTTCATTCTGCGGTGCTTGTTCCAAGCGGACGAAGGCGCCTACGGTCATGGATTCTTTCCGATAGCAAGGTGTCTTTCCGCTCCACGGAGAACCGAAAACAGTGGCTTGCTTGCCGAGGCTGTCCACATGTACTATCGGATTGTCATCGTTCAGTAGATGGCAGTCCGAGAACTGTTGCAGCCAGAGCCCGGTGTGCGTACTTTTGCCCGTGCCGCTTTTCCCTAAGAAGAGGTAGCCTTTGCCTGTTTCAGTAGCGACAACCGAGGCATGCATCAGCAGTGTATGGTGGCGGGCGGCATTGAAGGCATAGAGCATCATCAAGAAGTTGTTCAGTACGAAGTTCGTTTCGTTTTCCGGAGCCGGTGTTTCTGTCCTGCAGGCCGGTAGGTGGATGAAGCATTGCCTGAAGTTATCGTTGCACTCCATCCAATAGTTTTTCCCGCTTTTCCGTGGGGTGATGGATACAAGGTGTGAGCTGTGGGGCAAAGGGCGAATGATGCAATCGGCATCTTCCCAGTTGAAACATATATCATCGGGAGTTTTCGCTATGGTTCGTTTTGTCGTTGTTTCGTCATCGTCTATCTCTGTTTCAAAGATTACTTTTTGCGTCGTGTCTATTGTCGTGATGAACGGAATCAGTGAAGGCAGCGCCTTGAATATATTGAAGTCGGAAGGTTTCACCATGCGAAAGGTGTGCGGTCCTACTTGATAATCCAATATCTGTATTCTCATATGTTTTGATTGTTAGTTGTTATTCATGATACTTTGGGCTACTCAGAAAAATAATGAATGTTTGTGTGAATGAGGAAGATTTGAGAGATTTTTCAACTGTCTTGTTGTCATTCTTTAGACGCGGAGGACGCAGATCTATAAAAGAAAATCCGCTGTCCGCCGCATCTAAAAGATAGTAATAAGGCGATTCCGATATCTCTTCGTTTGGTTTGCGAGGATATATTGCTTCCTTTCTTAGAATTTGGCTTATCGGTTCTCCTGACTTGTTTGGCCAACAATATATTCTTTCCTCCCATCACCGACTTTGTGGGCTGCTGTATATACACTGCCGTCACGGGTAACCTCGTAGCCTGTTACCAAATAGGACTCATTGTCGTCCATATTCGGATTTGCCGGGTTGAAATTGATGAACGTTCCACCGGACACCTGGATGCTGGCAGTGTTCTTGTCTGTATTCTTTAAGTTCAGTACCCAGTATCTGCCATCCGTGTCGTTGTTGGGTGTACCATATTTGCCGGATTCAAATGTTCCTCCATAGATATTGATTTTCCCATTCTCTCTTGCATAAATCAGGTCTATCTGGGTGTTCAGTTTCTGGGTGTTATAGTAAGAACCGCCATGAATATTTACTGTCCCGTATCCTCGGGCTTCAATTACCATGCGATAACCATCGTCTTTCGCTGTAGCAGATGCATCGCACTTCACATTGCCGTTGCCTGAAATGTTTAGTGTTCCGTTCTGTACAGTAAAGATTTGTGTGAAAGGAGTGGCATCAGCTGTTTCTGAGGAATTGATGATGTCGTGGCCATTCAGGTTTAAGTTTGCCGTTGCGTTTGCAGCATTCAATATGTAGCCTGTGGCAAGCTCCGTCTTGGCGATGTTGATATTTGAGAGAAGTTTTATATCCACAGTTGCGTTGGTTGCCATGTACTTCAGTACGCTTGGGTCGGAGAATGTACCGCCGGTAACGTTGATGACCGGTGTATAAGTGGTGCCTTCTGTGATGAGTGACTTTGCTTCGGCAATCAGTGTACCGCCTTTGATGTTTACTGTGGCAATGCCATATGCTCCACTTACGTTGATGGCGGCGCAGTCCAGTCCTCCGGTACCGTCGCCCCAGTTGCCGGTGCTACCTGTGCCTTTACTGGTAATCAAGGCTGTACCTTCCACATTCAGAGTGCCTCGTTGGATGCATACACCTCCTGCGGCACCATAAACCTTGCCGCCACTGATGGTCGTTGTGCCGGATTGGGGCAGATAGACTGCATAGTCAGCAGTAGAAATGAGTTCTCCGTCTGTGATGTTGATGATGGAGTTCTGCGTCTTGTAATTGCCGTTGCCTGCCACTGCAAACCATCCGGCTTCTATCTTGCCGCCTGTCATGGTGAAGTCTCCACCGTCCGTCACTCCGACGCCATATTGGCCGTTACTGTCCGGAGTCTCTCTGACTGCACTGATGTTGCCGCTTTCCATGGTCATGGAGGCATCTTCACTGGCTATTTCAATCAGACTGCCATTATAAGAAGCCGCTGTATAATCCTGGCTGGCAACTATCTTGCCTTTCTTCTCGGTAGAGCTGTCCTTCAGTGTCATCTTGCCCAAGACGATGATTTTGCCTGTTGCGCTGTTGTCGGCAGTCAGTGTATATCCGTTCAAGTCAAGAACCACGGACTTTCCGGCGGGTACACTGACGCTTTGCCCTGTGATGTCGGCATCGGCGGACAATTTAAAATCTTCGCCGTTGGCGAAAGCGGTCTTTAGGACTGCCACGTCGGATTGAACTACAAATTTGCTGTCGATTGTTGCCGGAAGTGATGCTTCAGTTCCTTTTATTATATAGATTGTGGTATCGCCGGCATCGTGTACCAATTGTTCTACCTTTCCATATATCTTCAAGTTACCGCCTTTTACGGTCAGCTTCTTTACGGTGACGCCTGCATTGATAATCAATGTCTGCTGGGCGGTAGTGGCAGTCACTTCATTGTAAGTGGCTTTATTGCCTACTGCTGCCAATGTAACGGTGGTGCTTGGCATGGTGATGGCTACAGAAGGAGCTTCTTGCTCTGCTGTGGTTTCCGGCACAGCCAAGGATACACTGTTGGTGGCAGTGGCGGCGGGAGCACTTACGCTGGTATTGGTCTTGTCGGTCAGCGTCAACGGAGCGGCAGTACTGGTCGTTGGGGCTGTATTGAACGCTAGGTTGATGTCCGAGTTCTGTAAAACCGGGATGGCGATGCCGTCGTTGCTGCCAGAAGTGGTATTGAAGCTGCCGCTGACTGCAATGTCGGTTACGGTTGCTGCTGTCGGTGCTTCTTGTGGGAGATTTTTTGAATCAGCTAAAGCTGTACTAAGCGCACTGGGGGTTGTAGCCTCTACCACAACGCAATCCAAAGGAGGTACTACCAATATGTCTCTTCTCCCTAAGATTTTGTCATTAAGCGTCTTGGTAAAATATACCTTGTCGCTTCCATTCGTCAGTTGGGCAGTGATGGAACTATAAGTACCTGTGGGCAAAGGAATGTAGAAGTTGCGAGACTTTATATCAGCTGAGGCTGTGAAGGAGGCGGTGATTTCCTTGCTTTCATCGCTCGTTACTGCCAGTATCGGGTCTGCTGCGGTTAAGTCTACCGTACAAATACCTGCAATGTTATTGGAGGCAATAATCTTGAAAGTAGTGGCCTCTGCCGGAATCTTGTTGACGGTCAGTTTTATCATGGCTGCCATGTGCTTGAAGGACAGAGCGCTCAGATTGTCGGGATTTGTCACCTTGGCATACATCGGGCCATTGCTGCTGCCGTTATAATTTGTAAGCGTGGCAGGTAGAGTCATGGTCAATGTATTGCCGCTTACGCTCATGTTTTGTTGGTAAGGATAGATGGAGAATACAGCCGTTTCTCCGCTTGGCTTGCTGCCGTTGAAAGTGGCGGAAGTTTGACCAGCACCGCTTGCATATTCTAATTTTGTATTGCTATAATTACTTTCTGCATTACTACAGAACAACCCTAGGGCATCGGTATCTTGCCATAGAATCTTGTATTCATCGTTTACGGTAGTACGGGTGTCGGTACCTGCGCCTTCAAACGTTGCGTTAACGGTGATGTTTCCTTTCCGCCCGCTGTTTTCAAATTCCTCTTGGCTGCAACTGAATGCGGTCAAGGCAGCAGTTGCCATGCAGGCAACTTGCATAAGGTTTCTTAATTTCATCATAATGAAGTCCCCCTTAGTTTTCTACGGTTAAGATGTCATTGATTAGGTCTTCCAAGTCGCTGCTGGATGCCGAATTGTAGCTATGGGTAGAGGTGCTGCCCGAATAGGAGCGCGTAATGGGATGGTAAGGTTCGCCGCTTGTTGCAATGACTCCTTCATTCTCCATTTTGATAACTTCGATAGACGGAGTGATGTATGCTTCTCTACCGTCTGGTGTGTTCTGTTTCATATACACAAATTATTTAAAGGTTAAACAATAAAAAAAAACGTGAGTAACTATGTTTGTATATCCTTTATTCAGGCCTTCGCATTGCCCTACAGATGAATATACAACAGTCACCCACGTCGTTTGTGTATATACCATCCCCCTGATGGGAGAAAACCATATAAACATAGACGTGAGCATCCTTGTTGTTATCTTCATCTGTAATTTTCAAAGTTGCGAAGTTTGAATAAAGAAGATAATTTCAATAATGCTCTTACTAATATGTAAATAAACCCACTACGCTATAGCGGATTTGTGACAAAGATAATTGTTTTTTGTTTAAGTGTATCTATGTTTCTCTATTTTTTTTGGGGAAAGGCTCACGTCTCTTTCATTTATAGGAGTTAGGAGAGTTATCACTTCTAACTCCCGATAACTCCTTCAAATATTTAGTAACTGTCTGCATTGTCTTTGAGGATGTTTTTCTGAGGAGCATAGCGGCTATGTGGCGAATAAAGAGAGGAAGACAGACCGAAAAGAAGCTGAATAAAATCTTTTTAAGCAAAATTAAAACAGAGATTTGATATACTTTAAACAGAACACCCTGCAAACTCCGGCTTACTCTGTCCGGCAGTTTGCAGGGTGGCTGCTTGGTTTTCTCGCGTGTACGTAGCTCCTTACGCCACGAACGGAAGTCGATGCCATAGCAATTTTTCATAATAAGACTTTCCATATTTTTGCAAATGTCCGTACTGCCTTTGGCTGAAACAATTTATATAAGTAATTGAAGTTTCGTAAGTGAGTATGCCTGCTGATAAATGGGAATTTATCGCACAGAGCGCGAAGCCTGCTCTCATAACCTATGGGGAGCACGAGTGAAAGCTTGTGGATTTTTATCTAAAACATAGGTATTCCTTTGCTCTTCTCCCTTTGTTTGTCTGCTGTGGCATAGGGAATTTATGACGCCTAACGGCCATGAACAACCCTGCTTTCGGCCATAAAGCGATCGCTTGACGACCGTAAGCAGGGTTGTTCATGGCCGTTAGGCGTCACTAACTCCAGAGCTATTACAGATGAAGTACGTAGCCCGAACCTATTGCGCACAAGGCGCAAACGTATTATACAACGGTGTAAAAGACATTAGAGTGCATTATTCATAGTCGGCCTTTGACTCCCGATAACTCCTACTATGCCCCTACAGTCCAACTCCATATCTGTTGACTTCACAGTAAGGACAAGCCCGAAAATGCAGGAAAACCGAACCTGCCGATTCATGTAATCTGCATGCAGTATTATGGTAGGGGATAGCAGCTTACTGCAAAACTCAGGCGTTTCGGGCAGGTGGAAGCAAATTTTGCTTCCACCTTTTCAGGTTGCTTCCACCGCAGGGCAAATGCCGATGGACAGGGGGATGCAGGAGGTGGGTGGAAGTGTGGAAGCAAAGTGATGGAAAATTAATTTGGCATTCACACAATAATAACCGTATATTTGTAGCATGGCTGTCTGCCTCCTCTTAAATTCAGATAAAGAGGAGGTAGACAAATGCTTGCTATGAGAAACACATAAATGGTTATAACCAAGTGATGAAACAATTAATTGCATGTTGCGGGTTGGATTGCGAAAATTGCGCCGCCCGTATAGCCACTGTCAATAATGACGATGAGCTGAGAGAGAAAACCGCCAAAGAGTGGAGTGTGCTGAACAATACGCCGGAAATTACGCCGGAAACCATCCATTGTATGGGGTGCCGTGCAGACGGGGTGAAGTTTGCCTATTGCAGCGATTATTGTGCTATCCGCAAATGTGTGTACGAAAAAGGTTTCAATACTTGCGGTGACTGTAAGGAACTGGAAACTTGCCAGGTGGTAGGTGCCGTTCTTCAGCATGCGCCCGGTGCAAAGGAAAATCTTTATTAACCGTAAATTCTTTGATTAAATAAAATATTGCTTATCTTTGCAGTATGACAAAGACATTTAA
>ERZ856578.8032-NODE-8032-length-10596-cov-3.623158_pt1 | contig 10596 bp, 8 predicted proteins | sample MGYA00514384_ERZ856578 | MGnify/ENA primary metagenome ERZ856578 (study PRJEB29103, sample SAMN06111958) | human gut metagenome | biome: human gut; feature: ankylosing spondylitis patient; material: healthy_person | host: Homo sapiens | place: China:Hangzhou...
GGAAATTGCGCCATGACGTACATGGTACACACCATTATATTGTCCAGTCTTTTCATACGCTGCAAGCTCTCGGGCATTTTCCACAACCATGATCGTCTTATGATCCCGCTCCTCGCTGGCACAGATCGGGCATAATTCTTTGTCAGTAAGCGTGCAGCATTGCTTGCAGTATCTTACATTATTTCTTGCATCTACCAGTGTCGCTGCAAGCTGTTCTACCTGTTCCTTCGGCATATTAATGATATGAAAAGCCAGCCTTCCGGCTGACTTTGCTCCGATACCAGGCAGTCTTGATAATTCTCCGATCAGTTTACTGATCTGACTGCTGTAATAATCCATCTTTTACACTCCCGTTCTAGAACATTCCCGGCATTCCGCCAAGTCCGCCAGTCAGCTTGCTCATAGCGGAAGTATTTGCCTCATCGACCTGACGAAGTGCTTCATTGACTGCTGCCATAATCAGGTCTTCCAGCATCTCTACATCATCCGGATCCACAACTTCTTCCTGAAGTTTTACTTTCTGGACTTCTTTTTTACCGCTTACGGTCACTTCTACAGCTCCGCCGCCTGCAGTTGCTGTAAAACTTTTCTCTTCCATCTCTTTTGCCTGCTCTTCCATCTGCTTCTGCATCTTCTGAGCCTGCTTCATTAAATTTGCCATATTTCCCGGCATTCCGCCTCCTGGGAATCCTCCTCTTTTTGCCATGATAATATCCTCCTATTCGTCTTCTACAGTAATTTCCATATTGATCAGATTCTCCAGATCCACAAAGTGATCCTCGAATCTGCGTCCTGCCTCCATCTGGCGGACGTCTATCTCTACTTTTTTACCGATCTTCTGCTCGATCAACGACTGGATCTCTTCTTTGTGATCCGGCGTCGCAACTGCACTGGCACTCAGTTCATCCGGCAGCACGATCAGAAGCCGGTTGCCTTCTCCGGCACTTAATCTCGCTTTTTTCAGATATGTGCGGAGCATCGGGGAAGCCTCATTGATGATCATCCGGAAATCTTTTGCCACCGCTTTCACGTCTTCATTTAATGCCTGCGGAAGTTCCGGTTTCGGCTTCGGTGCCGCTGCTTCTTTTGCATCGGATGCATACACAACACGCTCCCTGACCGGTGCTTCCCACGCTCCGTCCTCCAGCTGTTTTTCAATCGCACGGATGCGGTCCAGCAGGGCGTCCTTATTCTGATCCATTGCCGGACGGCATAATTTGATCAGGGTTACTTCCAGCAGAACCCTCTTCTGTGTCGCATATTTCAACTGATTCGTCAGATCCGAAAAAATGCGGATGTAACGGATCAGTGTATCACTGTCAATCATCTGTGCTTCTTCTTTTAACAGTGCCAGATTCTCCGATGATACATCCAGTACATCTTCCATATCATCCGAGCTCTTCACCAGAAGCAGATTCCTCAGATACCATGTGAAATCTGCCGCCAGCTGAGACAATTCTCTTCCCTGCATTACCAGCTCATCTACCGTCTCGATCACCTGATGTACATCCATCGCAAGCAGCTGTCTTAACAGCCGGCTGAATACTTCCGTATCCACCGCTCCCAGCACTTCCAGTACATGATCATATGTCAGTGTCTCATTCATATAGAATGCCGCACACTGATCCAGAAGGCTCAGTGAATCCCTCATAGAGCCATCCGCCATCTTTGCGATATAGCGGACCGCCTTATCTTCCACATCCCATCCTTCTTTATCGATCAGTTCACGCAATCTCGCTGCGATCGTCTCAATGGAAATTCTTTTAAAATCATATCGCTGGCATCGGCTCAAGATCGTAATCGGAATCTTGTGTGCCTCCGTTGTCGCAAGAATAAATATAACATATTCCGGAGGTTCTTCCAATGTTTTTAACAATGCATTGAATGCGCCGATCGACAGCATATGCACCTCATCAATAATATATACTTTATATTTCCCTTCTGTCGGGCGATATGTGACCTCTTCACGGATCTCACGGATGTTGTCCACACCATTATTAGATGCCGCATCAATCTCGATCACATTCATCGATGTACCAGCTGCGATCGACCGGCACATTGCGCACTCCCCGCACGGGCTTCCATCTACCGGATGTTCGCAGTTGACTGCTTTCGCAAATATCTTCGCAACGGTTGTCTTTCCGGTTCCTCTGGTCCCGCAGAACAAATATGCATGTCCGATACGATCTGCATTGATCTGGTTCTTCAATGTCCGGACGATCGCATCCTGTCCTTTTACATCTTCGAATTCATCCGGACGAAACTTACGGTATAATGCCGTATATGACATTCTTTACACTCCTTGTCTAAATGGAGATCCTGCTCAGTCTCCGCATCTATTCATCACCGAAGCTGATACCAATGGTCTTTGCCTCGTCAATGATCGATGCTTTGGGATCTACATATTTTAGTTTTCCGGCAACTTCTGACAATGGCACGCGGATAATCTCCTGATTTCTAGTCCCTACCATACATCCGAAATCACCTTCCAAAATTGCTCTCGAAGCTTCTGCACCAAGTCTTGTTGCAAGTACACGGTCATATGCACACGGAGAGCCGCCTCTTTGTGTATGTCCGGGAACTGTGATCCTTACTTCTTTATCTGTCTTTTCCTGAATCTTCTCGGCAAGTTCATATGCAACAGAAGGATATTTCTTCTTTGCTTTTTTCTCTTTTAATTCTTTCTTTGAGAGTGCTGCATCTTCTTTTGAAATTGCACCTTCGGCAACAGCAATAATTGTAAATCTCTTCCCTGCTTTGCCGCGTTTTTCAATTGCGTTAACCACTGAATTGATATCGTATGGCATCTCCGGAAGAAGAATAATATCGGCACCACCGGCAATTCCTGCATGAAGTGTGACCCATCCTACTTTATGTCCCATTACTTCCACGATAAATACACGGCTGTGAGATGTCGCTGTTGTATGGATCTTATCAATCGTATCTGTTGCAATGTCTACTGCACTCTGGAATCCGAACGTCATATCTGTTCCCCAGAGATCATTATCGATCGTCTTCGGGAGTGTTACCACATTAAGTCCTTCTTCTCTCAGCATATTGGCTGATTTGTGTGTTCCATTCCCTCCCAGAATTACCAGGCAGTCCAGATTCAACTTGTGATATGTGTGTTTCATCGCCTCTACTTTGTCAATTCCGTCCTTATCCGGTACTCTCATCAACTTAAACGGCTGTCTGGATGTTCCCAGGATCGTTCCGCCAAGTGTCAGGATTCCCGAAAAATCTTTTGACGTAAGCATCTTAAAATTCGAATAGATCAAACCCTTATATCCATCCTGAAATCCATAAATCTCTACATCATCCCTTTTTGAAACAAGCCCCTTTACGACGCCTCTCATTGCTGCATTCAGTGCCTGGCAGTCGCCGCCACTTGTAAGCATTCCAATTCTTAACATATATCTGCTCCTTTCTATATTGCCTGTGTATTCGTTTGTTCTGCACCATATAGAATTTCCGGTTTAGAAAAGTCCTACCTATGAGCTTACCCACTTTCTGTATACAATACCAGTAAAATTATAACTTATTTTTATGGCCGAGACAATACGAGACAGATGTTTTTTCATCCGGCTCACTCCTGTTGACAAAAATTCCCCTGTCTCTTTTTCCAAAACGTGTTATAATACATGTGGAAAATTTGTGTAGAAAGCAGGTAGTATTGTGGATAAATTAGATATAAAATTATGGACACTTGCGTCCAAAGGTCAGATCGTCCCTGACCGTTCATTACTGAAAACACCGGAACAGATTGAAATGATTAAAAAAAGTGCAGCGTTGAACACCGCAGTTCTCGATCATGTAGCAGCTCATATTCACGCAGGAATGAGCACTGCCGAGATCGATAAACTGGTGTATGATTTTACAACAGAGCATGGCGGAATTCCTGCGCCTCTGAATTATGAAGGATTTCCAAAAAGCGTGTGCACTTCTATCAACAACGTTATCTGCCACGGCATCCCAAGTGAACACGAGATCCTGATCGATGGCGATATCATCAATGTTGATGTATCTACTATCTTAAACGGCTATTTTTCCGATGCATCCCGTATGTTCACGATCGGTGAGGTATCTCCGGAAGCAGAACGTATCGTCCGTGTCACAAAAGAGTGCGTGGAACTCGGCCTCAAAGCCGCAAAACCATGGGGACATCTCGGAGACATTGCTTATGCGATCAATTCCCACGCACAGGAAAACGGATATTCTGTTGTAGAAGAGATCGGCGGTCATGGAATCGGTCTGGAATTCCATGAGGAACCATTTGTAAGTTATGTTACTCCAAAGGGCAGCGAAATGGTTCTGGTCCCAGGTATGATGTTCACGATTGAACCAATGATCAATCAGGGATCTCCGGAATTCTATGTAGATGAAGACAACGGCTGGACCGTTTATACAGATGATGACGGTCTTTCTGCCCAGATTGAATATATGGTTCTTATCAAAGAAGACGGAGTAGAAGTTCTTACAAAATAACACAGAGAACCTGCCACAGGCAACTCCATTTTTTTGCATACTCAGATATTAAAAAAGATTACCGGAAAGGACAGTTCCTTTTCCGGTAATCTTTTTTATCTCCACTCTACAGGATATACAGCCAGTCATGCTCCTCTTCATTCCGCATTCCCAGCACCAATGCCGAATGCGGTCCCATATTTGCAACCACTTCACCATCTTCCACCAGATATTCCTCATACTCTGTTGTATATCCGTCTTTGTAAGAATACAGCAGACGTTTCATACGACATTTCGCCGGAATCTCAGCCTCCCATACAGGAACTTTCACGTCCGTACGTTCGCTGCGGTTATTGATCACGATGACGATCCGGTCATTGCCTTTGAACCTTGCATAAGACAGGACATTCTCTTCTCCGCCAAGAATCTTCAGAGAACCGGTTCTAAGTGCCGGATGCTCTTTGTGGATGCGGATCGCTTCTTTGTGAAACGCAATCAGTTCATGGTCTTCACGTCCCCACGGATAGGTCCTTCTGTTATCCGGATCCGTGAATCCACAGACACCTGCCTCATCACCATAATATATGGTCGGTGCTCCGACCCATGTCATCTGCATGACGACCGCTTCACGCATAACCGCTTTATTTACATATTCATTTGCAGCTTCCGGTCCCAGATGTTCTACACGGCCAACCATGTGGTTCGTTCTCGTAAGGAATCTCGAATGATCATGGTTCGAAAGTTCGTTCATCGCTACCTGCAGTGAAGGGGTCAGCATATTCGACATATGGTGTGCCATCGACCCGATAAAGTTATCGATGTTACCGAGAAGTTCTTCTCTGGCCTCATCACTGTGCTTTTCCATTCCTGTCAGAAACCATGTGATCGGCTCCATGAATGCATCATAGTTCATGACGGTATCCCACTCGTCACCTTTAAGCCAGTCTCTCGGATCCCCGTAATGTTCCGCAAGGATCAGTGCACTCGGATTCGCATCTTTCACGGCTCTTCTGAATTTCTTCCAGAAATCATGGTTATATTCATTGCTGCGTCCCAGATCTGCTGCCACATCCAGACGCCATCCATCTACATTATACGGCGGTGATACCCATTTCCGCCCGATATATAAGATATAATTTTCCAGCTTTACAGAATCTTCATAATTCAGTTTCGGCAAAGTATCATGTCCCCACCAGCCATCATAATTACCATTATACGGCCAGTTCTCCGGTCCTTCTTTGAAGAAACGGAAGTAGCTTCTGTACGGACTGTCTGCCGATATATAAGCACCCGGTTCATAATCTTTTTCGCCTTCGTATATTCTCTCACGGTCCATCCACTTATTAAAAGAACCGCAATAGTTGAATACGCCGTCCAGAATCACTTTCATACCACGACGGTGTAATTCTTCTACCAGCTTAATGAACAACTCATTACTTGCTTCCAGGTTCTTAAGACCTGTCGTGCGTTTTTTATACTTCGTTGCCTGACTGTTGTCCGTCACACCATCCGGAAGCACCTCACCTCCGTCATCTACGATCTTCCCATAATGCGGATCAATATAATCATAATCCTGGATATCGTATTTATGGTTCGACGGTGACACAAATAATGGATTAAAATATACAACTTCTACACCCAGCTCCTGCAGATAATCAAGTTTATCCATGACTCCCTGCAGATCCCCGCCGTAGAATTCTCTTACACCCATGTTCGCCGGATATTTATCCCAGTTCGTTACTCTCTGGGAATAATCTCCGATATAGTAATACTCGTTCGTCTCTACATCATTTGACTTATCTCCGTTATAAAAGCGGTCTGTAAATATCTGATACATAACCGCTCCCTTTGCCCAGTCCGGTGTGGAAAATCCGGGTACTACAACAAAGTTATAGTACTCCAGGATCTCGCGAGAGATTCCACATCGTCCATAATAATATTTTTCTGTTCCAGACTGCACTTCGAAACAATATCTGAAAGGCTCTGCCCCCAGACGTACTTCGAACGTATAATAATCAAATTCTCCCTGTGTGCACTCTTTTTCCATTACATATGTGTCAGCCGATGTCACAAGCCCTACTCTGTCTGCATCATCCTTCGCCGTACGGAACCGGAACGTTACCAGTTCATTCTCCTTCGGTTCAGGGGGATATACATACCCTTCTGTTCCATCGCAAAATAAAGCCGCCTTATTCATATAACTAACACCTCTCTCATTTTTTGTTTCCGGAAAGGAAAGCTCTTCCTCCTAGTCCTCCGATACATCTTCCGGGAACAGCGCTTCAAATTCTTCCCGGGAAATCTTTTCTTTTTCCAGCAGAAGGTCTGCGCATGTATGCAGAACATCGTCATATTTTCTAATGATATGTCTTGCTCTGTCATAACATTCATCAATAATTCTCTTTACTTCCTGGTCGATCACAGTAGCCACGCCCTCCCCGTAGCCTCTTGCTGTATGCGCCAGATCACGTCCGATGAACACCTCATTGTTGTCATCATCATAGTTGATCAGCCCGACTGCCTCTGACATACCAAACTTTGTAACCATGGATTTTGCCAGACCGGTTGCCTGTTTGATATCCTGGGATGCACCGGTTGTGATATCATCAAATACTTCTTCTTCGGCTACACGTCCACCGAGTGATACCGTAATGTCCTGAAGCATCTTTCCTTTTGTATTAAACATCTCATCCTTTTCCGGAAGCGGCATCGTATATCCTCCCGCACTTCCTGTCGGGATGATCGAGACACTGTATACAGGTCCCACATCCGGGAGTACATGGAACAGGATTGCATGCCCTGCTTCATGAAATGCTGTGATTCTCTTCTCTTTTTCGGAAATGACACGGCTCTTCTTCTCTGCACCGATTCCGACTTTTACAAATGCTTTCTTAATATCATCCTGTTTTAAGAATACTCTGTTATCCTTCGCTGCAAGAATTGCTGCCTCGTTCAGAAGATTTTCCAGATCTGCTCCGGTAAATCCTGCTGTTGTCTGCGCAATCTGCTGCAGATTGATCTCCTCACTCAGTGGTTTACCTTTCGCATGAACCTTAAGGATCTCCTCACGCCCTTTGATATCAGGTCTTCCAACCATAACCTTGCGGTCGAATCGTCCCGGACGAAGGATTGCCGGATCAAGGATGTCTACTCGGTTGGTTGCAGCCATCACGATGATACCTTCATTGACACCAAAACCATCCATCTCTACAAGTAACTGGTTCAGTGTCTGCTCACGCTCGTCATGTCCTCCGCCCATTCCGGTTCCACGGCGTCTTGCAACTGCATCGATCTCATCGATAAAGATGATACAAGGTGCATTCTTCTTAGCCTCCTCGAACAGGTCTCTGACACGGGATGCACCGACACCGACAAACATTTCCACAAAATCCGAACCGGAGATCGTAAAGAACGGAACTCCCGCTTCTCCGGCAACTGCCTTCGCAAGCAGTGTCTTACCGGTTCCCGGAGGGCCTACCAGCAACACGCCCTTCGGGATTCTTGCTCCCACCTGGATATATTTCTTCGGAGATTTCAGGAAATCAACAATCTCCTCCAGTTCGCCTTTCTCTTCTTCCAGACCTGCCACCTGAGCAAATGTCACTTTTTTGTCACGGTCTGTACTCAGTCTTGCACGGCTCTTTCCAAAATTCATTGCTTTCGAATTCGCACCGCCGCCCTGCCGGTTCATCAGACCGAAGAGCAGGAAAACTCCGCCCAGTGTAAGAATAACCGGCAGAAATGTGGTTGCTGCCCAGCTGTCCTGAGGGATATCCGGCATCGTATACTCCACATTCTGTTCTTTCAGATAATCCTGGATCTCGTTAACATCAGAAACATACAGATATCTGATCTTATCGGAATCGTCGTCTCCCTTCAACGTAATCTCTACACGTCCCGTCGGAACACTCTTATTCTGATTCACTTCTACCGACTCGATCTTGTCATCTTGAATCAACTGTTGGAAATTCTTCCAGGTAATCTCTTTTTCTCGTTGATCGAACTGATTGGTAAACCACAGTGCTGCGAACAAAAATACGACAAACACCAGGAATACAGCACCGTTCAGTCCTCTCGCTTTCTTATTATTCAATTTTCAGGCTCCTTTCTTGTGACACGCCTATTCTACGCCCTCTACCACTCCGATAAACGGAAGGTTTCTATATCTCTGAGCGTAATCCAGACCATATCCCACAACAAATTCGTCCGGGATATTGAATCCGACATAATCTACTTTTACATCTTTTACTCTTCTTTCCGGTTTGTCCAGAAGCGTACAAAGCTTCATACTCTTTGGATTTCTCTTAGCCAGGATATCCATCAGATAATATAATGTTCTTCCTGAATCAATGATATCCTCTACGATCAGCACATCTTTTCCTTCCAGTGTCTCATCTAAGTCTTTGGCGATCTTAACGACACCGCTTGACTTTGTTCCGTCACCGTAGCTGCTGACACTCATAAAATCCATAGATACCGGAACGGTGATTCTCTTTGCCAGTTCACACATAAAGAATACTCCGCCCTTTAACACGCAGATCAGATGCACCTGCTTTCCCGCATAATCTTTGCTGATCTGTTCTCCAAGTTCTTTGATCCTCTTTGCAACATCCTCTTCAGGAACTAATACTTTAACTGTCTCTGCCATCTTCTTCTCCTCCGTTAAATTCTATTTCCAAAATCCTTTTGGTCTTATCTGTAATCTGATACGCCTGGTTCTGTCTGTATCCGATAATCCACAGAATGTGACTGCCATCTGCTGCCAGCCAGATCTTATCTCTGTCTTCCCGCGGGATCTTCGCATTGATAAAATACTTCTTCAGACTCTGCGTTCCGCCATTTCTGTCGATTGTGATATAGTCACCGGACTCTTTATGTCTTATTTTTACAGTGCTCTTAATTATATCATAGTCAAACCATTTCGTGTAGGTTTTTTTAGGAAATGCGCCTGTTTCCGCCGTTTGTTCAAACATCCGCATATGCACTCCCGGTTCATTGCCGGCGTCCTCTTTTTCCCCTGTTTTGAGATCTGATCTGTCAAGCAGGATTCCATCATAACATTTTTCCGCTGTCATTTTATAAGGAAGGCTGATCTTTCTTCCGGTCTGAAGCCGTGCCAGATCTTCGATCAGTCTTACATGCACCTGCTCGATATCTTTTCTGCGCCCCGCCAGTTCACATAGCAGCGCATGAATCAGGAACGAACGTACAGTCTTATCGACATCCCGGAATAATTCCTCTTTGATCAGCAGTTCCGGAACGTTTTCACGTTCTTCATACAGATCTTCTGCACTCCCACACGGCCGCTTTTCCACATATCGCTCCCTGCATTTTTGCACTTCCTGTTCCATAAACGCCCACACTGCACGCATCTGTTCCATCGTCTCGGACATGTGCATGACCGCCTGCGGATTGACCTCTTGTTCGAGATAGGGAATCACATGATTCCGGATCCGGTTTCTCGTATAGTGATCTTCCAGATTCGTCTCATCCGTACAATAACTGATTCCCTTTTCCTGTAAAAATGCTTCAATCTCACATCTCTGCACACAGAGAAGCGGACGGATATACCGGACGGTATCTCCTTCTGCCGGGCTGATACCGCCAAGTCCACGCAGGCCGCATCCGCGGCTTAAGTTCCACAAAAGCGTCTCCGCATTGTCATTTTGGTGATGCGCCAGCGCAATCTTTGTACCGTTTTTCTCTTTGCACACCTTTTCAAATATCTGCCGCCTGATATTCCTGCCCGCCTCTTCCAGCGTCAGGCCCTGTTCTTTTGCATACTGCTCCACATTCTCATGAAATGCCAGATACCTGACCCCGAGTTGTCTGCATAGTGCCTTTACATATCTCTCATCGGCATCTGCACTGTCACCGCGGATCCCATGATGGATATGCACCACCGTCAGTTCCAATGGCATCTCATTTTTAAATTCTTTTAACATGAAAAGAAGGCATACGGAGTCTGCGCCTCCAGATACGCCTATGATTACATGATCATTCTCCTGTAACATATGGTATTTTTCCACATATGCTTTCACCCGTTGATACATTCCGGCCTTCCTTTTCCTTTATTCTGTCTGTATAAATTCTTCCTGCCCGGTCCTTGATCTTCCACTCACCGGTATGGCA
>ERZ856578.8045-NODE-8045-length-10582-cov-3.954212_pt1 | contig 10582 bp, 13 predicted proteins | sample MGYA00514384_ERZ856578 | MGnify/ENA primary metagenome ERZ856578 (study PRJEB29103, sample SAMN06111958) | human gut metagenome | biome: human gut; feature: ankylosing spondylitis patient; material: healthy_person | host: Homo sapiens | place: China:Hangzhou...
GTCCTAACGAAAAGGGATATCCAATGCGCGGCCACCCACTTTTGCCCTTGGCGGCAAAAGTGGGCAAAAACGCCCCCGGGGGAGAACCCCCGGCCCTCCAGATTGCTGGCCGATTTTCTTTTTATGAAAATCGGCGTAAACGCCCGCACCTGAACCTACGCCATACAGAGAGGGGGCCCGAGGCCCCCGGGTGTCTGGGTGGTCATCATTTTATAAAATGATGACCAGATACATAAAGGGGCTGCCGCCCAAGATGGCTTCCCGGTAGAGCGGATTGTATCCTATATCCTTCTTTCTGAGCGGATGGCGGCGAGAAACGCGATTCCAGCGGCGTTATCAGCGGAATAGGACGGCGGCGCGAAAGCCCCGCCATACCGCGCTTCCAATCCGCGGCGGAGAAGGGTATTCGACATAACCCCTCCCGCGTAAAGGAGCGGCAGATCGCCGAACCGGCGCAGCAGCGCCGTTGTCATCCCATCCAGAGCCGCGAGCACGCTGCACAGGCAGAAGCGGGCGACCTCTTCCGGGGGATCCCCCCGGGCTATACAATCACGGCACTGATTTTCCACCCCGGACAGATGGCAGCTGCCATCCTCCAGCGAGGGCCGGGGCCGATAGACTCCACTGCCGCCGAGGGCCAGCCGCTCAAGGGCCGGCCCGGCCGGGAACGGCAGGCCCAGCATCCGCCCCACCCGGTCGATGAGCTGTCCGGCTTTCAAATCGAGGGATGTTGCGACCGTCTCACAGCGCAGCACGGTATCACCGTCCGGCTCAACGAGCAGGGCATCGGTTGTGCCGCCCGATACATGAAACGCCAGGAAGCGGCGGTCAAGCCACGCAGTCTTATCCGCTCCATACAGCGCCGCGGCCACATGGCCCTGCTGATGGGAAAAAGAGACGAACGGCGCCCCCGTCACAGCCGAAAGCCCTCTGGCCATACCGGATCCGGCCAAAAAGCAGGGCATATACGAACCCTCCGCCTGACGGGGACGGTCAGAGGCCGCCACCCCGTCGAGCAGCAAAGGCCGGCCGCCGAGATCCTCCCGCAGCCGTTCGAGCACCTCGGGAAGCTGTCGGGTATGGAAAAATACAGCGTCGCTCTGCCGCAGGCCGAGCTCGCCTTCTTTGACGGGAAGCGGCCGCTTTACTTGCCAAATCACCCCCGCCCCGGCGTCGAACGCCGCAGCGGAGGTGGTATAATTGCTGGTATCCAGCCCCAGATACAATCCCATGGCGACCGCCACTCCCCGTTATGGTTTCGGCTCTTCTGTTTCGGACACGGCTTCGCCTCTGCGGGCCACGCCGCCCAAGACGCCGTTGACAAAGGGGGCATCGTCCTCCCCGCCGTATTTCTTGGCGAGTTCGACCGCCTCGTTGATCGAGACGCTGACCGGGATATTCTCCTCATGCTCCATCTCGTATATCGCCAGCCGCATGATGGACAGGGCCACACGGGAGAGGCGGTCCTTGTTCCACTTGCGTGAAAAGGCCGAGATGAGCGTATCCTCCTCTTCAAGATGGGCCGCCGCCCCTTCCGCCAGGGACAGGGCGAACGCGTCGCCCTCCACATCCCGGGATTCAGCGGCATTTTCCAAAATGGTGCCGACCGGCTCACCGGTAAAAGACATTTCAAACAACAGGATAAACGCCAATTCCCGGGCTTCCCGCCGTGTCATACACGTCACGCCTTTCTCAAACATCCGATTTTTCTCTAAAGACGACAGGAGGCGACACTCTCCGGTATGGCAAAGACCCTCCACATGCCTGCGGAGGGTCCGCGATCCCATCGTGACGCCGCCGCCCGCTCAGGCTTCGGCCTTTTCCTCGTCGAAAACGATGCCGGCCACATGCACGTTGACCTTGGTCACGGGCTTGCCGGTCATCGACTGCACCGCAACTTTGACGCCGTGCTGGACCTCCCCCGCCACATCCTGGATCCGGACGCCCAGGCGGAGATTGACATAGACATCGATACTGGTCTCGTTTTCATTGTTGAGGACCTTGACCGATTTGGCGGCGGCGGAGCTGATCAGGCCCCGGATATCGGTGGGCCGCTGGGCCATGCTGGCCACCCCCTGCACCTCCAGCGCGGCGGTGCTGGCAATGGTGGCAATCACGTCTTCCGATATGATGCAGCTGCCCTCGGACGGTTTGTATCCCTTATCATCCATGACGATGACCTCCTTGAATGATGGTATAGGCTTCGTGGGATCCACAGCGATCTGCAGGGAAGGAAACCCGCGCCACGGCAAAAGATCCGGATTCACCACATAACGGGCGTTATGTGATTACCTGCCTATTATACCACAAAGTCCGTCCAGGGCAACTCTTTTTTCTCATTTTACCGGAACAATGTTGATATTCTGGGCCGTTATATCCGACTGTGAGGTGACGATCTCGGTGATTTGGACTGTATCCTGCATCTGAAGCCCTTCGCTGCGCACCACGATCTGGCAGTTTTTGTCCTCGATATAGACGACGCAGTCTGTAAACCCTTTTGCCTTTATCAGGCTCTCGATCTTGCTCTCCTGTTCGATGGCTTTTGTAACGGCTTCCACCTTGTCGGCCGCCTGCTTTTTGATTTCGTCGGTCGCCTTGACGTCGTTCATCATATCTTTGACGATATCGAGCTGCTCCTGCCGGGCATTCTCCCGGTTGAGCCGCGCCTGCACGAAATAGTCGGAGGGGTCCTCCGTCGTGCTGGTATCGCCGCCCGACACGGTCGAGGGGTTCCCGACGTACTGGGCGTCGCCGAGGTTTTTATCGCTCGACGAGGTGCCGGTCCCGGTCGGGACCGTCGGCGCTTTGTTGGCAAAGTAATAATTCAGATACACCGCCAGCCCCAGCGCCACGATCAAGGTCGCCAGCAACACCTGTTTTTTACCGAAGATCCCACTCATCCCATCCATTCCTTTCGCCCGTAAAATTTAAGAGGATTTGGTCACGCACACCCGTTTGGAAGATATGTTCAGGGCGGTGGTCACCGCCTCAATGATCCGCTGCTGGACCTGAGGAAGGTCTCCCCCTTCACAGACCACCACCACCCCCTTCACCGTGGGCTGGATTTCGGTGACCAGCAGCCCCTGCCGGCCATTGTCCGTGTCCACGATGATGATGTTCTGCTCTGTTCCGTCCCGCTGAGAGATTTTGTTGGAATCCGAAGCCGTATCCTCGGTCCGGTCGGTATTGACCTTTTGCTGGCTGGCATAGACGTACTCGACGCCGTTTTCCAGCGTGACCATGACCTGGCACTGCCCCGCCCCCTGGATGCTGCCCACGATTTGATTCAGCTTTTCCTCCGTTTTTGTCACGAATTCCTCCGCCGATGCCTTTGCCGACGTGGTCTTGGTCTCCTTGGGCCAAAATTCCGACAGCAGGATCAGGGCGATCCCGAGGATCCCCGCGGCGATGATCAGGCGCTGCCCGGTTTTTCCCTTGAAAAATTCCGTCCATTTCTTCTTGGGCGGCGCGGTTTTGGCCGCCAGCTTCTCATCCATAGCGGTTCTCATCCTTTCATCCCGTCGCGTCCAGCACGACACTGACGCCCAGTTGCTGCTCCAACACCTCCCGGGCCGCCAGGGCCTTCGGCTTGTTTTGTTTGTCCAGATAGATGGTGACCTGCTGTATATATATGCCGCCGTCTTCGGAAGTATCCCTGGTTACGGTGATTTTCTCCGCTTTGGCTCCCCGGTTTTCGAGCGCCTTTTCCGCCATCTGCCGGACCGTGGCCTCCACCTGCCGGCGGAGCTGGGCGTCCACCTTCTCCTGCAGCAGCTCGTTGGTGACGTCTCCGGGCAGGCTGTCGACATGCAAGCTGGTGATGGACCCCAGTTCCAGCAGCGGCATCGCCATGCAGCAGAGGAAAAACGCGCCGAGCATCAGTTTGAAGATTTTTCCCAGGCCGTCCTTGGGCGCCAGCATCTGCATCAGGGCGCAGCCGATCGCCGCCACACAAAGCGCCGCCGCCCAGCCCTTGATCCCGTCCATATGGCTTCCCCCTTTTTTCTCCGGCCCTTATCCGGCCGGCATGGACATGGTGACGATGGCGGTGGAGACGATCAGGAACATCGCGCAGGCGGCGAGGACGCCGATCAGGGTTTTCACCACCGACTGCGCGGCTTTGAGCAGCGTGGTCAGTGTGGTCAGGCCGAACATCTCGGACGCCATGACGCACAGGCTGAGCCCCAATGTCCACGCGACACATTCGAGCAGCGGCGGCAGCACGATCAGTGCCGTTGCCAGGATCCCGAAGCCGCCGAGGGTGGACTTGAGCAGATGCAGGCAGCTCCGGATAGTCGAAAACGCCTCCCCCAGCGAGTTGCCCACCACCGGCACAAAACTCGACAGGGTGAATTTCACCGCCCGCCCCCCGAGGGTGTCCGCGGCGGCGCCCGCCAGGCTCTGGAGGGACAGCAGCCCTACAAATAGGGTGCAGCAAAGCCCCAGCAGCCAGGCGGCCGCCTTGCTCATCAGGTTCCCCGCCGCGTCCAGCTTCATCCCCGGCGTCACCGAGCCGGTCAGTCCGAGGGCCAGGGAGATGGTCATCAGCGGCACCACCACCCCCGACGCCAATAGGGAGATGAGTTCGGCGGCGAACAGCACCACCGATTGATAGGATACCGCCGTGGCCGCCTGTCCAGACGTCAGCAGCACCCCCGCGTAAACGGGCACATAGCTCGTCATGAAGATCGACGCGCTCTCCGCCGCCTCGGATACGCTGCGGATGCAGGAAACGATCGGAACGATGACGGTGCCACAGGCGGCGAGGGCGCAGATGACGCCGAACACCTCCGACGAGCCCGGTTCCCGGACGGTATGTTTGAGTCCGTCCATCCAGGCGCACAGCAGGATGATCCCCAGCACCACGCCACAGGCCCGGACGGGGGAACCCGCCTGGGAGGAAAAGAGAGAGAGCATCTGGTTCCAGACCGACTGAGGCTTCAGATTGGAAAACGTATCCATTTCCAGTCCCGTAATCCCCAGCTTGTCCAGCAGCCGGCGGGTTTCATCCGGAAGGTCGCGCAGCAGTTCCTCCCCACCGCTCGCTTCGAGCTGCTCGTTATAGAGGTCCTCGACGGTTTCCGCCCCGGCCGCGAAGCTGCATGCCACGGCAAGAAGGAGGAAAAACAGGAGGATTCTGATCGTTTTCTTCATCCGCCCGCCCCCTGCCCGTTAATCAGCGATACCGCCAGCTCCCCAATTTTCTGGAACAGCGGCAGCGCCAGCACCAGAAGGGTCACCTTGCCCGCCAGATCCGCCTTGGATGCCAGGGCGGCCTCGCCCGCGTCCCGGCAGGCATCGGATGCCAACTGGGTAATCAGGCAGATCCCCAGGGCTTTGAACAGGATCAGGCCATATTCGCCCGGCATATCCGCGGCCCCCAGCAGTTCCTGGAGGGTGCTGATCACCGGCGTTATCCGCATGAGGACCAGGGCCAGGATCCCGATGCCGGCAATGAGGGCTACCGCCATCGCCTGCTCGGGCCGCTGCTGCCGGAGAATGACGGCTAAAAAGGCTGCCAGCACCACAATGGCCGCGATACCACCCATATCCATATCATCACAACCCAAAGACCGACTTGACCATACGGAACAGGTCGCTGATCTCGGTGACCACCATCGTCAGCACGACGATCAAGCCCGCCAGAGTGGTCAGCATGGCCTGTTCCTCCCGGCCGGAACGGATGAGCACCTGGTTGAGTACCGCAACGATGATCCCGATCGCCGCGATTTTGAAGATCAGATCCACGTCCATGACGACAAACCATCCTTTCCTTGTGAGCCTATCCGCCCGCCCCTGTTACAACAGCAGAAGGGCCAAAGCCATGCCTCCGGCGAAGCCCAGCGTCATATACAGACGCCCCTTGGCCGCTGCGGCTTCCCTTGCCTCGGTCAGCCTCTGTTCGAGAAGATTCCCATATTGCCGGCAATTGGCGATCTGTCCCTCGACGTCGGTTCGGCCAAGCTGGCTGCCGAAGCCGCGGAGCAGCTCCCTGTCGGCTTTGGTCAGCCCGGCGTCCCTTCCATCCTCCTCCACGGCCCCCTCCCAGGCGGCGAGCACCCGTTCCCCTTTCCGAAGCCGGGAACAGACATGGCCGAGCATCGAAAGGCCGTCGAATTCCCCGGAGCTTTCAGCCGCTGTCAGCAGCTCTTCCACCGGCGCCGCGGTATAGCGGATCTGATCCGCCAATCTGACCATAAACCGGGACAGTTGGCCGAGCGTCGACACCCGCCGCCGGAGTCCTCCCGCCGCCATCAAACCGAGGAGCAGTCCCGCCGCCACGATGAGGAGCAAGCCCGCTGTTTTCATGCAGCCACGCCTCCGTTTCAAAAATCCCCGCCACCTCGCCCGGCCGCCCCCGGCCGGCGAGCATCACCACATAGTCGAAGGCCCCGTTCTCCAGCGCCCGCCGGATCGCCTGGCGCCGAAGCAGGGAGTCCCTGTCCCGGCAGTGCGCTGACGCGATGGCCGCTACACCGGCAAACAGTCCGGCCGTCACGGCATCCACCTCATCCTCTCCTCCCAGCTCGTCGAACAGCAGGACATCGGGCGCCAGGCAGCGCACGGCCTGTCCGATCCCGGCTGGTTTCGGGCAATACAGCAGCACGTCGCAGTTTCGCAGGGAGGCCTGTCCGGGTACCTCCGGGACTCCCGAGAGTTCCCCGCGTTCATCGATGACCGAGACCCGGTAACGCCTCCCGGTCAATCCCTGTGAAAGCTGCCGCGCTAAGTCCCGGAGCAGGCTGCTTTTTCCGCTCGACGGTTCGCCGCAAAGGAGCGCGCTGTGCACCCGCCCCCGGCTGTCGGTCAGGGCCCTGGCCAGGCTCGCGGCACAGCCGGGATGAGGGCGCGCCACCCGGATGCACAAGGAGGTGATGCTTCGCATCGAAACGACCTGTCCGCCTTCCACCACCGTCGTACCGGCCACACCGGCGCGGCAGCCGCTCCTGGTGCTGATGTATCCCTGCCGCAGCTCCTGCTGGTGGCTGTGGACCGAATACTCACACAGGGCTTCAAAGGTCTCCTCCAATTCCTGTTTTGTACAAATGCGGCCGGCTGTCTCGGCTTTTTCCGTCACCTGCCCGGTTCCGGACACGGCCCATTCCCCCGACGGGGCCGACAGGATCAGCGGCGCGTCCGCCCGCAGGCGGATCTCCTGAATCTCAAGCCGCAGGGCCGGCGGGATCTTTCGCAGAAGTTCTCTTAAATCGGCAGGCAGATAGCCGGCTGCCCTTTCAAAGCTGTCCATATGCCTGTCCTCACCTCGTCTAATAGATATGAGGGGACTTGTCCGGGTAGAACCAGATTTTTTGAGGAGGGGCCGGCCGGCGGCAAACCTGTTCTTATCCGCTTTATCCGTCCCCGAAAAAACATGCACAGCAAAAGTCCCCTCCTCCCAGGGATTGGCATATCCCTGGGAGGAGGGGACGGTCTCGCTGCATGGTACGGGCAGACATCACCCTTTCACCGTTTAAAGGTAACCGTGCAGCTTTAAATAGAGAATTTCGTTTGGATAGAAAAGATTATTTGGGTTTTTCGGTATCAGACTTTGAATTGCCGTGGAAGGTGCTTTTATTCTATCCCTTATTTATTTGGCAAAACATCACAGAACATAAGTAAATCCGAAGTAACCTTTTCATTTTCTGTTAACTCTCTGAATGTGCCATTGCTGTATAGAATATCCATAACCATAACGGCAACCGTGTTGCTTACAAATCCACCGGCATTCCAAGCGATGACAAGATCACGCATTTGCACCGGATAATTTTTTGCGACTGCTTCCGCCATTTCAAGTGCATAATCAGCAAATTGCTTTTTAGATTTATCATCAAGCGCCGGAATTTTTTTGAAGAACTCTTCGGCCTTGCCCTTGACAATCATAATGTTGACTTTATTGTCGTCGGTAATGTATTTACGTTCTCTAAGCCGTTTAAATTTATCTGAGTTGGCGCTGTTATCTGAAATCGCGCTCGTCATAAATTCATAAAGATATTCATAGTCTGATGTCAGATTGTTGCCCCACGTACCCTCTCTACTGCAATATCTCGTGTCGATTGACCATGAGTAAACCGGATATTTATCAGAGCAGCGGTTCATGTTCCCGCAGGCATAATAAGACGGAAGATTTAATGTGGGGGTATAATCTTTATCAGATTGCGTTGAGGCGATTTCAACGTTAGCAATAAAATCCCCTCCGGCTGTGGTTTTTATATAATATTTTGATAAATCCTTTTTTACGGGCAACTGGCATTTATTTGTCACACCATACAGTATCGCGGCGGCTTCAAACAACTCTCGATTCCCGCTTGGAATATAAATATCCGTTACATCTGAAACCGCGTTTCGCACGTCAGTCACATAGTCTTTCGCAAGTAGTTGTGCAATTTCAAGCTGTTTTTTCAAACTGTTTTCTTGTTGTTCAAGCGAATATTCTTCCGGACAAAATCTTACATATGTCGTAAATCTGCCGCCGGCTTGTCTGACCAAAAAACCATTACTCTCAAGAAAATCAATTTTTTCATCAATAAAAACAGGGGTAACGCCTAACTCTTCAGCAATTTTTTCTTTCGTTTTGGGGTTGTGATATACACTGTAAACAATATTCAGATTCAAGCTGTCTTTTAAATAGTATTCCGGCCCTCCGTTTGTTCCAGGGTTTCCGCTGTGCCCAAAGCATATTGCTTCAATTGGTCTCATACCAAGTTTTCCGATTTTTCTTTCCATGGTAAAACCTTCTTTCATTTCATTACGAGCTTTGCTTAAGTGCCATTTAACAGTTCCCTCCGGGGTCTTTATTTCTTTTGCGATAACGGGAATTCCCTTGTTTTCGTAATAATAAGAAAAAACAATTTTACGGCGCGTCTTGGTCAGAAATGCGATTTCACGGCGTAACCGCAGCATTTCCTCCTCTGTTTCTTCAAATTCATAATTGTCCATAAACGAAATTTCCATTTCGTCAATAGAAATCCCTTGATGCCTTTTCTTTGAAGAAACATACTTTGAATACACATGCTCGCTTATGCGCCAAATATAGCCATCCATATTATGAATTTCGTCTGCTTTTAGTAGGGATGGATATAACTCGCTGATAATATCCGAGCATAGTTCTTCAGCCTCATCATACGAAAAAGACTTTTTAATAGCAAATCCGTATAATTTGGTTAAGTATTCAGTTACGATTTTATCCGCTTCTTGTTTTTTCATACTTATTACTCCGGTACCGTTTGATTATATAGTGGAAAGAAATTCAAAAAGGTTGGTAAATCCACGAAAAATTTTATTTTGATTTCTTATTATATCACAACACCATAAGTCAAAACCACCGGCAAATGGACTGTCCTTTTAATCCGGTACAGTCCAATAGTCAGTGGTTGTTCCCACAGCAAAAGTCCCCTCTTCTCAGGGATTCAGTATATCCCTGAGAGGAGGGGACGGTCTCGCTGCTTGGTACGGACAGACATCACCCTTTCACCTTTGAAGGTAACCGTACAGCTTTAAATAGAGAATTTCGTTTGGATAGGAATTTATTTTCGGTGGTTTGGCATACATCATTTTTTCTTCGTAATACAGCGAACAATTATTCCCAAAATAATTTGTGCAACACTAATTCCAAGAGGAATAAACACCATGAATTTGCCCATGTAGTTTGTGTATTCATCATCAGATAATAAAGCAAATATCCCTAAAAACATAAACAAAAATAAAATAATTGTAAATATACCCACAATTATTTTTAATGCCGTACGGAAGCCTTTTCTTAACACCCTTTCAGGAACAAACCATTGCATTAAATAAAACCAGCCCTCAATTATTCCCTCAAAAATCAGTTCAAAAGGGAATAAAATGCACCCCACTTGAGTCATCCCTTTTCAGTTTTATTTTTAGGAAAAGCAAAAAACAAGATGAGCATTTTGTACATTAAATTGAGAAAAAATCAAAACACCCATTGATATTCAAGCCTTAAGGAATAAGGTTGGCAGTAAGCCGGAGCGCGTTTACAAGCGAGTAGCAAAGGCGCAGCGTGACCTTTTTCGGAAAAGGAGACGCAGCGGAATGAGCGCGCCGGCGACTTTTCAAAAAAAGTCGCCGCAAGCGATATGCAGCTTGCGGCGACTTGGTGGACCCGAAGGGGATCGAACCCTCGAACCTCACGGATGCGAACCGTACGCTCTCGCAAGGTGGTAAGTTTTCTGCCCATGGACTGCGGTGTATGGTTTGATGAAAATGCTGGACGAGGAGCAACTGCAAGAAACACTATCCCCCAGTTTTTCAATAAGGCGGGAGTGGACAGCGACCTTATATGCGGGAAAGATTGAAAGTTATTTTTTTACCATGACAAATTTGCTCTTGACGAGGAAAGATGGCCTGGTGTATAATGGGAACAATTCATCAGGGAAAATTTTTTTGGAAAGTTATTGTTATTTATTAACCGTGACAAAAGAGGTGAAAGAATGAAATTGCAGGACCTTGCGAGTGTTCGCAGCGGCCTGGTCTTGTCGAGAAAACAGGCCAAAGAGCCAAGTGAGTATCGATATCCCTTGATTAATCTGCGGTGTATCCAGCAGGAAGGGACAATTCAATT